>ULSO01074137.1_pt1 | contig 18505 bp, 18 predicted proteins | sample 1956701 | NCBI WGS metagenome assembly ULSO01 (sample SAMEA4835708, study PRJEB28245) | human gut metagenome | biome: gut microbiome; material: fecal sample | place: Denmark | collected 2008 | reverse complement strand
TATATTATAGTGCAAATTTTGCATCGGAATTTTATTAATTTCCAGTGCAATTTTTGCATCGGAATTAAAACCATCATTATAATATTTTGTTAAAGAGTCCTTTCCTTTTTTAATTGTACCTTCTATTATCTCTGTAGAGATTAACCCCTCTTCATTATAAAGAGGGACAATTATACTTCTAGTCCTACTACCGAATTCTATCTTTTCGATACATATAATACCTTTGTTTTTCAGTTTGTTTATAATATTAGCAACACTTCGCCTTGATATGTGTAAAACTTTAGCAGTATACTCATAATCCCAAGTTAAGTATCCGAAAGTTAAAAGAAAAGAATAGTAAGCACCCTCGACCATAGTTAGGTCAAAGGTATCTAATATCCACATAGGGATTGTGATAAATTCAATTCCTGTATTATTCTTTTTCTTTTTGTATTTCATTATCAATCAATCTTTCTATTATATAAAGGAATTATAATATTCTTGCACCCTTTCTTTCCAGCAGTTTCTCTAATACAAACTAATCCTAAAGATTCAAGATGATGGATTATTTTATATACAGTTTTCTTAGTTATATTTAAGTTATTAGCTAAATCTTGATAGTACCAATCTTTATTTTGTAGTTCAAATAATATTATATAGATAGCTGCTTCGGTAATCGAAAGATTAAATTCTCGAATTAGCCAAGTTGGAATCTCTGGTATTATATCAATATTTAACTTCTTTTCTTCCATATCTTCTCCTTATAATTCTTGTTGCTCGGGCAACTCTTGTAGTCCAAGGCTCTCCAATATCGAATCCTAGATATTCCGCAGATTGTATTAAATCCAAGTAAATTCCTTTGACAAAGTCTTTTCTAGTAAAATAATATTTATATATATTACATAAAGGATATACACCATAATACTGTAAGATAGCTTTAATCCCTGCTAGTATGGGTAAGGTTGTTTCACAATCAGCCCGCTCAGGGCTTAGAGGACAACATAGACAAAAGCCGACACAAGAAATTTTGTTAGTTGACAAATCTACCCATATTGGAAATTCATCGTGTTCAAATAGTATTACGTCCATTATATCTCCTATATATATAAAGATTAAAAACGTGTAGAAGTAGGTAATACTTCAATCATATACCTACCGTTTCGATACATTTTAATTTTATCCTCCCTTACTAATCTTATTAAACTCCATTCTAATTTATAATCAATAGGTTCGTCTAAGATTGTAGCAAGAGTTTCTATGTCAGGGAATATAATAAATCCATCCGTAAAATATTCCTTTTTTAAATCTTTTAGTTTTCGATGAACTCTTTGAAAATCTCTACGAGTCCAACCTCTATCTATAGCTTTATGATAAACTTGTCTTTCTGCTTCATCCATAGCTATTCCTTTTCAATTAAATCAAGTTGCCTAATACCCAATCTATAATTTTCTGAAATAGATTTTAAATATTCAAATGATAAATCAATTTCACATATATCTTTATTATAATGTAATTCCAGATAATGTTTTACGATATTCCATAATACTGGATTCATAAGATGCATATATTTAGTTGCTAATAATAGCTGCGGTTCTTGTTTAAGTTTATATAATTTAGCATCTTTTAAGTCTGGACTTAGAGGAAAGAATGTTTTTCCTGTATAATATAATCCAGTATTTAATTCTTTAATTATATACATTCAATATATCCTTTCTGAGTAGCTATTGATATCTATTTAAGAAAAACAGGATAAACTATATTAAGATGTAGATTACCCTGTATTAAATCGCTATTAATAGCTATTCATTTTCAATGTTCTCTATTCTCCCGTCTTCGGGTTTTTGGTTGTCAAAATCTATCCCCATTTTCTTACAGCATTCTTTACAATATTTCCATTGAGGAGGATATGATTTCACATTTGTTAAATCCTTATCTATCCAAGCGTGATTGCATTCTTTATTCTTACAGAAGTGAACAACATAAGGTCTCTTTGATTTACTCATCTTCCTCCTCCTCATAGTCGTCATCTTCATCATCTTCCAAATATTCTCTAAAGAATCCACAACCACCTGCTAACTCTTCTGTTTCTTCGCTATAGTTTTCATTATAGAAATTTACTACTTTGTTCCAAGTCTCGAGGTCAATTATGGTATAATTAGCCTTGAAATAGCCTATTCCTAATGATATTAATGCTAATCCATTAATAATGTATAATAATATCTGAATATAATTCTCCATAATTAACCTCTTTTTTTGAATACTAAAAACTGTTTAAATGATATACGACTTATTATTTACATCCTTTTTCTTGCCTTTTCTAGCCATTATTTACACCTCCTTAGTAAGTTCTTCCTTTAACTAATAACGTTACTCCTGTTATTGTTACTGTTTGTCCAGAAGTATTATTTAAAACTAATTTTAATCCATTAGCTATGAATGGGTCAGATGATGTATTAGTATATGTACTAAATACAACTCCTTTACCTGTTAAATCATTAGTATTTGTTTTAGTTACGTTATGTGTTTCAACTATAGAGTTATCGCTTGCTCTTTGTAATTCAATATTAAACTCTCTAGCTGTATTAACACTACCGTCTATTGTTCCTGTAATTCTAACGTCTATATTATAATCACAATAAGCATTAGTATATTTATTATTTACAGTTGGCATATATGGAAGTTTTAGGATACCACCAGTAAGATTATAATTAGAAGCATTAATATTAGCTGTAGTAACTATATTAGTCGCACTTCCAGTAAGACTTATTAAATCTAATAAATTTTGAGTTGTTCCTGTTGTGATAGCTGTACTTAATCCAGTTACATCTACTTTTAATAATGTATTTACAGATAAATTAGAATAAGTATTATAATTTTTAGCATCTAATATAATAGCTCCATTATCGTTACCATTACTATATCTTTCTAATTGGGATGCATATATTCTCATTGGAGTATTTTGTTGTCCAAAAACTACTAATTGAGACGAACTTTGTAATGACAATCCAGAACTGTCAATTCCGCCTCTTAACTCAATACCTTCGGAATTTATTTTTGCGGCTACTCCTGTGTTACATATTAAATCAATGCTATCATTACTAATTAGCACTCTATTGCCTGTTGTAGCGGTACCATCAGAGCTAACGAAGCTATTTTTAAATATTTTTTGTCCAGTGATAGTTTGTGCTGTATCAGTAGTTACCACATTAGCAGGAGTTGAAGATGGTAAATTTATTAACTGACTACCGTCAATGGCAGGGAGTTTGCTATTTTCATCTAACTGTACTAATTGATTAGCTCCGTTAAAAGTATTACCTTGTCTTGTTACATCAGTCGGGATATTCGCTTGTAATTGGTAGTTTTCATTTACTGTTAAGCTATCACCATCAATTTTAACAAGACCGTAATTTTCTGTTGTTGCTATCGCATCATTATAATTAGATGATGTATAACTAAACAGAGTGTTATTGATTATGATTTTTGTTTGTGCTAAATAAAATAATCCTTTTTGAATATTTATAGTTGAGATAATATTATTAGCAGGATTTTTATTGACTTCTCCTCCAATATTAATAATTGCTGGAAGGTCTCCTTTTTCTATTGGATATAAAGATAAATCCCAAGGAATATTCTCCCATTCATTCCAGTCTGTAGGTAATTCTGGAGTATCTACTACTTTTGTAAAGAATTTCAATGTAGTACCATCATTTGTCATTCTTACGGCTAAATACTTATCGTCTTGTATTGTCTCGTGCCAATAAGCGGCGCTAACTCCATTAACACTATATACCATTCTTACCATATGTTTGATATTGTAAGCATGAGTATCAAAAAATGCTGCGTTTGTACCCACTCCACCAATTTCTATTATTCTATTATCTTCAATATCGTTATAATCTGATAGCTTTACTACTGTAGATATATCAAAAGAACGGATAGAATTATCAGGAATATCTATAATAGGGGCTGCAATTCCTTCTATATAGTCTATAACATTCTGCTCTTGATGTAATACATCATCTTCAATATATCCTATGGCTCTATTGGTATTATTGTATTCTATTAAAGACGTTCCCTTTTGATTAATACCAATATTATTGTTATTGATTTCAATACCAGTAGTAGCTACTAATTTATCTTGTTTAGCATCTAATAACTCATCTGTTTCTGCTTTAGTATAAGCATCAGTAACTCCACCACCAGTAGAATTAATTGTTAGTCCATTAACATCTATATTAAAAGATACATTATTACCAGCTTTTAGATTATTTGTATCAAGAATTAAATATTTCTTATTATCTCTACAAGAATATAAACCTGCATCGTAGCCAATGTTATTTTGTCTAATTTCGATTCCTACATTTTTATTAGTGCCATCTGTAGGATATTTACTTATTTCTCCTAATAGTATATTCCCACTTGCATTATAGTACCTTATGATATCAGGTTTTACACCGTTTATAGAATCTCTTGCTGATATTCTGCCCCTAAATTGTATTCCTTGGTCAACCTTTATGGGTTTATAGAAATCTTTTTGTCCAGTAATGGTTTGGTCAGTCTCAGTTGTTACATATTTAGTTAGAATATCTTCAACATTTGCTGGAGACAATACTGTACCTTCATCTCCTGCGGTAATTTCTTCGGGAGTTGCAAATCTCACTTCACCATATTGAGTTTTGTTTGCTCTGTCAGCATCCCCTGCATACATTACTCCTTGGTCTCTATCATATCTGATATAAGTACCGCCTCTATCTTCTTTTGACTCTCTTAGATTTGTAGTTAAAAAATAACTTGATTCATTTGTAATTCTTAATATATACTCACTAAGAGTATCTTTCTCAACACTAATAACAGGAGAAAAACCTTTTTCGCCTTTAGCTCCTTGTTTACCTGTGACACCTTGGCGGTTTAAATAAAAATTGAAATGTGCTGTGTTATCACTCATTTATTATTTCTCCTATACTTGTACTATTTGTATTCTATTAAATTCACCATTTAAACCACCTTCTGTTATAGTAAACTCGTGGTCTCCAGAATCAGCATTAACTAATTCTAACATTATTGGTTTATTACCTAATCCCAACATAAGTGATTCGTCTCCTGTAATACAAAATTCAAAAACTCCATTTGTAGCATCTGTAATCTGCCCTATAAGTTCTAAATCACTTACTTGACTTATTCTATGTTCTAATAATACTTTTGCGTTTGCAGTAGGCGCACCTAATACCTTAAAGACTACATTATAAGGGGTTAAATCTAAAGGCTTAAATACATCAGCATTTTCATTTATAGTAATCGAACAAGAAAATCTTTTTGTTTGTCCTATAACCATAGCTGCATCTATAAACATATTATCCCTCCAATATAAATATTAACACATTTTATTTTAAATGTCATTCTCTTTTTTCTACAACGTTAAAAACTTTTGTCATATTAGTTCTAGCACCCCCTGCATATGTATACGGGTTAGGTACTTTTTTAGGCACTAAAAGTTTATTATATACTGTCCAACAAGAACTGTTTCGATGTCCTGCCTGTTCGTTCCACGCAACTTCCTCTCCGCATAAGTATGTCGTAGCTCTTCCAGTTCCTTCTTTTTGGTCGCCTTCTACACCGCTCACAAATTGGGCACTATCCTCATTTGTTAATGTTTCGGGAGTTCTCCATTGGACATTTTTGGATTGTGTTCCTATTTTTAGTCCGTCAATTTCTCCAACTGCGAAATCTTGTGTATTAGATAAAGCCAAACTCCTATTATTATTTATTTTACATATTGCTATCCAGTCAGTTGCTTCTCCAGCATTTCCATTAACAGGTTCTTTATTTTCCGCTTCTGCTGTAATTGTTGTTTGATTAATCGCAAATATAACAGATGAACAAGTAGCTTTTATTATAATACCATCCAACGATTCTCCATTTAAGGTTATATCAACACTTCCTCCCATTACTGTAGTTGATGATACTAGATTTGTTCCATCTAGTTTTGTGATATTTACAGTAACTGGTTGACTTCCCGTGTTCAATAATGGGAAACTTATATTTATATTAGTTATCTTAAGATTTTGCCTAAATACCCATTTGACAGAAGCTGTTAAATCTCTAAATGGTACGTTATTAGGAACTCCTGATAACATTAAAAAACCACCTTCGGGATTTGTCTCAAATATATTAAAAGGTTGATTTAGTATTGAAATAGGGTAAGTTCTTCCATCTTCAGAATTACTGAATCCACTTTGAGAAATAGTTCCCCAAGTTTCGTTGCTTGTAAAAGTTGGTTGTTCCCAAGTTGTATAGCTGTATCTATAACCATCGTCAGTCTTGTATTGTTTCAAACTTGGAGAGTAGAATAAGTAGTCTCCTACTAAATCTATCTTTGCCGCAGGAAGTTTAATCCCACCTTTTGCAGTAATATATAAGCCGTTAGTAATAGCAACATAGCCGTTTAATTGAAAAACTTTACACCCAACGACACATCCATCGTAGGTATCTAAAACTTTTCTTAATCCTCCGACGCTTAACGTATAATTGAGAGGAGCAAGTTCTTCTGATACATCATTATAATTTATATCTTTTACATAAGCAAGATCGTTATAGGTTTGAATCATAGAATTAATACTATTTACTAGATTGTCAAACTCTTCTTGAACATCTGCAATTTTGACTATTCCTTTAAATTGTCTTACCATTTTATACCTCTTAGTTATATTTTAATCTAAATGCTTTTGAATAAGTTCCGCTAACTTCATCATCGGGTTTTAAATAAATGATAGCGTGTCTTACAGTTCTATTACCAGAGCCACTAAGAATTACTTTATCATTTTTCTTTACTTCTATCCAATTTTGATTACCGACAACACATATACAACAATAATCTGTCGCTGTATAAGGAAGAGAAATATCATCACCCTTCTCTATTGTTCTATATTGAGTATAATCTTGAGGATATAATTCTAAATATGAATAATCTCCTCTTAGAGTAACTTTATCATCTTCAGCAATAATAAACCCAAATAGTAGTGTTTCAGAACTTTCCTTATCATTTTTCTTAGAAAACCTGATTTGTTTATTCATTTCCTTATTAGATATTGCTAAATTTACAAATGCATATCCTTCTCTTAAATCAGTTTCTCCACTTGCCGCAGTAACTCTATTAGTTAAAGAATCTAATTTTTCAATATCAACTTTAAACACATTATTGACTATACCTAAACTTCTTATATATACTTTATTTTCTATAATTGCGAATATCTCGTTAGTTCTGCAAGCAGATGTAGGTTTGATTGGCACAGGCACTTGGTAGTTTCTACCAATAACTTCTTGAAAGATATCTTGAGCTTCAAGAATATCATCAATATTTCTTTGAGCATTCTTTTTAAGATTATCAAGCTGTGTAAAAGCAGAAGTTAATTTTATACCAAATGCTAAAGCACTTGTATTGAAAAAATCAAATGGCATATTATTTTAATAACCTCCCTGTATCTGTTAAAGTTAGATTTATAACACTTCCTCTTGATTCAACATTAGCTGCTCCTAAGGCTCTTCCATTAGTTACTAATGTTGATATAGCATAATTTTTAGGAATATAGAAAGTGTTAGTTTCTTCACTCATATTACATAAAGCTGTCAAAATATTAATATCAGCTAGTTCGTTTGATTTGATATGATATAAAGCATCATTATCATATACTCCAATTAACAACTTATTATCTAAGTTATCAATTGTATCAGTTGCGCTAATAGTGTCACTTGTAGTATCTATTACTACAAATATTTTTCCATCTTCACCAAGCTCATTGACTTCTTGGTTTCTTATTTCGTGAAGTTTATAATTTTCATCATAATAAGAAAGAAGTACGCATTTAGTACCTGAAAAAACACATTTGATAGGTACACCCTTTAAATTCATTATATCTACGAAAGACTTTAAATTTACAACCTTATTCGCAGGGCTGTCTAAAGTAACGTCATCGTAATCTAATGTAGCAAAATCAGGAAATTGAACCTCATACGGTGATAATTTACTAATCTCTGTAAGTTTATCCTCGATTGCGTTAAAGTTCTCAATTAAAGCATCTTTATAAATTCTTCCTTCTGTATCGTACCAATCCAATCTTGGTAATTCAAATGGGTCTAAAGCCATAATTAGAATCCTCCTTTACGGTTCATATCTCTTTGTTGTTGAGACCAAAAACTTCTAATTTCTCTTGCACTAAGCGGTCTATTTTCAGGATAGTAATTAGTTTCATATCTACCTGTTAGGGCTTTTATAACATCCTCTCCTGTTCTTCTACGGTCTAAATTACCACCAACAAGAATATTACTATTACCAGCATAATCATTAAAACTACCAAATATACTATGTCCATAAGGTTGATTATAGTGCAAATCTTGTCCTGTTATAGTTTCAACTGTTCCAGCTAATAATGGGGCAACTGTCCTATTGTATAATGTTACTGGAGCTACAAGTTCTTTAATAGCTGTAGCAAGTATTTCATCCCCCATTCCTTGAACCTCTTCAAATGTTCCATCAGTATTATATTTTAAACGCTTAGTTCCAACTGTTCTAATGATTTCCTTATTTGCTGGATTGCGTTTTAACATATTGCCATATTTATCTTTACCTTGGGTAACATTAAGCATTGCTGTCCAGAATGGAATTGACAGAGCAAACTGATTAGCTTTATCTGGGGCAAGTAATTTAATACTTGTCGAAATAGGTACAAATTCAGCACTTGCTTCTTTTATTAATCCTGTTTTATCATCAAACCTATATGATACATACGGTCTAGCTAATGATACTCTTAGATTCAATCTATTTTGCATTTCTTTATCATAGCCAATAGACCCTAAAATATCCATCAAAGCCACGTTTGCGATAAGTGGATTTCTTTCCAATAATCTAATTGATGATTGTGTTGCTGTGTCTAACCATCTATTAAATGGGTTAACTACTTGAAAAACATTCATTACAGGTTTTGGTAATAGGGTATTAGGTGAATTAATTAATGACATCTTTCTAGTATCAGAAATTGCTTGTCCTAATTTAGCTTTGTCTAGTTGAGATAAGGCTTCTACTCTTTTATTTGTAGGAATTCCTAACCTTCTCAGCTCAGCGTTTGCTGCGATTTCTGCAAAACTATTTTGCAAATATGTATCAATCCTTCTAGCTAGATTACCACCACCATAATTGTTTATCTGTTGAATACTATTTAAAAACTTATTATTTGATTTAGGAATAATGTTTTGTCTGTATATTCCCATATTTTTCGCAAGTTTCCCTTTAGTTGCAATTGATGAAAGAATATCATTTAAAACAAAAGCATTCGAATTTATTAATGCGTTTGTACTACCAGTAATTGCGTTACCACCTAAGTATGTCAACTGACCTAATAATGAGTTCTTACCTAAATTATACACATCTTTTCCAGGACCAGAGAAAACTCCTCCCATCTCATCTGTTTGATGTCTTAGTTCAGCTACGACTCCTTTATCAACTGGAATATCAGTTTCTGACACTTTTTCCTTAGATGCTCTTTTTAAAGCTTTAGGTAAATCTCCATTTAATAAATCTTCTCGTCTTACATATAAAGCGTCGGCAGGATTTTTAGCAAGAATATTAACATCGCCTAATTTACCAGTAAGAATATCTTTACCGATAATATTGTCAATATATTGTTTAGCAATTAAATCAAGATAATCAGATGGATTACTTAATTGCTCTGCAATAGCTTTATAAGTAGCATTACCATATTCTCTAGTAGAAAATCTTCCCTTCATTATTCTAGCAGATGCATCTATATCTATACCCTGTTTATTAACTTCTGCTAATGCGTGAGTGACTGGGAATATTCTACCTTTATCATACATATTAGAAGCATCGAGAACTTGCTGAGCGAATCTATCTCCAGCTTTAGCTGCCTCTTGAACCTCCAGTAACTCGTCATACTTTAATGAATTTAGATAAGGTTGAATTCTATTTCTTACTTCATTATATGTTAATTTATTATCTCTAGCTATCTTTTGGATAATAGAAATATCTTTAGGGTTAACATATGTTTCTGGAGCGTATTTTTTAACAAGCTCATCATAAGTATTAGAAAATTTCTTTAGTTCTTTAAAATCTTTAAGGTAACCTTTAGGTAAGTCTGTACCTTCTTCTGCTGCTTGAACAAGGGTCTCTAGCTTCTTAGGGTCAATATTTTTAACACTATCATTTAGTTCATTAACTTTAGATCTAACTTCTTGCGATTTTGTAGCTAAAGCGTTTTCAACTGTTTGCCCTTTAGAACTTGGTAATATACGCTTACCAGTAACATTATTGACTTTATCCCCTATTTTTGAAAGAGGTTTTAATGCTCCAAAAGAAATAGCATCTAATGCAAAGTCAAAAGGATTTTCATATATTCCTTGAGCAATTCCACCAATAATATCTCTTGCACTTCTTTTCCCAAAATCGTCGACTTGAACATTATACGGAGATAAGGCAGCGTTCGCATAATCTTTGATAATGTTATAACTTGGAGTATTTAATAAATATTGTCCAGCATCTTTAGCTACTTCTGGAAGATTGTTCCATATATAGGCTAAACTAGTTCCTCTTTGCTGAGCATTCTTAATAAAGTTACCTATTAAATCGAAGTCCCGAACGTCAAGGGGGGACATCCCCCTTTGATATTGCTCAGGTGTACTCAATGCCTGTAGTCTTTGTTCAATTGGTAAATCCCAGTATGAGCCTTGACCTCCAGACGAGTCTACGATTTGCTCTTGCTGTGGCAATATGTTAGCAGGAGCACCTAACTGTTCGGGTATTAAAGTTTTATAAAAAGGTACGTTATTCATTAAAATTATTCCTCGTTAGCTTTTAAACCTCTTAAAGAGTTCCAGAATGCATTAAATAAACCGCTTTGAGATGCTTGATTAGGATTGTAATTATTGCCCGCACCTCCTAATTGCTTAGCAGCTTCTGGGGTCATATTAGGGAATACTTGTTTAAGTAGCTGCGGAGACATTGATTGTATAGCAGCAGCAGCTCCCTGTGGATTATTATAGAACATTGGAGCTAAAGCACTACCAACTCTGCCGAAATTAGTAAATGGGTTATTTTGCTTCATTTGTTCTTGAGTTAAATCATATTGTCCACTTAAATCGGTATTAGCCAATGTATTTTGTCCGCTTAACCAAGTATTAATTAATTGATTAGTTCCTTGCATATTAGTATTATTTAATTGATTATTTCCTTGTAATAGAGTATTAGCAAGAGTTGTAATATTGTCTTGTTGTCCTGTGTATAAATCTTTTAAAATCTTAGCTCTATTATTTTGTTCAATCATTTGTTGAATACCAACCTTAAGAGCTTGCTCTGCAAGGAATTGATTATTAGCAACATCTGCTGTTCGTCTTGCTTCCATAGCTGTAATATAGTCTTGATAAGGTACTCCAGCTTGATTTGCGATATTAACTTGATAATTAGTTAATGCATTATCTAATAACATTTTAGCTTGGTCTGGAGCTTGTTGAGTTAATCCAGCATTGAATGCGTATAGTTGATTTGTTAGATTTCTTTGTTGTTCTCTCTGTAATCTATCCATATCAACATTATAACCAGAAGGATTTACTACATCTCCCTGATACATATAAGATGGAGAACTAGCTTGTTGCATTCTAGTATAAGCATCCATTAAGATTTTATTCATTCCATCTACTTGGGATTGAGTTCCATCTCCAGACAACGCTTTATTAATATCATCAGCAGTTACAGTCTCTCCTACTATAGAGCTATAAATATTTTGAGCATCTTTTAATGCTTGATTAGCATCAGAAGCTGTAGGAGCTCCGAACATCTTACTCATTAATAAAGTCATAAATATATCATTTGAACTTGGTTGTCCTGTTCCACCAGTTAACGCTGTATTTGTTGGCGGATTATTATTAGAACCCCCTCCAGTATTTACTGGCACGTTTGCAGTATTAAATTGTCCACCTTGTAGTGCTTCTCTATATCTAGGGATTAAATTAGAAATGTTATTTACATAATTATAAGTTTGACCGTTTGCAAACTCTTTTGGTGGTACCCCTCCATATTTCATAACATTACCAGCGCCTGCATTATAAGCAGCTAGTGCTTTGCTTAAAGAATTATCAAAGGTTTTCATTTGTTGTTTTAAATATCTTAGACCACCCCTAATATTCTGTTCTGTATTATAAGCGTCAACACCTAACTCTTTAGCAGTGGCAGGCATTAATTGCATTACTCCAATAGCACCAGCTTCTGATATTGCTTTAGGATTGAATCCTGATTCTTGTTGAGCCATCGCTAAAGCAACGGCAGGGTCTACACCTTCTTCTCGGGCAATTTTAACTACTAAGTTCTGAATTTCCTGATTAGATGGGATTAAGCCTGTAGCTCCTCTATCAAAACCTACATAATTCTTTCCAGTTCCCATATTAGTAGGAGTTGTTTGAGAAGGTGATTTTGGGATTGTTTGTTCTATACCTTTTTTAACTTCTTTAGCCTGTTCATCTGTCAAGCCTAATAATTTAGGAGTAGCTAATGCTCCAATGATACCACCTGCAACACCTGCTCCACCTGCTACTAAAGGGTTGCCTGTTAATCCACCTGCAAATGTACCTATAGCTGCTCCAACAGCACCACCACCGTATTCTGCTGTCCAAGTTGGTATTTGCTTTACTACTTCATCGATTCCACCTTTAGAGTACGCTTGTCTGATATCATTAGCTAATAACAGAACTCCTACAACAGCTACACCTTTTCCTGCTCCTTTAGCAGCACCTTTAGCTGTTGATTTTACTGTAGACTTTCCAGAGGATTTCATTCCTTCTTTTATTAACTTAGAAGTTCCTTTACCTAATAAATCATCTACTTCTTTCTTTGTAGCATCTACACCTTTAACTAACGCAGATGCTCCTTTTCCTAGCACATTGTCTATTTCCTTAGTAGTGGCATCAACCCCTTTAGTTAATCTTTGTTTTATAAGGTCAGCAGACCCTTCTCCTAAAACCTTATCTATTTGTTCAGCACTTGCGTTTTGAGCTACATTAAGTAAATCTTTCCAATTCATTTATTAACCTCCAAATCCTTTCCAAGTAGGAGCTGATTGTGTAGTGTTTAATCCGTAACTACCTAAACCACTATTTCCAAAATTCATAAAGTTTCCGAGTCCTGCTCCTGAGCCAGATGAGAATGAATTATTGCCACCCCAGTTTAAACCGCCTAGAAGATTACTTATACTTCCTCCATAGTTAGTATAATTATTGCCTTGATATTGACCTCCTGTTACACCTGTAGCAGCAGCTCTTAAATTATCCATCGCTCCAAAATCTTTTCCAAATGCAGTGCCTACTGTTTTCAATCCAGCACCAATAGCCTGTGCCCAAGGGTTAGGTATAGACATGCCAATGTCACCTAAAGTATTTACAACACCAGTCCACATATTATCATTTGCTTGGTCTACCATATCATTATATTGGTCGATAGCAGAATATCTTTCTCCAAGGTTATATGCATTCTGATAAGAATTTAAAGCTCCAGTAAGCATATTATACTCGTTATTAGCCATTGTATTAGCAGCTTCTAAACCTTGAGTATATAATCTACTTGCTAAATCATTATAGTATCTTTGCACATCATCATAAGTTCCTTGATTAGCAGAGCTATATCCGCCATTCATTGCATTATAATTATTTGCAGTAGTCTTGCTTGCTGCATCATAAAAACTTCTTATCAAGTCATTTTTCTGAGATGCTTGAGCAAGGTCAATATAGTTTTCAAGATAGGGGTCTAAACGATTTTGGACATTATTCATATAGTCCCCTAACTGTCCTAATCCTTCTTGATATAAAGGTATTGCAGTATTAGAGATGTCACGACCCCCAGTTGTCCAATCGGTCTGTTTAATCTTAGCTTCTTTAGCCATTCCAATATCTCCTTATATTAATATAATTACATATTAATTATTTTTTGTCACCCTCTGAGTTGCTTAAATCTTCAAAAATTTCATAAATCCATTCTTTTGGAATATTTTTCTCTGCCCATTTTATCCCGTGTTTATCACACCAATCGGCATAAGAGGTCTTACTTCCTTTTTTGATTTTTTGAGATGCTTTTTGAAAAACCATTCTAAAACTTATATCTGGATATTGTTTAATTAAGTATAACATTTTTTGCCTATCTTCTAATACCCATCTCCCTTTAGTTTCTATTACTATATGAGGACTTACAGGAAAATCTGGAGTGTAAGTGTGTTTAGTTTCAGGAACGATATACTCAAATTTTCTACCTTCATAGTTTGTATCAATTCCTAAATCCTCTAATTCTTTTTGCATTCCTTTTTCAAGTCCGCTACGATATCCGTGTTTTAAACCATTTTTATCTACAGTAATTTTCTTCCTTTGGAATCTATAACCCATTTATTTTTTCTCCATTGTTAGTATTTGTATATCATACAATTTTTCTTCCCCTCTGCTATTCACATATGGGAGTGCAGTTGGTATATAACCAGTTTTCCTAAATCCCATAGCTTTAGCCATTCTTATAGCATTAACAGCTATACTAGGAATCTCACAATATAAGACATTAAACATTAAGTTTTTAAGAATTGATTTATATATTTTATAAATAGGTTTACCCCAGATTAATCGACTTGTTGCGATATGAACCTGTGTACAAGTTCTATCTTTACAAACCCTTATTTTATCAAAGATTATAATTCCTAATAATAAGTCTAGTTCCTCATCTAATATCCCTAAAATCATTGAGTCATCAGCATCAGAATAATTCGCTAAGAAATTTATTACGTCATTATTTGTTTTCAAAGATATAATATTTTGGGAATCAAATATTAATCTATTATCGGAATATACCATAAGTATATCATTAGAATATTTAACTATATCTTCAAATTTTAATATTCTTGTAATCATTCCTTAGTCTCCTTGAGAAAAGTCTGGTAATCTTAAAGCTGATAAACAAAATGCAGTATTAGCAGGAAATTCTATAGATATAATAATACCTTCCCTGCCACTCATAGGCGCAGCTATTCTCGTTACAGCACTTTTCTTTTCAGCCCATCTGCTAGTATTTTCAAAACTGTTATATTTATAATCTTTATCAGAATATAAAAATGGTGGCAATACTTTTAAATCACTGGATGCATTAAACGAAGGTGTTACCCTTTGGTATGATATTCCTGCATTACGTGTCGTTACATCATAATTAATACCGTTTAATTCTGTTATTTCAAGTAGTGTACTAACAATTAAGCGATTATCTCGTAAAGCAATCGGTTCAAAGTTCGCTACATATGATAAGTTAGGTATTATTGTTCCCTTCTTAAAGTCTTGACATATTTCATTGGTATTAGTAATAAATACTACACCTTGATTAAATCCAAGAAAATAAGATATTGTCTTGTCTAATTCTCTAGGGAATAGAGTTCCTTGATTAGTTAAAACTAAACCGTAATTTAAAAATTCTCCGTAATAAAGAATAAAGACCTCAGACTCTGCATTATATGTTAATACTCTTTTAGTGTTATTAATTCCATTATTAGCAGCATCTATGTATTCAGCAGATATAACAGGTTTACCTGATACCATTGAACCGAATACGTTTATACTTATTGCATTTACAATTGTTCCACTATTAGTATCAAATACATAAACCTTTTCTCCTACGATAACGTGGTCTGTAGCATATTCCTGTCCTACTTGAGAAATCTTTTTAATCTCTACGGTATCACCGATAGACAATATGTATAACCCGTTTCCTTTAGCAATTAATACGTTATCAAGAAAATCTTCCATACTCAAGATTTTACTTGTATCATTATAGAATCCGCCGAAGTAACCAGCCCCTAAATCTGCATCGAATCCATCAATTACACCTACTTGTGAATAATAAATGTCACCTGAAACATCTTCAACAAATAGCCTATTACTACATACCGCAAATAAAAGAGGTGTTAATTGTTTTGTAGTAGGTTCAACTCCCTCCTCTGTACTCTTCTCCTTATATTGAAGAGTAATAGGTTTTAAAGTTTTTTCTCCTATATTGACAGGGTCAGTATAAGTTGGATGGTCTCCAGCAGATATAGCTCTTATAGTATATGAAGTTTTATCTACGCTTTCAACAATAGACGTAATAATTATTTCATCTGTATCGTTTACACACAGTTCTTTTCCTGTCCAAAAATATTGAATACTTTCAGCAGGAATAGTAAATTCATAATATGTAGAATAATCGCTTACTGTAATATTTTCAATAATAGAAACGAAATTTGATTCGTCATAATAACTACCAAATATAAAATTACCACCAGCTATATTAATAATTAAATCATTGTCTCTTCTGGTTAAGATTGCACTAGTACCACCTTCTAAGGTTGTTTTATATTCCTTTAAACCTTCGTATGCAGTATATAGGTAAACTTTTCCAGTAAGAGTTACAATAAAGAATGAATTATTTCCAGAAGTGCTTTGAGTAATACCTATTATTTGCTCTCCGTCAAGAATTGTATCTTTTATAACATATCCGTGTTGGGCAACTAATGCGCCCTTCTCGCTCCAGATATTTCTGCCTCCAGTGATAGCTAATGATTGCAATTGCTCTACATAATTTCTAGGTGTATCTAATAGATATAAACCTTTAGAGAAATCTGCAAATATCGCATTATTTATATTTACGCTTTTCTTTCTAGCCATAATTAACCTAATAATCCTCTTCTTGGGTCAAAGTTACCACCTTTATTAGTAAAGGTTCTTTTTGCTTCAAAACTCTTATAATCGTGTTCGATAAATGTTTTAATTCTTTCTTTTACTAAATCCGCATAAATCTGAGCATTAATATTATTAGCTTTCATAAATAGTATTTGTGCAGCTCTTAATACAACAATTTCACAGAATTTATCAGATGCAACTACAGAATCATTAATATCTTCAATGGTTTCTCTCGCAGTATCGTTATTAGATAATACTAAATCTGTTGTTGATACAGTAATTACTACTTCATAATTATCATCAGGAACTGGTACTAATTTGACATAACCATCCTTGATAACATAACCTTCTGGTTCCCCTTTTCTTTCATCTAGATTATTTGAATGAAAATTAATACCATTTATATATTTAATATCTTGATATTTACCGTGTTTATCTTTATATTGAATGTTTTTAATAATTCCATCAATACCGTATTGACTAACATTAGGGGTAGTAGTTATTGTATCAGTTCTTTCGAATACGTTATTTGTTATATACAAACCATCTATAACATTCTGTAGAGCAGATGATAAAACAGAAATTAATAGTCTTTGAGTATCTGGTGTATCTGTATCATTAGTATATAATGGAAATCCTGCTATTACAGCTAATTTATTATACATATCTTGGACAAGCATATTTTAAACCTCTTTTTTGTTTTAAAGAAAAAGGGGGGAGGGGTATATATTTCCCCCCTTAAAAAATCACCGATAATTATATCTTTTACGCACCAGCAGCAGCTTTAACTTTAACGAATGCAACGAATGCACATTTAGGGTTAAATACTTTTCTGCCATAGATTTCCAAACCAGTGTATTTGTCTGCAAATCTCTCAGTATCACGTTGTTTATCTGGTTTAAGAACTTTACCAGCTTTAGTAACACAGTTTGCAGTACCTGCAATTACTACGAACGCATCTGCTGCTAATGAATCTACTGTAATTTTTCTTTCAGCAGTTTGAGAAAGTGATGGTTCAATTCCTAATTCCATACCTAACACTTTACCGATGTTAGCAGTTTCAACTCTGTCGTCTGCTTTATCAGTTGAACGGTCAGTAAAGAATTTAGATTGTAGTAACAATTCCATACCTTCCATTGGGAAGTAGCAAGATGCAGCAGTTCTTTTTTGTTCTTGTGGGTTGCTTCCATAAGTGTATTGAGCATCAGCAGAAATAGCACCATTGTTAAACAATGTTGTATATGCTTTTGTTAATACATTTGTATAGAACTCATCTGGAGTTACTTCTACTGGAGCAGTAGGAGTGCCTAATCTTGGTACAGTAGTATCGTTTGCAATTAAGTTAGCGATATCTAAGTTATGAGCTTTTCTCATTTTTTGAGCAGCTAAATCTAAAGCACCGCTTTCATAATTCCATTTACCTTCTGCTGTTGTAATATCAGAGATTAAGAAGCCATATTTCATTGAACGGTCAATTTCTAATTTAGCTTTAGAAAAATTTAGTTCAGGAGTAAGTGGTCTTGTATCTGATTTTACACTATCTTCAACTGTAATTGCATCAACATCTGGTTTTACAATTGATACGGTATCGCCAATTTTGAAGAACTCACCTTCATAGTCTGCGTTTGCTAATTTAGTAGACAGATCAGAAGAAGGTTGGTCTAAGATTAATTGCATCTTAGTAGCAAGCTGTACCTCATATGAATCTTCAGGTGCCATAACAATATTCCTTTCTTTTTATTAATCTCTTACTCACGTCATCACGGGTTGATGAACGTTGCCCGTCTCCGTT
>ULSO01074503.1_pt1 | contig 18518 bp, 11 predicted proteins | sample 1956701 | NCBI WGS metagenome assembly ULSO01 (sample SAMEA4835708, study PRJEB28245) | human gut metagenome | biome: gut microbiome; material: fecal sample | place: Denmark | collected 2008 | reverse complement strand
ACGTCAGAGCTTTCAAAAGTAGACGGTGTTAGGAGAAATCCAGCAACTGCCAACCGCATCATCAAATCAATTTCAAGAAATATTTCTACCACAGCCAATATTCAAACAATTAAGAACGAAACTAGTTACAAAAACAAAACCAATGATGACGACACCATACGAAATTATCTCAAAGCCATGGAAAGAATATTTCTTCTGGAGAATGTTCGTGCATGGAATCCGCACATCCGTTCAAAGACACGTTTAGTCACCACACCAAAATGGCATTTCACAGATCCTTCAATTGCAACCGCTTCACTTAAGGTTGCACATGAAGCATTGATTAAGGATTACCATACTTTTAGGATGCTGTTTGAATCGCTGTGTCTCAGAGATCTTCGCGTTTATTCACAACCGCTTGACGGAGAAATATATTTTTTCCGCAATAAGAATGGTTTTGAAGTTGATTTTATAATTGAATTGCCAGATGGCCGATGGGGTGCAGTTGAAGTAAAGCTGGGTAGCAAAGAAATAGACGAAGCCGCAAAGAATTTGATCAAACTGAGAGATATGATTGATACGGAACGCATGAGGCCTCCTGAATTCTTGATGATTCTGACCGCCACACAATATGGCTATCAAAGGCCAGATGGTGTCTATGTCGTGCCAATCGGCTGTCTAAAAAATTGAAGGAGACTATGATCTGTAAAGGATAAACACAGATGATTAAGGACTAACGAAAAATGAAGCTCATTCGACTGTGTAGAGCCTATTCATTTGAGAAGTAAATGTCACCTCGACTCCACACTTCTCAAACACGGCTTTTATTTTCTGCTGTTTAGAACTCAGCAGGCAGACATGCTGCAAATTAGGAAACTGCTGGACTTCTTCTTCACTGAGGTCGTCATCGATGTTGAACAACTCATCGTTGCTATCCCAATTAGGAGCTAAATTTTGATAGATCGCTGCACTGGGGTCCATATCGATGGTTGTAACTTCTGAAGCTAGACGAGCGGGAATGGGATAAGCTTTGAACCAGAGAAGGGCTTCAGTAATCGGCAGAGCATGTCCCTCATATTCCAAATCTATGCGCCGCCGGGGGTACTGAGCAGCAAAATGACAGATGTCAAACTCTGGTTCCAGCAGATGTTTTTCATACATCAATACCTGCATTACAGCCAGTTTGAAATTTAGATTCTGAAATTTCAAAACGGGTTCTGCCGGCGGGGAAAGTGCGTAAGACCAATCCTGGCCTTCTGGGCAATAGCTAATCTGCAGATGGCGCTGGTAGTACCACATCAGCTCACGCTGTATGCCGCGGGACTCCAGGCAGGTAGTCACGCAGAAATCACCCACTTGTATCTGATCCAGCAAGCCGCAGATTTCCCAAGGTGTATCCACATCGTTATAGACCTTGCCATCTACCAAGACGGCCCCGTTAAAGGGTCGTTCAGTCAACACCCGCAGATGAGGCTTCAGACAGAGAAAGAAGGTACGAAGGCAGCCGCTGTGCTCATCCAGCCAGCCCATGAGACTTAAGTCATCCCAGATGTAAAGAATCTCGGCTTGCGCATGGTCAGCTACGGGAGCCGCTCCGGAAATACCATCCCGGACGACAACTCTGGCTGGGCCTAAAATTGCAGTAACGTCTTCAACTTTAAAAGGAGGAAACAGCTGTTTACCACAGATTTTCAGAGAATCTGGCTGTACGGCAAAGACTTGCTCGCTGTTCAACGGCGGAACCTGATTGGTGATCTCCGGATAGCGGTTGGGATAGTTGCACCAGGCACTCAGTTTTTTCGGCTTATTGGCCGCACGGATAAAACCCCAGAAATCTTTGGGATAACAGAGCACATAACCTACACCCCGGCGCAGCGTCCAGATCACAACGGTTCCATCACGGAGCACAGCGATATCTTTCAGATTATCCAGACCAAACATTTGTGGTCGTATGCGCAAAATTTCGTTAGTCTGCTGGTTCCAGAGCTGAGCATAATCTTTGCGGCGGTCTTCATTAACCGTGCTAATCAACACCCAATCCTGCCAGAAGTGACGAATGTTCAGAGTTTCCCCCATCGTTGAAAGAGTAGCCAAACTACATTCATGGGTTTTCATATCCACCTTCAGTAGATGGCCCCGGCTCTCGCCGTAACCGCTCCAGGCCTCATGGATGGTAATGAGCTTATCCGTTCCCGGCAGAGGAATGCTGTTTTCCAGCCGATCATAGCCATGGACGGCAAAGACCCGTTCCAGATCATTCTTGACGGCCAGCACTTCCTTTTCCTGGTTGCCCCGGTTTTCCCTGAGCAAGTAGATCTGCCCCGTGCCGTCAGCAGTAAAGTGCCAGGAAGTTTCTTTTTCCCCGGCCCCAATGGGATCGAATTTTTCCATCCCCCGTTCGTTTAAAGTTACGCAGAAGCCTCCGAGCTGGCCGCCGCAGCATAGAGTATTGCCTAGCCAGTAAAGGGTCTCTTCACTTTTCAGAGACTTCGGGGGTCGTGCCCAATCAGCCATCTTAGCCGGGTCCTTGCCCCAGCCTACCATCCACATGCTGCCCCCGGAGGAGCACCAGATGGCGGCATAGAGATCTAGCTCCCGATGGTAAAGTAAAGAAGAAAGCTGCCGCACTTTTATTTTTACAGGCGTGAGTGTTGCCTGGCGCAGATCGATCACAAAACTGCCTTGCCAGTCTCCCGGTGCACCTTCATCGACATCCTGCATTTTCCAGCGGCCGTAAGCATAATCGCCGGCGATGCCGCGCAGATGGTATTGTTCGCCCTCACTGAAAACCAGCAGCCGCTCTTGGCAGGGCATCCGCTTACCGGGATCTTGTTCTTTAGCAGGCTGGCCCCATTTACGGCGGGGCTGCTTCATCAGCTTAAAATAGTGGCCTTCTTGGCGGCACTGTGCTTCCAAGGCATCTTTTTCCGCTTCAGCGATGAGGATAAAGAGATACTCATCCTCATCATCAAAATCATAGAGGCTGTAACCGCAAGCAGTCAGTTCCTGCCCTAGTGCCAGTACGCCTTCTTCATGAGGAAAGGTCAGATACTGCAGAGCTACTTGATCGAAACGTTGGTCGTAAAGAATCGGTACTTCCTTGCCCCAGGTCCGGCGGAATTCACCCAGCGTATCGACGATCTCCCCGTCCAAGGCTAAAATCTCTAAAGCATGTTCTGCCAATGATGTCAAGTCAACCATCGCTGCTTCCCGTCCCCTCTGCATTACTTATGGCTGAAATACCACCCCTCCCTCAAAGAATCCTGATTAATTAAATTTACAGTCAGGTATTCAGACACTTATGAAAAAGATCTAGCATAAAGGTAGCAAGATTGAGCAGCTAAAATTAAACGAAGGCTAATTAGGGATCGCTGCTGAACAGACTTCTGGCGCCGAGAGCGTTCACTAAAAGATTCACAAGCTTTATTATTCTTGGAAACTTCCAGCAGGCTATGACTTTAGAGATTATCACAAGAAATTCTCAGACTCTTTCCCCGGAAGACGCGGAAAAGCCGGTGCGGGTGAAAGGCTGGGCTCAGGAAATCAGAAATCTGGGCGGAATTTCTTTTCTTATTATCCGAGACAGATACGGCACCGTACAGGTCACAGCGCCGAAGAAGAAAGTAGCACCAGAAATTATGGATGTTCTGACTTCTCTCGCTCGTGAGTCGGTGGTCGAAGTCTGCGGAATTGCTAAAGCTTCCAATCAGGCCAAAGGTGGAGCAGAAGTCATTCCTGAGCAGATTACCGTGCTCAGCAGTGCTGCTTCCCCGCTGCCTTTAGGCGTCATCGACAAAGTAAACGCGGAAATGGATACCCGCTACGACCACCGCTTTATGGACTTGCGGAAGCCGGAAGCACGGGCGGTCTTCGAGATTAAATCACAGGTGCTCAGGCTGATTGACGAGTATCTGCTGGGTGAAGACTTTATCGAAGTATTCAGCCCCAAGATTGTCGCTTCAGGCGCAGAAGGCGGAGCCACCCTCTTCAAGCTTGATTATTTCGGCAAACCAGCTTACCTGGCACAGTCACCGCAGCTCTACAAACAGATGATGATGTCCACCGGTTTAGACCGCGTGTTTGAAATCGGACCGGCCTTCCGAGCGGAACCGTCTGATACTGTCAGACATGTTTCAGAGTTCATCTCGTTCGATGGTGAAATGGCCTACATTGATTCCATGAATGATGTTCTGCAGATGCTTGAAGGCTGCATTCAGCACGTCATCACTGGTGTTAAAGAAAAAGCGGGGGCGCAGTTAGAGATTCTCGGCACCGAAGTCACAGTCCCCAAGGCACCCTATCCAATTATCGAATACAAGGATGCCGTGGAGATCGTTGCCCAGCAGGGCATGGAAATCGCACTGGGTGATGACTTAGGCACCGAAGGTGAGAAACTTCTCGGCGCAGTAATGGCCGAAAAAGGCTACGACATGTATTGGATTGTGGAGTATCCCGAAGAAGCCAAGCCTTTCTACATCATGGAAAAAGAAGGTACACCATATTCCTACTCTTTCGATTTGGATTACAAAGGACAAGAGATCTCCTCCGGCGGACAGAGGGAGCACAGATACGATGTGCTGGTTGAAAGAATTAGAAAGAAAGGTCTGGAACCTAACGACTTTAATTTCTATCTTGATGCTTTCAAATACGGCATGCCTCCGCACGGCGGCTGGGGTATCGGCGTAGAAAGACTGGTACAAAAAATGCTCTCGTTACCGAATGTGCGGGAAGCCGTTCTCTTCCCCCGCGACCGCATGAGGTTAGTACCTTAAACATTAACACAGGAGCCTGGCTTTCCAGGCATCCTCAATTTAATTATTTTTGATTAGTTGCTTACAACGCTGATGATTTACTGTTTTACCGATTGATCAGACTGTACAAAAAATCATTAGAATTGGGTATGAGCTTTAGTACTTAATAATAATTTACAAAATAATTTTCCACAGTCTTTAGAAAAACATGAAGGTAACCATAATCGTTTGAGAGGATTAAAAATGGACAATTTTATTGAAACATTGACCAGCAAAGATAAGAATGCAGCGCTGCCGGAAGAGGATAATTATTTTGGAAAACTTGTGGGCAGCTGGAAACTCGATTATTTTGATCGCAATATCTCCTCTTCAGTCAAAGGAGAATGGCATTTTGCATGGGTTCTTGAGGGCATGGCAATACAAGACGTCATTATCTTACCTTCACGCGAGACCACAACGGAAACACCTCATCCGCTTGCTGAATACGGCACGACGCTTCGTGTTTACAATCCAGCTGCTCACGCCTGGGATGTTGCCTATGGTTATACCGGAAAAATAATACGACTAGAAGCAAGGAAACAAAAGGATATGATTGTTCTTACGAACATTGAGGATGAGAGGCGAAAATGGGTCTTTGTCAAGATTGAAGATGACTGCTTTCACTGGCAAAATGTTACCGTAAAAGATGATGGTCAATGGCATGTAAACGCGGACATCTATGCCGAACGCATACAATAGCCACCTAATCAGAACAATATTATTCTCACAAGTAGTGTTTAAAAGTTGGAAATAGTTTAGGCATTGATGTCCATACCCAGTAGGTCTGAACCTCAATGACCAATAGATTTGTTAAAAGAAGTGAGTTTAGATTGAAATGCACTTATTCCCATTCATTTTTCCACCATTTAGATAATTTTCTTGGTTCTTTTTCATCTTTACCCATGTTTCACTGGGCATTGGTAGGCTATCTATGAATTTTAAAGCGTGATTGTCCACGAAGTTTTCTGCTGGCGTAGGTTCTTGTTTACGTGGTATGAAAGCAAGCACAAGAACAACAATTATTCCAATAGCCATGAGAACCATTCCTGCCACAGAAAGAGCAGATGAGACAATAGCACTACCCAACAATCCAGCAATTCCTGTGCCAATCTCTACTAGGAATCCCAAACCAGTAGCAACAACGTCAATTATTTCAAGAACTTTTATAGAAGTAGGCTGATTATTATTGAAATCCAATACAGTTTGATATATGCTGAACCCTAGTGCAGCGCCCATCGCAAGGACAGATACCACCTTAGCTGCCATTGAAGCAAACTTTACAATTTTTGCCCATCTGGCAGCAATTTTTACAAAACCCCTCTCCTCAGCCACTAACTCTCTGCCAAGCTGATTACCCAATCGCACAATGTAGTTTTCTGTACCACCTGCTTCTTTTGCACCTATCGCAATGATATCAACATCACTCATTGCATTGTTGAGCTGTCGCATAGCGCGAAAGACTTCTCCAGAACTAGAGTTTAAGTCAAATATGGCTTTTCCTGCTTTAAAGACTGCAAATGTGGAGAATGCAGTAACAAGTCCAGTAGTAGCTCCCACAATGGTTTCAAGCAAATATACGATGTCTAGTTTATCCCGATTACTAACAAGATAATAGATTGCAGCAGCCATCGATATAACCAAAGTAGAGATTACAGCAATGGATAATAAGCCACAGATTGTAGGGTGCCTACTTGAGAAATTCCTAAGTCTTTGAAAGTTTAAGCCCGTGCAATCATTAATAAAATTAGATAAATCATCTAAAAATGTAGCGATTGATGCAATAAATGCCTCAATGCTCTGTTTCTGCACATCTTTCATATATTCATTGAGATCGTTTTTCAGCCTTTGTCGGATTTCTTCTGATAGATTTTGATTGAGGAATGGCTTTCCCTCCACCAATGCTTGATAGTAGTTTCTAAAGATCTCTTCAACAAACTGACGTATATCATCTACTGAAGAGCCCTCAGGAAGTTTTTGAATTTTCGTTGAACAGAAAGTAAGATTGTATGCAAGAACTTTAACATATATTGAATTTGCATAACTTGTCTTCGTCTTTTTACCATCTTGATCGATCTCAACATTTTGTCTATTATCTAATATGTCTAACATGGTTACTATGTGACGCAACTTATCTTTACCAGATGATATTGTTTCGATAGCCAACATCTGGAGGATTTGTGGTGAAAGAATGTATTCATATAACTCTCTAGCCCATTTTGTTGCATTATCATCTTTATATTTTTTTAAATCAGAAACAAAATGCATATAATTGTCTAAATAAACTGTATTTGATATTTGATTATAATATTTATTTTTAGAAAAACATTTTTCATTGTCGATTCCTTTCCAATAATAATCAAGCTTAGTTGGAGTAGTTGTTTGATCGAATTTATTGTGGATACTAGGTTCAGTTGATCTATACAATGCAGTTGTAATAAACCCCTTTCCAAAATTATCTACTAGATATGATTTCATAGCAGGATCTTTGTTGATCATTTCCACTTCTTCATTGGTAAGATCACCATATTTTCCAACACTAGGTCTTAAAGTACACATCATATCTCGCCAATCCGGAGGAATGAAATATAGCATCATATTTTTAATTTTACTAAAATTATAATCGTGGACAGCCTCCATCTTTTCAGGTGGTGCAATGCAAAATAGGTCTTCTACACTCAAGACAAGATTACTGCGTAAATGTGCAATATTATGTTCAGTAGTTACCGTGGTTCCCAAATGGAGTTGGTATGCAAGTGGTTTTTTTGTGAATAAATAAGATTGCAATTGGGCTTCTTCTTCATCCAATAATTTATACTGTAAAAATTCACCTTGCAAATCATACTTTATATCACTTTCCTCTTCTGTAGTTCTGATATGGCCATTACCATACAAAGTTTTATAATCATAACTAAAATTAATATTGAGATCATCGGCACAGAATAGTCCTTCATCTCTACAGAATTGTGCAATATCTGAATTTATATAGATCTTCACATTTAAAACAGGTTTTTTGTTAATCAATATTGATTGAAAAATACATCGTTCGCCTATTGATTCTTCATTGCCATCGACAGTCATATACAGATCGGCAGCAGGCACGTAACTATTATTCCTAGTTTTTTCAAACCAGATCTTCAAGTTAGCAAAGTCGAGCCAACGATTTTCTACAAACAGCTTAACAGAAAATGTTGACTTGCCTAGGGCGAAAAAAGTTCTAAAATTTTTTCCATCGTGGATTATTCCCCTAGCCATTAAACCATCAAAAAGAAATTTAAGGTATATTTTATAGTGTTCATGTTCAAAATATAAACCTTCACTATCGGTTACAGGAACCGTAATTTCTGCATATTCAGAGCAACTTTTATCGTGTACCAAAACATTCCCCTGAATAATATGAAGTCGTGTGAATATATTTTTTCCATCTGGAAAAATAATCTGATCGAAAATAAAATTTTTCTGAAGTAAATCAGAAGTTAGGTATTTGTTTTGAGCTTTCTCCACTTCGATGTATGGATTTTCCAACTTACTTCTAACATAGTCTACAGAATTTTTTCCAAACATCTGCTCTAAAGCAGGCCCCATATCATCGAGCTTAATTTTAAGCATGTCCACTTCATCACGATCATATTGATTGAAAAGTGAGTAAATTTTTTTACTCACTGAACTAGAAGTGATCTCTGGGTAATTCAGCAGACAACAATAATCATTAGCATGATATGATTTATAACCGTCTGTAAAATGCAGATCATAGGACATGACACATTCTTTAATGTGAGTGTTTATCTTTTTGACCATTACATTTTCATAGATTAATTCTCCAGTTTTTGGATCCCTTCCCTTTAGTTTACAAACGACATCACCTACTTCTAACAGAGATATCTCGAGATTTGGATTTATCTGCTGTGCTAGTTCCGGATTTAAACATTTCCAACCCTGTTGAGTTAAAATTGCGTGTTCTAAAGATAAAAACGGCTCATCATCATTGATTGCATAAAATTCTTTTACATGTGGATTTATAATTAGCTCATCAGAAACTATTGCTGGCATTCCACCCACACTTAATACCCTGTCATTCTTACGAATAGCTTCTATGGGTTTGCTACTACCATCCTGCATAAGTATCTTAGTTCCTGCAAGTACGCAACCAGGTTCCTTACGATGTTTGCCCACCTTCATTTCATTATTGGGTTTAATATTGGATGACAGTGAGTAGGGTTCTGCCACGTTAGCGATCCAAGAAACAACCGAATTACCAAAAATAGCATAATCATAATCAACATTACCGATTATTGGCGCACCTGTAGGTCCTATCTCTACAACCTCTCGTTCACGACGTATAATATCAATTCTAGAACAACAAGCAGATTTTACAGCGTCATGGATCTTTGAAAAAATATCGGAACCATTGTAAAAATGAGATTTTGAATTTGCAAGCCAAGAATACGATTCATAGTCAGAGAACATTTTCTCGAATAACTCATGCTGTTTCCAAGCATTAAGAACCTTATTGAAATAATTACCATTCCTATCTAACTTTTTCAGTAAGATTAAAAGTGCTTTACCACCAAGGGTGTTTGAAACAGCAGATTCAATGAAAAAATTTTGTATAAAACTAGGTTCTGATATTTCATCAGCTAATCTTCCCAAAAAATCATCAGAACCATCAAGTGGTGCTCCCAAAATAGATTCCACATAATCCTGTAAGAACGCCTGTCCTACTTCTGTGCCATGTGCATCAAACCACTCATCAATATGAGTTTTTTGAACTGAGACACATTTATAAAAATCATATTCTCGGACCTGTGACAATGCATAGCAAATAACACACGCTGAAAAACGCTTCAAGGTCTCACGATACATTTCAGCATGAGCTAAATCAACACTAGTATCTGCGTTAAAAAATGTAGTTTTCGTAGACTCATCACTAAATTTTACAGCAGCTACCAAACGCTCTGAAAAATACCCATCTGGAATTGCTTGCATTTTTAAGGCATTGATAAAATCACTTACAATCATCCATCTTCCTCCGTGAATTCTTCATTAGTCAGCAAGGTGATTGTGATTATCAAATATACACTTTTGGATATTATTTTTATATAGTATTTTCATAAGAACATTTATTTATTAATGCTGAAGCATCTAGAATTTTGTAGACTCATAGACCTTGGAACAAAGTTTATTAAAACGAATTATGCAATGGTTAATATCAAGTGTGATGCAACGAAATGAAAAAATCAACAAGCAAATATAGGTTGTAATTTGGGATCAAATAGGGAGTCAAGTTCAGATAAATTTTAATATTGAAGTCAAAAAGTCTCAATTTTTAAAGTTTTTAATATCAATGTTATAAAGTTGATATGCATTCTCATAAACGCAATGAATGCCATTCCTACAGAAAGTGAGCTGAAAACCAGAGACCTGTATCTACAGTGGCTAATTGTTTTTCAAGATACAGCGCTGGTAAAAGTCATTTCAGACATCCGTCGCTGTGGCAAATCCAGCCTGATGAAGCTTTTCTGCTTTCGTGATCTAAACTATTGGGTAGGGAGGTGATTAATCAATAGAATTAAAAAGTACAAACTTTAGTTCAGTATTCAAATATTATGTGTGCTGTTTGATGAATATTGAAGTGACAGCACCGCTGCGTTCTTAAATATTGAAGTTTTTCACATTATGACCAATCGGTGAGCGAGATAATTAGTCACGCCGTGACAGTTCTTCTAAAAGAACTTGAGGCAGTGCTGTCATTTTGGAATGCATGGTGATCGTTTCTATCACAATGACAGAGTATGTTTGAAAATCACACATCTTCAAAAACTTCAAAAGAATTGGAACCATATGCCAATTCTATTAAAAATTTTCATAAGAGGTGTGGCCTTCAAACATAGATCGCTTTGGTGAACAGGATAACAGTATTTATGAGTAGCAGAATTATTACAATTGATTATATAATAGCAATAGCATCAAACTTGCCATGGGTTTGAGTCATCATTGACAGATGCAACAGAATGCCTGATTGTAAAATAACTTAAAAGACTAATTGATTTTCCAGATAATATCAAGTATCATCTTTTTAATCCAATGAGGGATGTCCTTGACAGTCGGAATGATATTGCGATATTCTCCATGTGCAGGATCACTGGCCCATTTGATCATAGATAGTGCTTCTCGTTCAGCAGATTCCTTATCTCTAAGAAGGACCTTACACCAAGACAATAGAGTATCACAGTCAAAATGGGGCAATTTTTCTCCAAATATTTGTACTAGATCTCTAGCATAGTCGCACTCACTTTCAGAGATCAGCGGGTAGATATTTTTACGAGTTATTTCACAGTCTGGATTGTCTATTTTATAAATTGGAACATTCTGCTTTATACCAATCACTGGATATTCAGGAGAACACATAAAAAATTCAGGTATGTTGACCATTGTCCAATCGATTTCCAAACCTTTTCGCCGATGGAAAGATTCATGAGTGATATCTTTTTCATCACTTAAAGTAACAAAATAATGCCCATAGATCTTTCGTTCAAGTACATATTCTAATAATTTTTGTGAGGAAAATTTCATCGTAGTGCAATCTACCAGTTCAATTTTACGATCACTGGTACAGATTGCAGAGATTGTTTTTCTATATTCATCTAAATCTCTTTTTCGAAAATGATCGATGACTTTAGATGCATCATTATATAGACCAATGATCTGTTCATCATTAGCTGCAGAGAGATCTTTCCATCCACTAGGTAATTCATCTAAATAGTATTCCAAAAGATAACGAATATTACTGAGTGTTTTAGAATAGTCTAGATATTCTTTATGTCTATTAGGCATCCTTATTTTCCCATAATTTATGTATTCTTCACTAAAGACTGCATAAAGAATTCTCTGAGCATAAATATAGTTGTAATCAATTTGTTTAATACTTATTTCCTGTAGCACTTTCATAATGTTGTATCCATCTCTAGCAGCAAACAGTACGATGCTTCCCTCAGAGATAGTATCTTCAAGGTGCTTTGCATAACCATATACCAATGGTCCTCCAAATCGATAGCCTAGATTATACCATGAAATTTTGTTCTGACTTGAAAGAGTAGATAAATAGATCATATCCATTGCAACAATGATTGAGCGTTGCCAGTCTTTAGTCTGCTTGTAAAATCTTTGTTGCGGTGGATGCGTGTCTAAATAACGTTTCATTGGTGAAAAATAATGATATGCTGCAATCCCCTTGCGTAGAGCCATCCAGTAATCAGCATGGAGATTATCTCCCACATGAAAAAGATCTTGTGGTTTGATGTGCAACTCAGCCAACACTTTTTGATACAACTCTCCAGAATGTTTAGTTACTCCATATTCTGATGAAACATACAGTTTATCATATCCAGTTATACCACACTTATTTAAAACCTGGATAATTACATCGCTAGGTAAATACATATCCGAGATCAAAAGAATGTGTTTATTTTTAGGAATTTGATTTATGATTTGTATAATTTCTCGATTCGGTACAGCTACAGAAATTTCATACTCGCATTCAAGGTTCTTAAAAGTCTGCATGGAGATATCCAATTGTGCATATATCTCATCCAAAGTGATTTCTCTGTGGTATTTGACCCTTGCTTCTTTTTCAGCCCTAATTCTTGCCGAAGCGAATCCGGGCTTATTCTCTTGATCTTCCAGATGATAAAAAAGATCTGTCGGTTTAACATAGGGTCTTAAGACCAACGTATCAAAGATGTCAAACGATACGTGGGTCCTAGTCTCTAAATCTTTTTTTATCTGCTCATAAATCATTTATATCGCTCTGAAATGCATCTAGCAAGATATTTGTTTGAGCTTCTCGGTTTCCGAATTCTGCAGAAAGAGAGAATAATTTTTTTGCTTTGTCGATATCTTTTTCAGTGCCAAGTCCTCTGTAATACATTTGTCCAGCTAAATTTCTGCCTACATGGTTTCCAGCATATGCTGCTTTTAGATACCACTTTAATGATTCGGGCAGATCGGCTGGAACTCCAATACCTTTGAAATAAGTGTGCCCTAGATCTATCATTGCACCATGATGTCCCCTTTCTGCGGCATATTTCAGCCATTTGATAGATTCTTCTCCATTGGGTTCAACACCTAGCCCATCACGGTAAATGATGCCTAGCTGAAAAGCTGATGCTACATTCCCTTGCTCAGCGGCATCCTGGTACCAAAATATTGCTTCGTTTTTACTATCCCCAAAATCAATACCACGGAATAATACTTCTGCCATGTTAAATTGTGTTTTTAACCGATTTTGATTGGCAAACATTGCCAGCCATCTTTTCGATTCATTTTGATCGGCATTTGTTCCAATACCATCCCTATACATTATGGCGGCCTGATACATGCTGTTCGCATCACCCTGAAGAGCTGCTTCTTTATACCATGTTAAAGCTTTTGTGAGATCGCGCTCAGTTCCAATCCCTTTTCTATATGTATTAGCTAGCTCAATTTTAGCACGCAAATGAAAATTTTCAGCGGCTTTTGTAAGCCATCTTTCCGCTTCTGAAAAATCTTTTGCAGTTCCTAAGCCATCGCGATAATTGATCCCCAATTGAAATTGTGCATTAACGTCTCCCATTTCTGCAGCTTTGCAAAACCAGATCATCGCTTCCTTACGATCTTGTTTTACTACAATCCCTCTAAATAATGCGTCTGCATAGTAAAAAATGGCCCGCAGATTGCCACACTCTGCCAAGTCTTTCAATCGCCGAATCATTTCTTCGCTTCTATCTTGTTCTAGATTAGCACCGGTAATTTTTGCTAAAGAAATCTGCGCATCTATATTATCCAACTCTGCAGCCCGCGTATACCAGGCGATTGCCTTTTCGATATCTTTTTTAATTCCATTTCCCTCGTAAAGCATGTCCGCCAGATTTACCTGAGCTTCTGCAAAGCCAGCATTGGCCGACATTTCAAACCATTTGCCGGCAGCGATCAGATCTTTAGATACTTCATTACCGTCACGGTACATAACTCCAATTCGATTCTGTGCATAAGAATCTCCTGACTCTGCAAGTTTCATAACTGAATCGAATGATTCTGACATATCCTTGTGGTAATGGTAGCAGACGGTCTCACTTGGTCCTACCTCGCGGATTTTCCCAGAATCTAACCATACTGCTCGATCACACATGTTTTCAATTGTACCCATTGCGTGAGATGCCAGAACTATAGTTTTTCCTTCTTTTTTCATATCTTTAAACACATTGGTACATTTAGATCTGAAACTTTCATCGCCAACAGATAAGATCTCATCAATGATGATTATTTCACATTTTACGTTTGCAGCAATCGCAAAAGCAAGTCGCGCATACATTCCTGAAGAATAAACTCGGACAGGATCATCGATTTGATCACCCAGCTCTGAAAATTGAATTGTTTTGTCAACGATCTCATCCATTTCTTTTTCGGAAAAACCATACATTGAGCCTTTTATGTAGATGTTTTCTCTTCCACTGAGTTCTGGATGAAAACCCATTCCTAACTCTAGGATGCTGGCAACTTTACCATTAATCTCGATCTCTCCTGAATCTGGATACATCACCTTGGTTAAAAGTTTTAAAATTGTACTTTTTCCAGAGCCGTTTCTACCCAGCAGCCCTATCGACTCTCCTTTTTTAATTTCAAGACTGATATTATCCAAAACTTTCTTTTCTTTTTTTATTTTTTTGTTTTGTAAGAGAGGTGATTCATTTTTTACAAGTGAATCTATGACAAAAGTCTTTGAGACCTTTCTTATTTCAATAACATTTCCTGAGTTCATAAAGTCACAACCTTTCAGCAAATCCACGTTCAAGACGTTTGAAAATCAGAATGCCCGCCACAAATGCTGCTGCCGCCAATAGGAAAGAGATTGAAATCATTTCCAAAGTAGGAATTTGTCCATAGTACACACATGAATGGAAACTTTCTATGAAATATGTCATGGGATTAACCCAGAGTATTGTTTGTAGGGCTCCATTGTTGATTGAGCTGAGATACATTACTGGCGTTACCCAGACCCATAACATAGTAATCAGCCTAATCGCGTGAGAAACATCACGCACATAAACATCGATAGAAGACAAGGCCAGTGTCAGCCCAATTACAAAAACACTTTCAAAAAAGATGATTATTGGAACAATAAGCAAAGACCAGATATTAATGTGGCATCCGGTTAAAATCATTAATACAATAACTAACACATAAGAAATCAAAAATGTTATCAAATTTGTTATCGCATTCGCATAGATTAAAGCTTCTCGTGGAAAATACATCTTTTGAATCATGCCTGCATGGGTTACCATACAATTAGTGCCACTACCTAATGAAGATATGAAAAAATGCCAAGGAAAGATTCCAGAGCATAGATAAAGCCAATAATTATCAATTTCCCTTCCAAAGACAGTAGAAAACACAATCATGTAGATTACGATCATAGCTGCAGGAGTAATTACATGCCACAGGTATCCCAAAAATGAATGCCGATAATTTCCCTTAAAATCTCGTTTGACAAGTGACCTGATGAGATACCGGAACTGATAGATCTCTTTTATATAATCCACTACTCTTTGAACACGCGCATTCAATTTAGAATTAGCATATGTAATCATAAGGGAGTTTGAGACTTTCGCAAATTTTATTCTTGAATTCAATAATTTTGGTGCTTGCAATAACATCGCATGGAATGGTGATTATTTCTACAATTCAATTTTATGATTGATGGTTGTATAATTAATGATAATATAATCTTTGATTATGAAATCCTAGCTATTATTGTCCCATTTTCAATGATCTGCCACATGGGCAACAACAAGATGATCTTGATTGGTGGCCCTTGTGTCATTGAATCACAAGAGTGCTTAGAGACCGTTGCATCTACTATGAAGGATATCTGCAATGAATTGGATATCGATTATTATTTTAAAGCATCATTTGACAAAGCCAATCGAACTTCAATTACTTCTTATCGCGGACCAGGAATTGTTGATGGTCTAAAGATGTTATCTCAAATCAAAGAAAGGTGCAATATTCCGATCGCTACCGATATTCATGAACCTTGGCAGTCACAACCGGCATCCGAAGTGGCTGATATCCTTCAAATACCTGCCTTTTTATGCCGCCAAACTGATCTTTTGATCGCAGCTGGTAAAACAGGAAAAATAATCAATGTGAAGAAAGCACAGTTTCTTGCCCCATGGGATATGAAAAATGTAGCTGATAAAATAGCTTCAACAGGTAATCACAAAATTTTTCTTTGTGAACGAGGTACTTCGTTTGGTTACAACAGACTTGTCGTGGATATGACTAGCATCATGGAGATGAAATCATTAGGTTATCCTGTTGTTTTTGATGCTACTCACTCTGTTCAAAAACCCGGTGGTGGCGGTAATTGCACAAGTGGCAATCGCGAATACATTGAACCACTAGCCAAGGCTGCAATTGCCGCGGGTGCTGATCATCTATTCATGGAAATTCATCCAGATCCTTCAAAAGCCCTGTCTGATGGCCCCAACATGGTTAAGCTTTCTGAAGTTCGGGAGATGTTAGAACGCATACTTTCTGTGTACGATGCCGTGGGGAATTAAATTGCATTCGGATTTTCTAAAATCAGCACAGAGAGTGTTCGATTTAGAGATTGATGCATTACAGTCGGCTAAAGATTCATTGGGACCCACATTTTGTGATTTTGTTGAAGCCATTGATACATGCCAAGGCCACATTATCTTTATGGGAATTGGTAAAAGTGGACACATCTGTGAAAAGATTGTTGCTACTATGCAAAGCTTAGGTATTAAGTCATATTTCTTACATCCTGCTGAGGCATTACACGGGGATCTAGGCATAATTTCTCAAAAGGATATGATTATCGCAGTGAGCAATAGTGGAGAAACTTCAGAGATACTTAATACAATTCCTTCCATAAGTAAAATTGGAGCATCACTATATAGCATAATCGGACGCAGCAATTCCACGTTGCAGAAAGAATCAGTAAAATCCCTAATTCTTCCAACAGTCAAGGAAGCATTTTTGGGGAGTTTGGTTCCCTCATCTAGCACCACCATGACCTTAGCATTAGGTGATGCTTTGGCAATAGCCATAGCAGAGCATCGTAATTTCACAAAGAATGATTTTGGCATTTACCACCCCAATGGATTATTGGGGAAAAAGTTGACATTAAAGATCTCCGATATCATGCTTTCAGGAGATGATAATTCATATGTGTTGTCAGGATCGACAATACAACAAACCCTTTACGAAATGTGCAAAAAACCTGCTGGAGGAGTTAGTATTGTTGATGCTAACCAGCATTTGATTGGTGTGTTTACGGATGGAGATTTAAGACGTTTATTTAACAAAAGCATACCCAATGTCATGGAACTGATTGTTGATAATTTTATGACGATGTCTCCCATTTCACTAAATAAAAACGATTTAGCATATGATGCTGTTCTCAATACAATATCTGATCATAATGTGTCATTTTTTCCAGTAATAGATAAGGATAATCATTGTGTTGGTACAGTTCGTATGATCGATTTTATAAAATCTGGCCTGATGGGGTGATTATCTGAAAAACATCAAAATGTTAGTCATGGATGTTGATGGGACTCTCACGGACGGAAAAATCAATATCAGTGAAAATGGTGAGATCTTTAAATCATTCAGTGTAAAAGATGGATATGGAATAAAGCTCCTCATCGAACATAACATTATACCAGTTATTATTACAGGTAGAAAATCAAAAATCATTGAGTTACGTGCTCAGGAATTACATATTCTTGAAGTTTACCAAGACATTGCAGATAAGAAGTTAAAATTAATGGAAGTTGCCACTAAATACGATCTTGATTTGAGCCAGATAGCTTACATTGGCGATGATCTAAATGATCTTGATGCAATATCTTGTGTTGGTATTTCATATGCACCAGCTGATGCTGTTTTAGAAGTAAAAAAAAGTGTAAAATGTGTTTTACAATCAGAAGGAGGCAATGGTGCAGTGCGGGAGTGCATTGATCACATTTTAGATTTATTGAAAGGTTGAATTTTATGAAGATAATTGGAGTAATACCTGCTAGATATGAATCTACGAGGCTTCCTGGAAAACCTTTGGCAGATATTTGTGGAAAGCCCATGATTTGGTGGACATATAATCAAGCAATCAAAGTTTCGCGATTGGATGAGGTGTTTGTAGCAACAGATGATTTACGCATTGAAGAAATATGTAATCAATATGATATCCCCATGATTATGACTTCATCTTTGCATGCTACCGGAACTGATAGATTATGCGAAGTTGCTAATAAAATATATGCTGACATATATATAACTATTCAAGGAGACGAGCCTTTGCTAGAGCCAGATACTATTGAAAAAGTTATAGATGTTATACTATCTGAACCTCAGATTCCTTGTGCCACTTTAAAAACTCCTTATGTGAATCCTGTTGACGTAGTGAATAATACAACACCCAAAGTAGTCTGTGATCTGAATGGTGATATTCTGCTATTTTCCCGTTCTCCCATACCATATCCAAAATCATCACTAGATTACACATATTATAAACCCATTGGCGTATATGCATTTAAAAGAGACATTTTACTGCAGTATGGCCATCTTAAACGTGGAGTAATTGAATCGATCGAAGACATAGAATTATTACGTTTGGTTGAAAATGGTGTAAAAATACGAGTTGGGGTTGTAGAGTCTAATACTATCGCCGTTGATACTCCCAAAGAT
>ULSO01083851.1_pt1 | contig 18568 bp, 24 predicted proteins | sample 1956701 | NCBI WGS metagenome assembly ULSO01 (sample SAMEA4835708, study PRJEB28245) | human gut metagenome | biome: gut microbiome; material: fecal sample | place: Denmark | collected 2008 | reverse complement strand
CCCATTTACTTGCCGTTGACTGGCTCGGCTGGATTTGCTATCTGTTCGACAAACTGGGATTGTTCGTTGCCGGAAATTGAACTTTAACATATAAAATTTCCTTCTTCTGGAACTTCATCTGAAGTAATCCAATTTATTTTATTCGATAATTTATGGTAAATCAAATATTCCTCAAGACCTTTCCAGGCAAGAGAGAATTGTTATTTTGTGGTGATTTAACAATACTACTTTTAGGACTCATTATCTACTGCCTTTTTTAAGTTAAAGAGAAAACTGCGCCACAGCCTTCGCAGGCCATCGCGCAGCGATTTAGTTCAATTCCGATTTGTTGATTTGTTCGTAATCATATTTTATCATACAGACTTTAAGAAATCTATTCATTTTCACTTAATTTTCGGAATTTTAGGAATAGTAAGGGCTGCTGCCTGTCAAATTCTTGTGTGTTACTTTACCGCACATGAGCATTAGCGCCGGGGTTGTCCTGGCCGTAGCCCTCCAGAAGATTGACGCCGCCCCAGACGCACAGGCCGCCGCCCAGTCCGATTACGATTGTCTGCAAAGTGTTCACTGCGCTGTTGAAAAATTCCATAAATGTCCTCACTTTCTGCCGCGTTTTGCGGCTCACATAATTGTTTGATTTGGATTTTGGGTATGAAAATAGCCGCTGCTTATTCAGCGGCGGCGTCCTCGTCCGACAGGTCAATTTCGTACAGGTCGAAAATCTCGTCCTGCGTCACCACTTGCTGCCGTTTCCGGCGTGTAGCGGTCAAAAACCTGTCCACATCAAAGGTGTTTTTCTTGTCGGCGTCAGCAAGATACTTGTAGCGGGGGTGCTTGGTAATATCGAATTTCTCCGACAAAAACGGACGCACACCCCGTAGCTGCAAGATGCACTTGCCGCCGTCCATCACAGCGATTTCGTCTTGGCTCATCAGCTCCTTTCCTAACTTTTGGTAGTTCAGTCCGTGGGATGTCTGGCTTCCCCGGTTCTCGCTGGTGTTGAAACTGTCAATGGTTTCCTTGCCCAGCGCGTCGGAGATTTCCTTGGCATTTTTGCCGCGCCCACTCAGGAAAAGTACAGAATCACAGTTGTCCGATATGATTTCGGCAGCGTCCTTGTAGATGGCCTTTAACTGCGACTGGCTCTGCAAAATAATAGAAGCCGAGATTTCCCGGCTTCGGATGGTGGCGATCAATTTATCAAAGTTTGGTATCTGACCGATGTTGGCAAACTCGTCTAAGATCAGCCGCACATGGACAGGCAGTCGTCCGCCGTACTTTTATCATCGCCCGGTCACAAAGTAAGTTGATAAGCTGGCTTTGGAGCATAGCCAGAATGAAATTGAAAGTGGTGTCCGTGTCGCTCATAATGAGAAACAGCACCGTCTTTTCGTCCCCGATGGTGTCCAGCTCCATTTCGTCGTCCTCCATCAGCTCGCGCACTTCCCGGATGTCAAAGGGGGCCAAACGTGCGCCGCAGCTTATCAGGATAGAGGAACGGGTTTTGCCAGCGGAAAGCAGAAATTTCTTATACTGCCGCACAGCAAAATGGTCGGGGTCTTTCTGCTCCAATCGTTCAAACATCAGGTCTACGGGGCTTTGAAACTCCGAGTCATCCTCGCGGGCTTCACTGGCATTTATCATTTCCAGCAGCGTTGTGAAGTTCATTTCCTCTGCCGGGGCCTCGTACCAGATATAGCCGATCAGGGCCATGTAAAACAGCCGTTCCGACTTCACCCAAAAATCCTCCGCTGATTTTTCACCCTCGCCCTTGGTGTTGGCTATCAGGGTATTTACCAGCTTTAGCACGTCCTTTTCCGAATGGATGTAGACGAACGGATTGTATTTCATGGACTTGGAAAAGTTGATGGTGTTCAGGATTTTTATGCGGTAGCCCGCCTGCTGGAACATCTTCCCCGTTTCCAGAACAAGGGTACCTTTTGGGTCAGTGACGACGAATGAGGTCGGGTAGTCCGTGGTCGGAAAGCATTGCATCAGGTTGGGCTTCACGAAAAAGCGGGTCTTACCAGAACCGCTGCCGCCGATCACCAGCACGTTTTTGTTCCGCGCGGTCTTGGGGCCTTTGGGCCTCCCGGTCATAGTCAGCCGTTCCGTTTGGGTCAGCAGGATATTGTTTTCAAACTTGGGGTCAATGTAGGGCGCAATATCCTTGGCCGTTCCCCAACGGGCGCTGCCGTACTCCACGCCTTTACGGTACTTCTTGATAGGCATTTTCGTACAGCCCTCCATAGCTCCAATCTGCTCATAGGTTAAGCCTAAATCGAAGTGGAGCATAAACCGCCGCTTTTGTATTTCGGGCAGTTCCATAATTGCTCGGTTGAGCCGTTCCATTCGGATATTATCGTTTACCGCATCGTCAACAGGCTTTGGCTTATGTACCGCCCGTCTGCAAAGCGTTTCCTCGGTCAGTTCCGATTGCTCCAAATGCCTTTCATCAGACCTGCGAAGATTACGCTCACGCTTGATAAAGTGGCAAAACTCCATATAAACAGCCTTTGAAACCTCTGTTTCTCGGAAGTTACCCTGCCCATCTGTAAATGCTACAAAGTAGCGTTTTCTGCCGTCCGTTTCCTCGAAACGGATTGTATAGGGATTTGTGTTGTCAAACACTTCTGTTTCCTCCAATCTGAATTTTTTGAAAAATTCAGATTGGCAGGCGGTGAACGGCATCCAACGCCAGAATTAGGCTTGTCCTGCGTTTTTACAAAAAGCGACACGAAAAAATCCGCAAAGGCTGTCAAGCCAATGCGGATATAAGCATAATCACTTCTATTTTGTAGCGATTTGACATCTACTTTCGAGGTATAAGAGTACCACGCCCAAGCAGGGATTTTTTTAACAGGTTATCCTCGCTTATTCGTGATACTATGTAAATAGTTGCCGCTTCTTATAAGCAGCGGCGTGATGGTATTAGACCAACACATAAAAAATCCCTCCAAACTCAAAACGGGTTTAGAGGGGCATTCATTTAAGCGTGACAATACAGCCCACCAAAAGCACCGTTTTTTTATTCGGTGGGCTTGTCCTACCTGTGATTATATAAAAACAGAGCCGACAAACTGTGATTTCATTTCACAAGTTCATCGGCTCTGCGTCTTAGCGTCTGGCTCTACAACTGTTATTTTTTGTTTTGTCACATTGATTACACTTTCTTGTTTACACTTCGGACAGAACAAAGGAAAGTTTATCAACTCTGTATCTTTTCGTATTTTAGTTCGAGTTTTATTTTTGCAAATAGGGCAATACACCCATTCCATATACCTCAACCTCCATTCTATTCCAGCGTATCTATATATTCCTCTAAACACATTCCCTGAGAATATATTTCCAAAGCGGCTTCTTTTCCAACATATCTATAATGCCAAGGTTCGTTTATGACACCAGTTATATCTGTTTTATCTGAGGGGTAACGCTTTATAAAGCCATATTTATGAGCATTTTCCGCAAGCCAGCTATATACATCATCACTTGAACTTTTTGTAGTGTCAGCATTTATATCAACCGCAATTCCTAACTGATGTTCACTGGTTCCAGGAATTGCCACCCATTGCTCTGCAAGTTTTTTCGCTTCGGACTTCGATTTTCCTTCATTTTCATACGCTTCTATCTTTTCGTTCAATAGCTGCTGTTGTTCTTCCTGCGTCCTATACCCCTCTCTGACAAATAAACCATACCCTTGCGCCCTTGCGTCATTAAACATTTCCTGCAATTCTGGATAAATTCTGGAATCTACTTTTTCCCCATTTGATAATTCTGTAAGTTCTACTTTATAATCATCAGGAATATAACTATTGCGATTTACAAGAATCAGATTCCAACCATTATCCCCACTGGCAACATGATGTGTTATGTTATCAAGAGGGAGTAATGTAAAATCTGAATTAAGTACCTTGCCTGCCATCATACACAAGATTATTAAAAACAGCAGGCTAAATAATATTTTCACTTTATAGCTTTTTCGTCTTGTATATCGCTTCATTTATTTTATCTCCGTTTTTTTGTAGACCTTATACAGTATAGGTAGAAGAATCAAGCATATCACGGCATATACAGGAACAATAACGGTTGCTATTGTTGTTACTTTACCTCCCAATGTTACAAGTCCAGCTTCTTTAATATCCAAATAAATTTCTAATAACTGGTCAGGGAAGAAAGAGCATAATCCCGGTAAAGTAATAATTCTGCTTAAAAACGGAAATGCACATAATATAATAAAGGGTACAATGATTGCAGTTGGTGTAGAACGTGTCAGAGCCGAAGCCAGCATTGCTAACATGGAAGCGAACAATGTGCCAATATAACCACCTGCCACAATCAGCAAATATGCCTGTAAAAATGTCACATTATATGCACTTCTCCATAAATCTAACTGAATCGGACAGTTTGCTCCATCTGTTCCCAACACCGAAAGGACAATAAACGTATATAAAAATACAAAAGCTGCATAGAAAGCTGAAACAATCGTAAGACCCGCCCCTATTTTTGATAGAACACCTTTATTTCTTCCTAATCTGGTTGAAAAGAAAATGGAATCCGCTTTTGTCTGAAATTCGTCTGAAAATATTCCAGACACAAAAAAACCTATCACTAATGCCAAAATCAGTATAAATGTTGATATGTTTTGCAGTAATGCTGACCAACCGTCCATATATTCATAATAAAAAGGTGTATCTAAATTTTCATATTGCTGAATCAGAAAACTTTTTTCTTTTTCTGTAAATGTTTCTTCTCCAGAATCAAGATATTCTTTTAAAGTAGAAATTCTTCTTTCATAGACAGTGCTGGCTTCATCATCAGAAATGTTATCAATGGCAAAATCATTATAATCTCTGTATTCGCTAAACGCATAATTGATAACATCTCTGATTGTTGAAATCCCCTGTTTCTTTGCAAATCTCTTATTTTCTTCCTCAATGCTATCTGATGATGCTTCATTGTTAATACTTCTGTTTTCTTCAAGAACGTTTTGGAAAACGTCCTCCGTCAGGTAGCCTGACCATTCGTTTTTGGCTTCTCTAAGGTTTTTTGCTGCCGAAATACCTGTTAAATGATTCCCGCTTTCGTCAACATACTCAACTCTGTTAATCGTTAAAATACTGGTCGCAATAAGTATCACAAGCAAAACTATAATTGTTATCCTGTTTTTAGTTTTAGAAAACACCTTTTTTATTTCAAATCGCAGCATTTTCATCACCTGCCTTCTCTCCAAAATAATATAAGAATACATCTTCTAACGAAGCTTCTACGCTTTGGGCATTTACAAATGGTTTTTCATGGGAAATAATTCTTAAGATAACACCGTCTGCTTCTGATTTCATATTTGAAATTTTATACTTTTTCATAAAATCAGATACCATGTTCTTTTCCACAAAACATTCCCAGACCGTTTCCGTCATAGAATTTATTATTTCGTCTGCGGTTCCTTTGTGCATAAGTTTTCCGTCTTTCATCAACAAAATTTCATTGGCTATATATTCAATATCAGAAACAATATGTGTGGATAATAATACTAATCTGTCCTCTGAAAGTTCGCTAATCAAATTTCGGAATCTAATTCTTTCATTCGGGTCAAGCCCTGCCGTCGGTTCGTCAAGTATCAGAATCTTCGGGTTGTTCAACATAGCCTGTGCAATTCCTGCCCTGCGCTTCATACCGCCAGATAATTTTTTCATTTTTTTATTTGCTACCTTTGAAAGACCAACCTTAGCAATTAACTCTTTTACACGTTTTTTTGCGACAACAGGACGGATTCCTTTCAAGGCTGCAATATAAAGTAAATAGTCCTCTACGGTAAATTCGGGGTAGAATCCAAATTCCTGCGGCAAATATCCCAACAGTTTACGGTATTCGCTATCCATACTAAAAATATCTTTCCCATTACAATATATGGTTCCGCTTGTAGGCTTTAGTAAGGTACACAGCATTCTCATCAAGGTTGTTTTTCCTGCTCCGTTTACGCCTAAAAGACCATATACACCGTTTGTCATAGTAAGGTCTATATGATTTACAGCCGTAAAATCACCAAATTCTTTTGTTAAACCATCAAGTTCTAATTTCATCAAGTGACACCTCCAAATATTGATTACAGTTCTTTAAAATACGGCATACAGTAAGAATAAGAAAAAGTATTGTTGCTCCCAGTAAAGCTAACCAAACAGGAATAGTTACCATTGTATATACATTTTCATTCAAAACAACAAAAAGCCATACTGCACTCCATATAACGCACAGAATAATAGCAACTGTTTCACTGAATGAATATTTACTGCATAAGATTCCAAAACAGATACCAGAAGTAACACAAAGCGGAAAAAGAAATTGAACAACTAATTCTGACAACCCAATGTTCAACCCTGCCGAAGCGGTTCCTAAAAACAGAGTAATCAAAAAAACATCTGTAACGCCAAATAATAACATGCGCGCTGCATATACTTGTTTAAGCGAATAATATGAGGCTGCTTCGATTTCCATGCACTCACATGACCTGTTTTTCCACAATTCGGGAATAATAAGGATTACAAACAGTGCCGCTGCTACACCCATGCTTCTTTTAATATATATTTCATCATGGATAGAACTTAAGGCAATCCATAACGCTACCAGAAGCATAAATTGAAGAACCCACCATCTTTTTTGTATCACACGAAGCTGTGTCCATAAAAATTCGTGGTAAGAAAGCGTTCGTTCTTGTTCTGCCATAAAAAAGGCATTTTTTGATTTACAGATTGTTTCCTGTATTTTTTCTTCTTTAGATTTGACTTGTACAGATTCCTTATACATTTTCATTCTTTCTTCCAAATTCATCATATTCCTCCTTTCTCAAAACTTCCTCCAACTGAATTTTCGCCTTTCGTAAACGATATTTTACCAGAGGAAGTCCTATTTGTAATGTGTCGGAAATCTCTGTAAGTTTTAACTCTTGAAAATAATAAAGTGTAAGTACTTCACATAATTCAACTGGTAATTGCTTTAAAGCCTGCTCTACCAAAATTTTATTCAGAATATTTTCCATTTGGTTTTCTTCCACTATTTCATTTTCTTCCAGAGGTATCTCCTTTATTTTCTTCAAATAATCTTTACACAGATTGCTGGCTATCGTATATAAGTAATTCAAGGTTTTTCCCCTATAATGATAATCAGATAATTTTGAGAAAAAATGTACAAAGGTTTCCTGTGCCAAATCTTCTGCATACGTTTTATCAGAGCAATGATAATGACAATAGTTTAAAATGTCTTGATAATATTTGTGGACAAATAAATCAAGTGCATCATCATCACCTTGTTTCATTTTTCTGATTAGTAGAAAATCATTTTGCACAAAATCCTCCTTTCCCATTATTAGAAGTTCAAAATCTTTATCCCGTTCTATAATGTATAACGATTGAAACACATAAAAGGATAGTCCAAATCAAAATTTTTATTCTCGAATTATGTGAATGAACTCAAACACGTTTTATTATTATAACTATCTGAGCCCATGTCCTCAACTATATAAATATGAATTTTTATCTCTTGCAATAGGATATTTTATCTCTCGTTACAAGAGATTTCGCATCGTTTAATCAGAAGCCACATTTCTGTAAAATATAAAGGTAAGATTTTCAGAGGATAGGTGGTGAGCTAATGGACGAAAGGAACAATCATTTTGACTTTGATTTCACGCCGATTGGGCAGGCAATTAAAAAAGCCCGTGAAGCCAAAGGGATGACAAGGGAGCAGCTATCTGGCATAATCGGCTATGCTCCCAGACACATTCAATCTATCGAAAACGAGGGGCAGTATCCAAGTATTGAGCTGTTTATCCAGCTTATTACGATGTTCGATGTGTCTGTTGACGAGTACATATTTCCAAATAAAGAAGTCGAAAAAAGTTCTGTCCGCAGACGCTTAGACGCACAGCTCAACAAATTAGACGATAAAGAGCTTTCCGTCATAGAAGCAACGGTAAACGGACTATGTAAGGCAAAAGAGCCAGAGGATTAAACCTCTGGTTTTTCTTTTGCCCCTTTTCTTAATAAGCAGGGATACCATAACCATAAATTGAGCTGCTCTGGGACGGGTCGTGGGATTTGAGGGATAAGCCCACCTGCACGATACCGAAGCCGAGCATAATCATACCGACAGCCCTTACCAGACCGAAGATAAAATCGGAAAGGTTGTTGACGACCTGAATGGGGTCATTGGCAGCAAAGGCGGTCATAGATGTGCCAAGCACCATCGTGAGGGCAAGCACCGCCACGCAGTAGCGGCGGAAACCCGTTCTGACCTTGCCCGTCATGGGCAGCTTTGTGGTTACTTTCTTCTGGGTGTCCTTCTTGTTAAAAAATTTCATAGATAAATCCTCCTTTAGATGTTGAATATTTCTTCTAAGTCCTCATCGGACAGAAGTTCATAGGAAGTGCTGACAGGCATAACGCTTACGGCGTTATCAGGTATTTCGCTGTCAAACACAAGGGTCGCAACCGCCTGTGTCGGCTCGCCGTGAACATAGGGCGGCTGACCTCCGTCGGCAGTCAGTTTTACATTGGGGTGCTTTAAGATGTCATACTTAAAATCCATAACAGGTCGCTCGCCACGCACAAAAAGAAGTGCGTAGCGGTTATCAAGCATACGCACTTCATCTGGGGTCATCAGCTCACGCCCTGACATCTGGTAGTTGGTCGAATAGTTCCCACTTCGTCCAGAGCTTTTCCCGTAGGTGTTGGTATCAATGGTTTCCTTACCTAAAAGCTCGGACACATACTTATGGGTGCTTTGCTCGTTGCCGCCCAGATACAAAAACTCATCGCAGTTGCCCACGATGCTTTCCCATTGCTTTTCAAACAGGGCTTTGAGCTGTGCCAGATTTTGCAGGATGATACTGACCGACACGCCACGGGAACGCATAACCGACAGTATCTTGTCAAAATCGTCTGGCAGGGAAACATTAGCAGAGCTGATAGTCAGCTTGTTGCCAGATTTCGACACGCTTACCTTACTGTCAGAGCTTGAAAAGGCATAATCGGAAAGAACACCGTTGCTGTCCGTAAAGGTCAGCGTATATTTGCCATCCTTATAGGCAAGCTCCTTTGTGATGCCGTTTTTACTGCCCGACATAAAGCTCGGAATAGTATGATGCCCACTCATCAGCGAAACAATCTGGTCGTATGCCGCCTTTGCTCCGCTGTTAGCATAGCCTGTGCATCGGCATCAATGAGCAAAACTTTCTTGCCCTGCTTTGCCAGACCTACGCCCAGATTGACCGCCGTGGTTGTCTTTCCGACACCGCCTTTCTGATTAGTCAGAGCAATCACTTTGCAATTTGACATAGGTGCGTCCTCCTTTCGCATTTATTTAGCCGCTTTGTCAAGGCGGCTATGTAACCATATCAGAGAACGCAAAAAAGCCGCTTACTCTTAAAAATCAATAAGAATAAGCGGCTCGGTGTAATGTGCCTTAGACATATTCAATTTTCATTCTCTTAACAGGAGCGTTGGCGACTTTGAATATTAGCTCGTCAACACAGTCTGTATATCTGCCCTGCTGTATGAGCTGATTTTTCAGCTCCACAAGGCTATGTATAACTATCTGCCGTTCGTGGCTATCCAAATATGCGTGATAGGTTTTATCTCTCATAATTGTCACCGTCCTTTCTTGACTTAATTATATCTGTAAGCAAAGGAAAGGACAAATCTGCAAATCAGGGCAAAAAATAGGCGTACCACTATTTCTAATGATACGCCTGTACGATTAGATAATTTCAAAATGTTTCAAGGCATCTTTTATCGCTTCTACCTTTTCTGGTGTTGGGTGTTTCCTCGGTTGTTTCAATTCCTCTACCGCATTAGGAGCATCATACATCGGCAACCCTAAATCTCGTTTTACTTCTGCGATATATGCGGTATGTACTTTGAAGCCGTATTTTTCTTCTATGTACTCCTTAATCATCTTGTAGGTTACTCGCTCTTTTGGCTTGTAGCTTTCTGCTCTTTTTTCGATATTATCAAGAGGAATTTTGCCCTCACCCTCGCCAAACTCCACTTTTACATTGATTACGCTGTCAGGTTTTTTGTGGGAAAGAAGTACGACCGTCTCCACATGCCATGAGTTGCCAATAAAGATGCACAGTCCCTGGCTTTTCGTTAAGCCTTGGATTTAAAATGATGCAGAATGCTCCCTTTCGGAGCCTGCTAAATGGCATACTTTATCGTCCTGCATGCCAATGTGTTCATTAAACACATAGAAAAAGATAAGATGTGTTCTTTTGACAAGCCATTGAATGGCTCAAAGTGATTTGATGTTCTGCTCTTTTCCTATTGCAAATCTCCGACAAAGATATTTTACCATAGCTTTGTCTGTTTCGGAAATAAAATTCCGAATTAAAATGGGCAGAAGTAAACCTCCAAATCTCATTTGACTTGGAGGCTTGATTCCAACCATTCCTTTTGAAATAGCAGCGGTGTCAATCATATATAGTAAAAGTGTAGTCGTTCTTTTCTGCTACGCATATTTTACATTAAATCCACCTTGAAAAGAAATTGTATCAACTTATAATAGTTGTCTCTTTATAAAAGTAGGTTGCTAAATATGTCCTACCAAGACTTTAGATTTTTATTGATATCGCTTTGTTCCATCAGTTCCACATTATGAAAGAATTCTATTCTTTCCCGATAATATTATTCCTATAAAAGCTATCACAATAAGTACAACTCACACCACATTCTTCATCTGCGCAAATATGTTGCTCATTTTCAAACCAAAAGCTTAAAAATCTTTCAAGATTTCTATTATTTATATAATAATTAGGCATATAACTGTTATCATCTTTTTCTCCAGTAATGGTTTCAAGATGCTTCCAAAGTTCCAAGATATTTCCATTAAAGTATCCATCTGCATATGCCTCGGCTACTTTAAGAATATAATTCGTGCTTCCCGTTCTTCCTGTAATTTTGAAATGATTAATACCTATTGTATTGTATAACTTTAAATCTTCTGGTCTGATAAAGTTCATTTTAAGCCAATCCGCAGCTCTCGCTCTGCTTTGTATACATCTGCCCATCGGATAGTCAGAATATATGCTATCATCTTTATCATAACCAATGGAATGCAATTCATAGCAGTGGTCTCTGAATATGCAATTAGTCGCACCACTTCTTTCTTTTAACCCATTTCCGCAAAACTCATTAACCATAACTGTGAGAACTACACCATTATTATTACAGTAATTCGCAAGATTCCTCAAGAACTTCACTTCTCTGTTTTTGTACAAATTGCCGCATACCTTACTGATACCATACCTTTCCTTCCAAATTGCCACTTGCGTTACTGTTTCAATATGAGCAATCGTACTAATCTCAATTCCAATTTTTTTATCAACTGACCTGACATATTCTGCCATAAGTGGCAATGTTACAGTTATTATATCAACCCCTGCATCAGATAAAAATCTTATATACTCAAGTATCTCGCTTTCCTTCTCTTGTATATCTTCCTTGTTTCCTAGGTAATTGGAATTCAAAGTATAATTAAATGATACCCCTACATTTTTTAATTGCCTTACATATTCGCAAAATGTTTTTCGGTCAATATCAGGAAGTCGAAACGCTGGTCTAGCTGTAAGTCTTGAACTTTCTCTTCTAGAACCATACACTTCATCAATAACACTATCAGTGTACTTATCATTTATTTCCTTAATCTTGTCAATCAACTGATAGTCAAAGTTGCTTCCAATTTTAAGATGGTTCTGCATCACATTCACCCACTTTCACCTTAAAGCCGCCTCTACTCCACAACCACAAAGGCGTATGAATATCTATTGGGCATCTCTCCGTATCCTTAAATACTTCTTCCCACAAAGAGCTTACTTCTTCTCGTATATTAGGCTTCTCTACTTCATCATGTGTTATCAATCCTAATCTTACACTTGCCTGTAGGACATGAGTATCCGGTGCAACCGTAATGTACTGCCTATCTTCCAGTTTTGCATCTGTATACTGGGTCATTACATATAGCCAATAATTTAAAATCTTAGTGCCAGATAAATATGGAAAGCTCTTCTTGTTCACTAAAATATACTCTTTAATTTTTTTCACAGAATTTTCATTATCCCAAAAAAGCTGCCTCACATCTCCCTGAAATTTATCCATAAATGTATTACACAATCGCAACCATATCTCTATATGCTTATTCGGTTGAAGTGCCACCTTATACTTTAACATTTTAGTGCGTAATTCGTCTTGTTCCATCTTCACAACACATTCAGGAAAAAACATATCTCTAGTTTCCGCATCAAGATATGCTGCTTTTGCCGCTTCCCAAAGTTTATATGAATTTCTTTGGTAGTTTAAAGCCATTGGCAAAGTAAAATATAAATAGTTTTCCCTATCTCCGTTCCCTAATCCGGGGTTCGCATCCTCTGGCATAATTTCTCCGCCAAGTTTTCCATCTCGATAAAGCTGCAAAAGCTCTTCCACATTTTTTAAAATACTTTTTTTCTTTTCCAAACTCATTGTTTTTTCATTCATCCCTTAATATTCCTTCCCTTTTTTAAAATTATCACGGTAATAATATTCAAATTATCAATCGCCTTATTAGCATTTTCTGCCGCCTTGGTTATTGCTGGCGATATCTCATTATCCCTTAGTTCTGCGCCGCATAAATGTGTTAATTGACAGATAGAAAAACCGCATTCCTCTGCAAGCTTTGTTATCTCTTCATCACTAAATGTGAAAGAAAAAACAGTTGCCGACTTACCTTCATCTAGTAAAAATGTCGTTTCATGCTTGTCCGCACCTCGCAAATTATCTGCCCACTCTTTATCTGGTAATGTGACTACGAATAATGCCTCATCCTTCAATATTCTGTTTACTTCGCATAGCATCTCTGGGTAAAAATATGGATCAGCCAAAGATGCAACTACACAGTCAATACTTCTTCCCTTTATTGGTATACATCTCGCACTAGCTATAATACCATTTGCTGTATTCGAAACAGATTTCATATTTGAAGTAATATCAGTACAACAGTAATTAACAAAAGGCCACTCAAAGCTATTATGTAACCAGCCATTTCCAGGTCCAAGTTCCAGCACTGAGTCACCGATGTGTAATTTCTCTATAAAATGAGTCCAGAAATCTCTTGAAACCTCATGAAAGTTTCTCGTGGTTATTCTTTTCTCCTCTGTAAACTCATCAGCTACTTTTGTATATCCAATAGCATTTTTTACATCAATAACTCTTGCTGGCGGAAACATCTTCGCCGTATTGATATAAACCATTAGTTTCCGATAAAAATCCTTTGCATTATCTTCTTTACTACTATTTTTATCGTACATATAAACTAAGTCAAATTCTTCCTCACCATGTAACTCATAGAAAGTATCGTCTTCCGTTCCACGTCCTCTGATATCCCCATCTGCTTCTAAACCTTTGACTAAAACAGAAACACAATCTTCACCAGCTAACTTCTTAATCTTATTATGATATTGAGGATGTATTTCTTTGATTATAATAAGATTTTCACTTTTCATATCTTGTGTCAATTTAATTTTATCCATAGCATAATAGTTACCATAATTAAAATCAAGATTAACCAGTTTTCCTTGCTCAAATAATAATTTTATCTCGTCTGTAGATATGAAAATATACTCACTTTTATCTTCGCCCTCTCTTCTCTGTCTAGTAGTATAGGAAATTGGTCGCCTAAAGATACTCGGATAAATTGCGATGAGACTATTTATCAGAGTTGTTTTTCCTATACCACTTTTCCCTCCAATAGCTACAAATTTTGCCTTAAAACTCATTAATCATTCCTCCAATCTATCAATGAACAACAAAATAAACAGCTCCGGACAAGTTATTGATACATATTCCACAATCTGCACACCCAGACACTAAACTATATTGCTCTGGGCAAACCACCTCATCTTTTTTATTTGCTGCTAAAATAACTTCTTCATTAGAGCTTAGCACAATACTCCTTGCAAATCCATCTGGCGGCTGTGTCATTGTTTCATCCCATGATAATATTAATTTCATATTATCTAACTCACCTAGTTTTTTTATTTCTTCTTCTAACTCCTCAATTGCCCAACTCCTTGTATATGCCCAGAAATTCACTTCTGGATTCTGCTGTATAATATCCTCCCAAAATCTAATGTACTCCTTTGAAAAAAAGTCTCCACTTGAGTGAATTCTAACAGCAATTCTTTTAGTTTTATATTCTCCTAATTGCGAAATAATTTTTTTCTCTAATGCTTCTTTATTATTTAACACCCACCATAGGTTTTCACACCACATATTAATCGGAAATTTTTCACTCCGGTCATCTGCATTATAACAATTACTTTTACACCACTCAGATATACCTGGACACGTAATCACGGGTGGAAGATTCCAGACAAATATTTGGTCAAACAGTTTTCCGCAGTTACCCGTTTTTCCATTCCCCGGCTCCATTCCCCTAGGAGGTGTTCTACTTTGAGGCTCGATAGCAATTAACTTCTCCATATCTTTCATATATTCTTTTCTTTTGCTTATCTTTTCTTTATCTGGGAGTTTTCTTTTGTTTTTCATTTTTATCACCTCCAAAAATAAAAAAACTGCCCAATTAAATGCATAAAACTACATTTAATCGGACAGAGCATTATCATATGCCCAACTTACATTAGTAAGTTCTGGCTATCCACATATATTATACCTCCATCATTTCGAGATTACAATACACTTTTGCAAGATTACAATACACATTCCCGTATAAAATGGGCAGAAGAAAACCTCCAAATCTTCTCTGACTTGGAGGCTTGATTCCGACCATTTACTCTTTGAAAAATTTCAATATCTTTGCCTTGCTGTCAACCAGCATATGAAAGACTCTGATTATGTACACTGTGCGTTCTGGCTCATCAATCAGAAAGTATATTTTATAGTTTTTATAATATGCCTTTCTGATGCCGAGTTTTGCCAGTTCCTCATCTTCGTCAAATTCATGGCTTTGCGGAAATATACTAAGGTTATTTATTGTCTTTCTAAATCCTCTTGCCATATTAATTGCTGTTTCCGGCGACTTTAAATCAAACGCAATATAATCTGTCTGATCTTGAATGTCATCTTCAGCCATCGGCAAGGTAATCACTTTGTAATTATGCATGAGAGTATCTCTTCTCCAGTTCATCGAAGAATTCGTTACAGTCACGACCTTTGCCTGCAGCAATGTCCTGATAGCTCTCAAGCACCATTTTCCGAACCTGCATCTGATTCTCATCCAGTTCTTTTTGATACTCTAACATCTGTTGTGTCGGACTCATACAAATCACCTCTTTCTTTATTGTATATCTTTAACCTTAGTATACTCAAAAATCCTTGTTAATACAAGAATTTAATGTTCAAAAATTTCTTTCCAATCATGAATTTCTTTTATCTCTATAATCTCATCCGTTGGAACATTATAACTATCCGCAAGTCTTACCATCGGATTTGAAACATAAAAATCTGATGCAGTTTTTTTATATCCCATATAGCACAACAGATATTGCATGATTTTCTGTGTCTTCTCTTGGGATGTCATATTGGGATTACTCCCATCAAAAACCACATCTTCTATTTTAGTTTCAACAGTTGCTAAATAACATGTCTTCTTCTCAAAATATTCTTGCTGAATATCTCGTCTGTCTAAGGACACCATAATATCAGAAAAAATCTCTGGCATTCCTGTCAATCCTGTATAACTATTATCCATCCATTCGGGAAAGAAAAATCCATTTACACAAGAGTCATTTACTCTATCCAACCTGTTTCGAAGTCTTGCTTCCATTGGTTTATCAAAGATTTTTCTACTTCCCTTATAATATACTGCAATTCCATCCTCGCGTTTAAACAAAATATCATGCTTTTTACACAATTGTGTCATTGGGTTATCTGACAGTAGTACTTCTTCAAGATTATCGATTTTGAACTCTCCCAATCTTTGTTCGGTGAGCCTTGTTGTAACATGATAAAACACTACTTCATTGAGAACAAATTCGTCTTTAGTTAAGTTAAAGTAATCATAAAATATGCCCGTATCAATCTCCCAATAATGCTTGCACACATAATCTGGCATGGTTCTCGCCCAAAAAACTTCAAGAGCTTCTTTTCTTATTCCCAATATGTTTCCTAACGATTTACATATTGTTTCTTCACTTCTTGTGTCTAACATCTGTATCCTTCTGCTATTCATATTCTAAAAACACCTCTATCTTTGACGGCTCAGCTATCTTTCCTGGCAATAAAGAACCAAATTCACAAGCCTTACATAAACAGGCTGCTAAAAACCAGTCGATTATCTTCATATTTTGATAGACTCTTTCAGGTATCTTATTCATCAGGTAGTCGCTGTGCGTGTAACCGCTATATTCCAGAATTTCTTCATAATTATAATATGCTCTTTCATAGTTACACACACAATAGGCTTCTACTTCCGACATATTTACCGCAAATTGTAATATATATGTCTTTTTTTCCTGCTCTCTCCATTTATAAGATAGTGCATAAGGTAATTTGCGATTTGTCTTTACTTTTATTTTTCCTAATAGCTGATCTAAGGTTTCAAGGATTTCCGGATTCAAGTGAATGACAGAATATCTCTCCATATCTTCTTTCGTTCCAGATACAAAAAATTCTAGTGTTCCGCCCAATTCATACAACTTGCGTCCAACAAAATCCATTTTCTCTCTTATATCGCAGCGTTCGAAGACTCCGCATCGAATTTCTTTATTCTCAATACAAAACAAGCAAGAATCGTCACTAGTTGTAATTACATAATCCTGTCCGTCAACAATTAAGCGTTTCCCTTGCACATCGAATACAACCTGATTTTCATATAAAAATCTCTTTAACACCGTATCTTCAGTAAGCACTCCTACTAAATCCAGCAATCCTTTCGTTTTGACATCCTCTAGTCCTTCTTCTGTCAATACGGTCATATGCCTACATACTATATCTACATTTGCACAGTCAAAATTCGTTAAGTTAATACCGAACTCGACTATAAAATTCTCAACCGTAATATCAGCCGGATTATCAAAACTGCTTATATATTCTATAACCTTGTCCTTCTCTAAACGAAAGTAGTCTACCAGTTTTTGTATATTATCCTCTATCGAATCATCAAAGAAATTAAAAATTATCTTCTCACTCACTTTTGTTCCTTCTTTCACATATTCATAAAACAATTATAATTCCACAATCGCCCATTTACAACTTTCTTTCGTATACACCAGCTTCACGGTTTCCATTCTTCCGCCCAGGTTTATTCTGCATAAATGCTCTACCGTCTGGATGCCGGAGTAGCTCTTTTCCTCCGAAGTCAGTAACTGTATTTCCCGTATGGTATGCAGCATCCCTTCTTCGTCCATGACTTTGATTATCTTTGGTATGGTTTTTCCCTTGCTCGTAAACCAACACTCACAGGCAATCTCCCGCTGGATGCCACGCAGGGTGCCGTTGTCAGTGTGGTCCGCTATATCTCCCAACCGGAATCCCATTTACATCTCCTTCTCGTTTTTATAATCCACTGTCCTTTTTTCTCTGGAAATGCCACCATTCATGTGGTCTACTCCCGTCTGTTTCAAAAATGCGGCCCTCTGGATTGCATCCATGCCATATTTCTCCCGGATGCTGTCTACCGCCCTGTCTAGCTTTTCCAGTTTCTCATAGTCTGTATCGTCAAAAAGGGAAAGCTGTCTGCTGCCACTATTTCGTGATACCCTGCTGGTGTGTATCCCTAAATGCCGTATTGCTCTGCCGTCCCACAATTCGTCAAATAACCGGCAGGCGGCATCGTGTATTTCTTTTGTGATATTGGTTGCCGACTGCAGCACCATCTGGTGGGATGCATAAGTCAAATCATGGAAGCGGATGCTGATTGCAACCACTTCAATTCTTACATCATCTTTCCGCAGTCTCTTTCCAACGGTTTCAGCCAAAGAAAGCAATACCATTTTTGCGGTACTGGCATCTGTGACATCAAAGGATATGGTGGTTGAATTTCCGTATCCTTTATTATCCGCTGGCACCGGCTCTACAACAGATACATCCCTGCCGTTTGCAAAATCCAAGATTACCTCTCCATGCTTTTTTAACACACTTTTTAATGTATTAACATCGGTCTTTGCCAATTCTCCGATGGTTCGTATACCAAGTGAATTCAGTTTTCTTTCTGAAGCACCGCCTGCAAAGAACAAATCCCGGACCGGCAGTGGCCACATCTTCTTTTCGATTTCCTCCGGGAACAGGGTATGCACCAGATTCGTTTTCTTGAAATCACTCGCCATTTTCGCCAGCAGTTTGTTGCTTGACACTCCCACATTCACCGTAAATCCAAGCGTCTGGCATATCTCATCTTTCATGGTATTGGCAGCAATCACAGGGTTTCCAAATAAGCTCTCTGTGCCTGTCATATCCACGAATGCTTCGTCTATGCTGTACTGTTCCACCTGTCCGGAATACTTCCTTAAAATCGCCATAAACGCCTTCGAGCTTTTTTCGTACAATTCAAGTTTGCCGAAATATCTTTCTAACTTTCCCTATTT
>ULSO01094142.1_pt1 | contig 18620 bp, 16 predicted proteins | sample 1956701 | NCBI WGS metagenome assembly ULSO01 (sample SAMEA4835708, study PRJEB28245) | human gut metagenome | biome: gut microbiome; material: fecal sample | place: Denmark | collected 2008 | reverse complement strand
CCGACAATATGTCGGTCCCGCCTCCTTGCATATTTTATGCCATATGGCAGGCTACAATTTTATGTCTTACAAAAGATAAGCGCGGCGGGCGAAAAGTCCTCCGCGCGTGAATATCTTTTTGTCCGTCAGAACAAAATATTTTGGAGCGTTCGTCTTATAAGTCATTGAAAAAAGCACCTCGCGCCTGTCGGCAAAATTACAAATTTTTTTAAATTATTTTTATTGTTTCAGTTAATTATCTGCAAAGCATCATCCGATAAAATCCAGGGGACGGAAAAAAGCTTCGCAAAGATATCGCCCGACATATAAAGCAAAGCTATATAAAAACAGTATTTTTATTTTACCGCAATGTCGTTTTGCCTGCGACGGACACGGTGCTTATATGTATTATCCTTGTAGGAATATCGGGCGTTTCTATGCGATTGACGAGCGCGCGCAGCGCTTCTTTGCCGATGAATTCCTTATCGACGGAAAAGGTAGTTATCGTCGGATTGGGGTAATGCGCCTCGCGCACATTGTCAAATCCGAGGACGAGCGTTTCTTCGGGTATTCTTATGCCCAGCTCTTTGAGCGCGTTGCAGACAACGCGCGCTACGAAATCGTTGCAGCACACAAAACATTCGGAGCGGTACCTGAGTTGCAGTATTTTTGTCTTTATCGCGTTGACGTCGCCATAGTTAAAAGTATCGTCGTTGGCAAGAATGTCTTCCGCCTTTGAGTGCCTGACGTTGTAACGGAAGAGTGCGTCTATCATGCCGAGATAGCGTTCGCGGAAGCTCATGCAGTGCAGATTGTCGCCCACGAACGTAAAGCGCGACAGCCCGTATTTTTTTATGATTTGCGCTACGGCGCCTTCGACCGACTGCCTGTCGTTTGCGCAAATAATATCGAAGTTGCCGCCAATGTTTCCTTTCAGATGGGCAAAGTCTATAAAGCATATAGGCTTGTCCAGACCCAATAATCGGGATATAAAGTCGCGGTCAAAGCATTCTATGGCTATAATTCCGTCAACGTTTAGTTCCGAAATGTAATCTGAAACGCCTTTGAACGGCGTGCGGCTCTTATTATATACATATTGAAAGAGATCGCAGTTGTTTTCGAAACACAGGTTTTCTATGCTCTTTATCAGCGGCACGTAATAAGGCATATTGTTGAGCGGCTTGCCCGCAAGCAGAATAAACCTGAAGTGCCTCGTGCTTTGCGCCCGCCACGAATTGTTGAGACATTTGTAATTTAATTGCCTGGCCTTGTCCAGCACCAGCTGTCTCGTCTTTTCGGGAACGTATTGACCGTTCAGCGCCTTGGACACGGTGTTCCGCGACATGTGCAACTGTTCGGCTATCTCTTTGATGGTAACAGCCTTTTTCATTTTGATTCCCCCTGAATGCATTATAACTTATGCCTCTGTAAAAATCAATATAAATTTTGCAAATGCACAAATATTGCGCGCGAGCAGTTGTGCAAATGCTCAATAATTTTTTATTTTATTGACAGTGAAAGATTGTAACCTTATTATTGATTTGTAAGCACAAATAGTGTAAAATATTAACAAAGTTAATGAGGGGAAAATGAAGGGTAAATTTTTGGCGATGACCGCGCTGTTTTTATCGCTTGCGGGACTTACGGCATGCGGCGGGCAGGCGGTGCACGAACATACCTGGGATAAAGGTCGCGTTACGGTACAGCCCACATGCGTTTTAGACGGGTTAAAGATTTACACCTGTACAGAGTGCGATGAGATCAAAGAAGAAGTTATAGCCGCCATGGGGCATGCGGAGTCTGCGGCCGTGAAGAGCAATGAAGAGCCTGCAACCTGCACGGAAGACGGTTACTACGACAGCACGGTTTATTGTCTCGTATGCGGCGAAACCATTTCGCATGAAAGCGTTACGGTGGAGGCAAAGGGGCATACGCCTGCGGCTGCCGTAAAGGAAAACGAGACCGAAGCGAGCTGCATAAAGGCAGGTTCGTATGACAGCGTCGTTTATTGCAGCGACTGCGGCGCCGAGCTCGAAAGGCAGACCGTTACGGGCGAATACGGCGAGCATGCGTGGGATGAAGGCAAAGTTATATCCGAGCGCACGCTCACGACCGACGGGTTAATGGTTTATACCTGCAATTTGTGCAAGGATACAAAAGAGGTCACAATTCCCAAGGGCGCGGACTTTTCGCAGGAATTCACCTTGGAGCAAGGCGGCGCGTGGAAATACGGCTATGTAAATTACCGTTGGGACGAGGAAAACTTTGACTTTGTCCCTGCTACATCGGACGGAAGCGGCGCGTGGAAGGCGGAAGGCTCGGAGATAAGGGACGGCTGGATAGATTTCAGCTCTATGACGACGATAGGCTATACCGCAGAAAAGAGCGGAACGATAAAGGCCTCTGTTTCGTTTACGGGCAGTACCGCCCTTACGAGAACGGCGCTCCGCGTCGGCGTCAAGAGCGAAAAAGGCGTTCTCTATTCCCAACCCTCATTCTTGAACAGTACCGAAAACAAGCTCGAGGCTGATATAGACATCGACGTTTTCGGCGGAGATACAATATACTTTATATTTTCTGACGAAGCGGTCGGCACGGAGGGCGCTCAGCCAAACGGCGACCTTTCGATAGCGCTCGGCTACGAAGCTCCGCTCGCCGATTTTTCGGACGATTTCACCTTGGAGCAAGGCGGCGCGTGGGAATACGGCTATGTCAATTATCTGTGGGGCGAACGGGAAAACTTTGAATTTGTCCCTGCGACACCGGACGCAAGCGGTTCATGGAAGGCCGAAGGCATGGAGATAAAGGACGGCTGGATAGATTTCGGCGCAATGACTACGATAGGATACACGGCTTCTGGCGACGGCGCAGTCAGGTTAAAAATTTACTTTACGGGCGGAACCGCCCTTACCAGAGCGGCGCTTCGCGTAGGCATAAAGAATGCCGACGGAGTGCTTTATTCCAATCCTTCGTACTACGCAAGCGATCCGAATGTGTTAAATCTGGAAATAAACTGCAATTTAAAGGCGGGAGACACCGTATATTTTATGTTTTCCAACGAGGCGGGCGGCACGGAAGGAGCCTATCCCAACGGTGAGCTCGATATAGTCTTGCTGGGCTGACGTTTATTGTATGTGGCGGGGGAGAGCTATGAAATGTGTTAAAAAGTTAAAATTGCTATGGCTTGCGCTTGTTCTTGCGCTGATCGCCTCAACGGCTTTCGCGTCGCAGACGGCGACGGCGTTTGCCGAAGGGCAGACAACGGCAAAATTACAACAAGACGAGATAATAAAAGTCATAAACGTGACCGACGCAAGCTATCGCCTTGAAGACGATGAATACAGCATTGAAAACGGCGAACTTGTAATAGACGGAAATTATCTCCGCACGCTCGAAGCGGGCACCGATTATATTTTCAGGGTGATAACCGCAAGCGGCGAGACGAATGTGGAGGTGCATACGGATTTTGACGCCGCAACGGTCAGGGCGGAAAAAGAAGAGTTCGTGCGCGGAGAAGAAATTTCTTTCGTGCTCGGCGAGAACGTAATAATATACAGGGCGGAAATCGACGGAAAGGGCGTTGAATTTATCCGCGAGGGAAACAGAATAATATTAGCGGCGGACGGACAGATGGTCGCAGGCGACCACAATTTGAAGTTATATACGTCAAAGGGCAGACCTTCGGCTTCGTTCTCTTTCGTCGGGCTCGAAGATGACATGTGGAACGAAATAGTTCCCATAAACTATACCTGGTTTATAGTCGATATGTGCATATTCGGAGGAGCGATAATCGGCTATCTGACGTTTGTCATAATAAAAAAGATAAGGCGCGCGAAGTTGCGCTGATTGAGTAAGGGGGAGGATGATTTATGCAGAATATGACTGATGAGGCTGTATATGAAAGTTTGCATACAGTCGCGCCCGCAGACGCATTGACGGAGGCGGAAGTCTGCGAAGAGGGCAATGAAGAGAAAAAAAAGCACCCCAAGTGGGAGAAGTGGAAGGCAAATTTCAAACGCAGGGGCTGGATACTTTTGTTTATCATTCCTGCGGTTGTATATGTGTTCATTTTCTGCTATCTGCCCATGTACGGCGTGCTCGTAGCCTTTCAGGACTATATGCCGGGCGATTCGGTGGTCGGGGCGGAGACTATTTGGGTCGGTTGGGAAAATTTTGAAACATTCTTTTCCAACCCCAACTTCCTCGATTATTTCTTCAACACCTTTCTTTTGTGCGTGTTCGGCTTTATTATAGGATTTCCTTTGCCGATAATAGTGGCGCTGCTTCTCAATTCGCTGCGCTCGAAGAAGGCAAAGAAGGGCTTGCAGATACTTTATTATGCGCCCCACTTCATATCGCTCGTAGTAATGGTCGGCATGCTCAAACTTATCTTCGGCTCCGACGGACTTTTAGACCAGCTCAGCATAAAGCTGGGCGGCGACGTCAACGGGTTGCAACTTTTCATAACACCCGAAGCGTTCAGACCGCTTTACATCTTCTCGGGCAACTGGCAGGATTTCGGCTGGTCGGCGATAATCTACCTCGCGGCGCTTTCGGGCGTCGATCCTTCGCTGCACGAGGCGGCAAAAGTTGACGGCGCTTCGCGTTTCCGCAGAATATTCAGCGTCGATCTTCCCGCGATACTGCCGACGATAATAATGATGATGATACTTTCCGTCGGCAATCTGATGAACTGCGGATATGAAAAGGTGCTCCTAATGCAGACGGGCGGCAATCTGGAGACGAGTGAAATTCTCTCAACATATGTATATACCTTCGGTCTGATGGGCGGACAGTACGGCGTAGGTACCGCGGCAGGTCTTTTCAACTCGGTAATAAACGTCGTTCTTCTGGTAATAGCAAACTTTACTTCCAAAAAAGTGGCGCATAGCAGCATGTGGTGAAAGATATGAATAAGCAGCAATTAAAAACTCTCAGAAAAAGCAATAAAATCAAAGAGAGCAAGACGGACTATATCTATTACGCGGTGTGCGCGGTCATACTTTTCCTGCTCGCCGTGATAGTCATATACCCTCTCTATTATATAGTTATAGCGTCTATATCCAACCCCGACGAGGTCATGACGGGCGACGTCTGGCTTTATCCCGTCAAGGTAACTTTTTCGGGATATGCGGCGCTGTTTGAAAGGGAGGATATCTGGCGCGGATATTTCTTCACGCTCTTATATACCATACTCGGCACGCTGTTCAATATAGTTCTTACTATCCCCGCGGGCTGGGCTTTGTCAAGACATTATCTTCCCTTCCGCAAGTTCATTATGGTCATGTTCATAATAACCATGTTCTTCGGCGGCGGGCTTGTGCCTTATATAATAATCTGCCGCATGCTCGGACTGTATCAGAACCCTCTCATTCTGATAATAGGCGGCGGCGTGAGCGTGTATAACGTGTTTATGTGCAAGTCGTTCTTCGAATCCAACGTTCCCAAGGAAGTGCTGGAAGCGGGAATGATAGACGGCGTCGGAGAAATAAGGACGTTTTTCGACCTCGTCCTGCCCATATCCAAATCGATAATTTCCGTAATGGTGCTCTTCTATGCGGTGGGGCACTGGAACAACTACATCGACGCGTATATCTTCAATATAGACAGTCAGTTTTATCCCCTTCAGACCGTCCTTAACGGTCTTCTGGACGCGACCAAGGGCGGCGAGGGAGACGTAATACTCGAACAGCTCCGCGCGGCGACGCAGATTAAATTTACCTCGATAATAATAGCGACGGTACCCATACTTATACTCTATCCCATGATAGAAAAGCATTTCGGACAGGGCGTACTCGTCGGCTCTTTCAAATAATGTCAAGGGGGGAAACATGAAAATCAAAAAAATATTGTCTGCAATGCTTGCCTTAGGCACGATAATCGCGGCTTTGTTTTCTGCTTCCGGATGTGCATTTAAAGATGACGACGATTATTACGATTTTACCGTGCTCGCCGTCAAGGAGGAGAGCGTTAAAGATTATAACACCATGCCCGTGTTCAAATCTCTCGCAAAAGCAACGGGCAAGGAAGTTCATTGGATTTACAACACATCCACACAGTACAACAACAATACAGACCCCGTCAGCATAAAGGGCATAGACGCGATATATCATTCGGGCTTTTCCAATCTCAAGCTCTATAACTACGGCAAGCGCGGAAAGATAGTGGCGATAGACCAATATCTCGACAGCATGCCCAACTTCTCGAAGATACTCGAAGACAGACCCGATATAGCCGAGGCGCTCAAATCGCCCGACGGACATATATATTCTTTGCCCAGGGTGGAGGAGATGGGGCTCAAAGCCTATCCGAATATACTCTTTTTAAATAAGGCGTGGGTCGAAAAACTTATTGACGACGGCAATCTGCCCGACGGCGTGTCGCTCGAAAAATCCCAACTTATAGACGGACTGAAACTCACAAGGAACGAGTTTAAGGCTATTTTACAGAAATTCAGCGACCTCGATATGGACGGCGACGGCGACAATATCGACGAAATACCCCTTTCGTTTGTCAGCGGCAACTGGCAGGGCAACGAAAGCGACCTGATAGCGTCTTTCGGCGTGCCCGAAAATGCCCAGCATAAAACTATTGTCAACGGCAAGGTGGTATTTACCGTAGAATATCGCGAGTGGTATAACGCAATAGTCGAATTGAATGACTGGTACAATAAAGGGCTCATACGCTCGGCATCGTTTACGCAGACGCAGGATGAATTCCTCGCTCGCGGACAGGATGGCAGGTACGGAGCTTTCTACTGGTGGGAAAAGGAAACTGTGGTTTCCGAGAACTTGCAGGACGATTACATTATGCTTCAGCCGCTTGTGGACGACGCCACGGGAAAGCAGTACGTCGGCGTAAGCAACGAGCTGGAGATAGAAAAAGGTACGTGCGTAATTCTTTCTTCCTGTTCGGATAAGGAAGGACTGCTTTCGTATTTCGACAAGTTTTTTGAGCCCGATTATTCGGCGCAGCTCAATTACGGGTCTATCGAGTCCGGCGCGTTTCTTAGCGAAAAAGTCGATGGCAAGCTCATTCCCAACGACGACCACGGCAGGCAGAGCGCGGACGACTTCCGCATGAAAAATGCGCCTTACGGCGTCGTATATCTCACCGAAGAAGTGTGGGAAAACTATGTGGAAATGGAGCCCCGCGCAAAACTTCGCCTCGAAAGGTTGGAGCAATGGGTAAAGCCTTATACCTATGAGGGCGCTGTAAGCATACCCAACCTCAATTACACGGAAGAGCAGCTCAATACTCTCAATAAATACGAAATGTCGCTTGCAAACAACATGACGGCGTGGATGGTAAACCGCATTACGGCTTCTAGCGCACCGTCTCTCAGCGACTGGCAGAACTTCCTGAATACCAACCGCGCTTCTATCGACACCGTAAAACAGATCAATCAGCAGGCATATGACAACTATCTTGCGGCGATCGGATAAGGAGGCGGCATGAAGGGGCTCAACGCTTTGGGCGAATATGCCTTCGAATTTATAGTCGTAACCATACTCATGGGGCTTTCTGCGGCGCTAATATTGCCGTTCGTGCCCATGCTGGTGGGGCTTACGGGCTTCTTTTCGAGACCTATGGGCGACAGGCGGTTCAAGGATATATTCACTACAATAGGTGAAAATGCCGCGCTGATTGCGCTTTATACCCTCTTTCAGCTCGTCATTCTGGCATTTCCGGTACTCAACATTTATTTCTTCAATACTCACCCGGAGCAAATGAATGCTTTCGTGCTTGCGATAAGCTGCATAGCGCTCGTCGCCGCGGTCATCTATCTGGTTACCGCTCCGACGATAATAGTCAACATGAACGTTACGTTTTTCCAGCTTTTAAGAAACGGCTTCATGCTGCTGTTCGGCGGACTTATGCGCAGCATACTTGCTGCGGCATGCTTCGGCGGAATAGTGGCGCTTATACTTTACTATCCGTATGTGCTGATAGTAACGCTGTACGCCGTGCCGCTTGCCGTAACATACCTGATGCGCGAAAATCTGTACGTCCTTAAAGCTAAAATGCTGAAAACGTCTGTCTATGAACTGAAAAAAGAGGCAAAGCGCGACGATTACTTTGACGAATACGGCAATATAAACAAAAATGAAACGGAGAATGATGATGAAAAAAATTAGCTTGCTGACAATTCCCGTTGCGGCGGTCGCAATGCTTTCTGGCTGCGTCATACAGTCTGTCAATCAGTCGCCCGAACTCACTGGAATAGGCGATATAACCTGCCTGGTAAATACCGAGGTCGATCTGCTCGACGGCGTAGCCGCGCTCGACACGGAGGACGGCGATATAACGCCGGATATAAACATAACGATAATACCCGAAACGCCCGTAAGAGAGGGATATGCGGTATTTGACGAGGCGGGCACATATGAGCTGATTTACGAGGTGGAGGACAGCCAGGGCAAGACATTCCGCACGACGGCGTATGCCGACGTCACAGACAGGGATATATACCGCGACGACATAACGACTAACGGTTTTACTCTCGTAACCGGCGGGCATGCCGAGGTCTTATCCGAAGGGCTCAGCGGCGACAGATTTGAATTTTCCGTCAAGGACGCGGAAATTGCGGAGGATGTGCGCCTGTCGAGGGATTACAATCTGGTAAACGACAGTCAATATACCTTTAAATACTATTTCACGAGCAATCTTGCGGGCAGGATAAAGGCGGCGGCAAACGGCGAAGCAATCTGCGACGCGCAGGTTTCCGAGGGCGAAAACGTCGTCGAGTTCACATATACCGCAAGCGGTCAGGCGAGTTCGTCCAACGTCAACATCGAGCTGTGGCTGGGCTCGCTCGAAGGGCAGATAAAAATTTCGCTCTCCTCCGTCGAGACGGGCTATATGATGAAGGACAATGAGTACACGGCCATTGAAACGCTCAATTTTGCGGGCAAGGTCGAAGGGCGATTTGACGGAACGTCCGGTCAGGTAAATGCGGAAGGCAGTCAGCTCACGTTCGAAGTAACGTCGGCGTCCGCCGATATGTGGAGGGGCGGAGTTTTCGTAAATACGGGACTTGCCATAACCTCAGGTACAACTTATATCGTATCGTTTGACAGCGAAAGCGCCAATGCTTCGCCTTACGAAGTTAACTTTCAGTGCAAACAGTGGGGTCCCGACGAAGTCATTTCGAGCGTCAGACCCGTGAGCGGACAGCGCACGGTGGCGGAGGTTACGCCCGCCGTCGATGGAACGCTTTGGCTGTATCTTCAATCGGGTAACAGCGTAAACTCAATAACCGTTTCCAATCTGTCGGTTTCCGTCCGCGAAAGCGGTTACAGAACTCAGAATATTACAATTTCGCCGTTCACCTGCGGTCATTACGAAGGTGCGGCGGGCACGCTTGAATGTACTGACGGGGTTGTAACATACACGCCTCAGGCATTCGGCAACGACTGGGGCAACAACGAAATTGACAGCCCTATGTTCTCTCTTTCGGGAGCGGCAGCCAATTACGTCATAACTTTTAAGGCGAGTTCCACGGCGGATATAAGTTGCGTGTTCGCTGCAAGCGTATATGGCGCATGGGATACTTTCGCCTGGAAAAACTTCACCATTGAAGAGGGCGAAAAGGTTTATTCCATTACTTGCGACGACAAGGCGCTGGAGGGCAATTACAGATTTATCTGGCAGTTCGGCAGCGCGGCTAACGCCGTCGCCGCGGGAGCGACAATTAAAATCAGCGACATAAAAATTTGTTATAAGAGTAACCTCGAATGAATACAGAAAATAATAATCAGATAATTGAAAAAAACAAGACGAAGGTCAACGACAAATACAGAATGGTCTGCCATATGACGCCTTCCGTCGGCTGGATGAACGACCCGAACGGTCTTATATACTTCGGCGGCAAATATCATCTGTTCTATCAGAGCAATCCGTATAACTCTATTTTCGGCGTTATGCACTGGGGACATTTCATTTCCGACGATTTAATAAGTTATCGCGACGCAGGCATAGCCCTCGCGCCCGACAAGGACGGCGAAAATATTTTCTCGGGCGGCGCTATCGAGTATGACGGCGAGCTTGCGCTCGTATATACCATGCACTACGAAAAGGACGGCGTCAAGCGCGAGGAAATACAATGCGCATTCTCCCGCGACGGCATGACTTTCGAAAAAAAAGGTTGCATATTTGACAATGAAACGCTGCCGAAAAATATCAGCCGCATGGATTTCCGCGACCCCTGTCCCTCAAAGATAAACGGTGAATATATCGTGTTCGTCGGGGGCAAGGACATGGTCGAAAACCGCGGACTGATAATCGTTCTCGGCGGCAAAGATCTGTTCCACCTCGAGTACAGGTTTTATATAGGACCTTTATACGAACTCGGCGATATGGGCGAATGCCCGAGCTATTGCAGGATAGACGGCAAAGACGTCATAGTCGCTTCGGGCTGCAACGTACCCCAAAGGGGCAATGATTTCAAGAATGTTAATTCGAGCGTAATCATTGTCGGGCGGCTCGATTTGCAGGCGGGCAGAATGGAAGCGGAAAGCATTTCCGAGATAGACAAAGGCGACTGCTTTTATGCCCCCCAGTTTATAAAAGGTGCAGAGCGCCCGACAATAGTGGGCTGGATGGATATGTGGGGCAAACGCTATCCCACACACGAGCTGGGGCACGGCTGGATGGGCGCCTTTACAATTCCCCGCGAACTGTCTTTTAGCGACGGCAGATTAATTCAGTTGCCCGTTCGCAATCTTGAAAAATATCTTGTCGATGCAGACGGGCTTTCGCGCTCTATGGTTTTCAGAGCAGAAATATCCCGCGGCGGAGAGATAGAACTTTCGGGGGATAACGGCTCGGTAACGATAGGCAACGACGGCTCAATCTATCTCGACACCGCGCGCGCCAACAATCTGAACGGTTGCAGGCGCTCGACCGACTGCGAATACGATCGTTGCGAAGTTCTTGTGCTCGTGGACGTTTCGGGCATAGAGCTGTTTGTCGACGGCGGCAGAGAGGCGATATCCAGCCGCATGTTCATAGACGGTCAGTTTAAACTCACTTGCCGCGGAGATGCCAAAGTTACAAATTTAAAGGCGATAAGGGTGAAATGATGAAAAAAATAATCGGACTTATGTTGTCGGCCGTGTTGGCGTTCGGAGCACTGGCAGGCTGCGCCACCTACAAGAATTCAGTAGATCAGAGCGGCAAATCCATTTTTCCCGTCTCAACTTACAACGACTCCTTGGAGGTTTACATGGGTGACGTCATGCCGTTTTATGACAACGGCGTCATGAATATATATCACCTTCAAAACAGCACGGGTTCGCTCAGCCTTTTCTATCATCCCATATCGCGCCTCACTACTTCCGATTTTGTCAATTATACGGATTGCGGCGTTGCCATAAACTACGAAGAGGATGTAAGTTCGGTAGATGCTGCGATAGGCACAGGCTCTTTCATAAAGGATAAAAACGGGGTATATCATTGCTTCTATACCGGGCACAACGACCAGGGTCAGGAGGAAGGATTGCCCTATAACGAGGTCATCCGCCACGCGGTCAGCACGGACGGACAGGAGACGTGGAGCAAAGATGAAGACTTTCTTCTTTACGGCACCGAAAACGATTTCCGCGACCCTTATGTTTATTTCGATGAGCAAGATGAAATGTACTACATGCTGGTTACGACTCGCCAGAACGGCAGCGGGGTAATCAAGCGGTATGCGGCTAATTCGCTCGACGCTTCCTCCTCGGAGTGGACGGACCTCGGCGTGTTCTTCTACAATGACGACGGCAGTTACAACATGGAGTGCCCTTCGTATATTGAATGGAACGGATATTATTATCTGTTTTACAGCGAGCAGGGCGAAGACAGGGTAACCCATTATCGCTATAAGAGCAGCAAGGGCGGAGAATGGCAAAAGTTTGAGCGCGACAGCATAGATTCCACGGGTTTTTATGCGGGTCGCGTCGAAAAGTCGGGCGATAAAGTATATGCAATGGCGTGGTGCGCAACCCTTTCGGGCGGCTCGTTCGACTGGGGCGGAAACCTCGTGGTGCACGAACTAAAACAGTCTTCTTCCGGCGAACTGTTCGGCGTAATGGTTTCGTCTGTCAAAGAAAATATATCTACTAAAATAACTTATCGCCTCTGCGACGGCGCTAAACTCGAAGATATTTCTTTCGACGGCAACGGCCTCAACACCGTATGCCTTGAAAAGCTGGGGCGATATATAACCAGAATGTCTTTTAAATTCGTCGTCGAAGATTATTCCGGCGATTTCGGAATTACGTTCGCGCTCGATGGTCCTTACAACGGGCGTCTGGGCGGTTCGCTCGTCGCGTTGGACGCCGAAAACAGCGAACTCGCCTGTTACAGCGATGTTTCAAGCAGTCTGAGGTACGGTCCCAAACTTGCAAACGTTGCTTTCGGCTTTATGCGCGGCAGAGAATATACTGTCGATTTAATAGTCGATGGGGAAATAATGACGTTGTATCTCGATAACACAGTATGCATAACCGCGAGGTTTTCTGATATGGTAAGGCACAATTTCGCCTTCTATTCGAACGGAGCGGCAGTAAAAATATACGGAATGGAGTTCTATGAATAAGTTATATTGTGTGGGCGAATTGCTCATAGATTTTCAATCGGTAGGTTACGGCAGCCTCAAAGATACCAAGCAGTTTGTAAAGAATGCGGGCGGCGCTCCCGCAAACGTTTGCGTGCAGGCAGTAAAGCTCGGCAGGCAGGCATGTTATCTGACGCAGGTCGGCGCCGACGCCTTCGGCGAGTTCCTTGTTTCGACCCTACGCGACGAGGGCGTTGATACCTCTCACATAAAGATGAGCAAGGACTACGATACCTCTCTCGCTTTCGTAAGTTTCGAACCCGACGGCGAAAGGCAGTTCAGTTTCTATCGCCGCACGGCTGCGGACCTGTATTTTACCGCGGACGATTTCAGCGACATAACATTCTGCCGCGGCGACGTTCTGGAGTTCGGCAGCGTCGCTCTCAAAACCAAAAACGCGGCGGACGCACATCTCGCTCTTATAGGTCGCGCCCGCGAAGCGGGAGCGGTGATATGCTTCGACCCTAATCTTCGTTTCAACCTCTGGGACAGCGACGAACAGTTGCGCTCGGCGGTAAAAACTTTTATGCCGTATGCCGACATAATAAAGGTGGGAAGGGACGAGTTGGAGTTCATCTCGCAGACGACGCCCGAAGATGCCGTGCCCGAACTTTTTAAGGGAACGAACTTAAAAATTCTTCTCGTTACCGACGGCGGCAACGGCGCAAAACTTTACACCGCGGACGGCAAAGAATATGATTTCGGCGGCTATAAGGTAAACGCCGTCGATACGACGGGCGCGGGCGATTCTTTTTTCGGCGGGTTTATTGCGGCGTTTATGGACGGCGGTTGCGATTTTTCCGGTAAGGGGTTTGAAGATATGCTTAAATTTGCATGCAAATGCGGTGCATATACTACCACAAACTACGGCGCGATACCTGCAATGGGGACAAGACAAATAATCGATAAGGCGGTAAAATAAAATGGCAACGGTCAGGCTCGTAAATATAAATAAAGTGTATGACGGCGGCGTCCATGCCGTGCATGATTTCTCCATAGATATCAAGGATAAGGAGTTCATCGTCTTTGTCGGACCTTCGGGCTGCGGCAAATCGACTACCCTCCGCATGATTGCAGGTCTTGAAGAAATTTCTTACGGCGAACTGTATATAGACGACAAGTTGGTCAATTCGGCTGCGCCGAAGGACAGGGATATAGCCATGGTTTTCCAGTCGTATGCTCTCTATCCGCAGATGACCGTTTACAACAATATGGCATATGCTTTAAAACTGAGAAAGATACCGAGGGAAGAAATTGACCGCAGGGTAAAGGAAGCGGCAGAGATATTAAAGCTCACCAACTATCTCGACAGAAAGCCGCGCGCTCTTTCGGGCGGTCAGCGCCAGCGCGTTGCCCTCGGCAGGTCGATAGTAAGAAGACCCAAGGTCTTCCTCATGGACGAACCGTTATCCAACCTTGACGCAAAGTTGCGCGTGGCGATGAGGAGCGAAATAGTGCGCATTCACAACGAAGTCGGCGCAACGACGATATATGTTACTCACGACCAGATAGAGGCCATGACAATGGCTTCCCGCATTGTGGTAATGCGCGACGGATACATTCAGCAGATAGGCGAGCCCAACGAGGTATATCAGCACCCTGTAAATATGTTTGTGGCAGGGTTTATAGGCACGCCTGCAATGAACTTCATTCACGGAATGATGAAGGACGGTAAATTTTTGGTGGACGGAAGCGACCAGATAATAGCTTTGACCGACGGGCAGAAAGAACTGCTTAAAAATTACGAAGGCAAGAGGCTTGTTTACGGCATCCGCCCCGAAAATCTTATTTACGAGGGAGCGCCTAATTTTAAAGAACATAAAGAATGTTCTTTCAAGGTAAAGGGCGGTCTCGTGGAAAAACTGGGCGACATAGTTAACGTACATGCAAAAGTCGGCAAGAGCGACATAGTTATAAAGATAAACAGCAAATATCTCGATGACAGAAACGGCGATTTTCTTGTCGCCGTAGAAGAAGGCGATGCGCGTTTCTTCAACGAGAGCACTACAATGGCAATAACGCCTGAAAATTGCGAATATTCAGAAGTTGAGGCGCCCGTGCTTACGCAGTTGCCTCAAAAAGAGGACGAGCATAAGAATAAGAGCGTGTTTGCCGCAGCCGTCGAAAAGTTCAGGTCTTTAATAAAAAAGTAATTAACTTTAAAGATTATTAATAAAAAGTTGCCGCCGCAATATTAATTGCGGCGGCAACTTCGTTTTTACTTAAATATTAATTATGTCCGACCGCAAAATATGCTTTCGGTCGGCGGTATTGACTTTCTTTAAGAAATTTCGGATGGTAATCAGTCTTTTTCGTTCTCTTCCTGATTGTTTTTCTTGCAATGAAGAAAGCATAAAAGCAATCCGTTATTAAGAAAATTAAACATATCCATATTTTCACCTCATGAATTATTCATGTCAATTTGCTGTCATGCAATCAGTGTTTTCCTGATTTCGAGTGAAGTATATCATAGCTTTTTTTGATAGTCAATAACAAAATGAAAAATTTTTACACGCCTTCAATATGTTAATTTGCAACAAAATTATATAATTTAGTATGATTACAAGAAAAATTTGTTAATCTGCCGATAAAATAGTGTTAATTCTTAACATATTAATTTTATTGCAACGCGAAGATGCTTTTGCTTGCGGAAACAATTTTTTTGCCGATATTGACAGCTTTAACAATATAGTGGTAGAATATTAGTACGATGCATGGGGCAATCATAAGGTGGTTAATGCAAGCGGACAGGAACAAGTCCGACGCATATCGGCAACTTTAACCCCTTCCGCTAGCGCGGGTATTATTATGATAACGAAACAGGGTTATATATCTTAAAAACGCGTTACTATGACCCCGAAGTTGGTCGTTTTATCTCCCGCGACAGCATAGAATACGCCGATCCTGAAACAATTAACGGTCTCAACCTCTATGCATACTGCGGCAATAATCCCGTGATGAATGTAGACCCGAGCGGGCACTTTGCATTAACGGCGTTTGGTATTTGGGCAATTATAGGGATTGTATCAACAGCAATGATTTTAGGCGGAGGAGCTCAATTAGCTTCCAATGCAATTGCTGGTGAGACTGGTAGTGACTTATGGCGTGGTGTCGCTGGGGCTGCCTTGGAAGCTGGCGCTAACGCTTTAGGGTTATGCTTAGTACCATTAACAGGAGGAGCATCTTTTGGGTAAGCGCTTTAATTGGAGCAAGTGTTCAAACGGGTGTGGATACTCTTGAAAGTGTAATAAGAGGTGAAGATATATCATTAGGACAAACTGCAATAGATTTAGGAATTAATTTTGCGACTACATTTATTGGAAATTGGATAGGAGCAAAAATTATTCCGACAAATTCAGGATGGTTCAAACCGCAAAAATTCCTAAGTGTATTCTTTAAGCCATACGGACAGAAAATTTTATTACAAACACTTCTTGGTGCTGGTTATCTGCAATAATTAATTATTTAAGAAAATTTAAATGGAAAAATTTATTTAATTAATTGCATCTACTGTTGCTACAGCTCACTATTATTTGGGGTAAAATTATGACTATTAAAGATAAATTAATAAATGGATATCCGTTAACAAAAAAAATAGAATGTTCTTTTGAATGTTTCGAAGTGATTAAAAGAAGATATGTTATTTTTGTTGATAAAAAAATAAATAAAGATAATATGGGAATTCTGTTAGATGAGTTTAGCAAAGCTTTAAATAACAATTTCTCAAAGGTGAGGGCATTAATTATTGTCGGACATACAGATGAGCAGTTCAATAAACAAGATTTGGTTTACTTTAACGGCGTTGATACATTTGTTGTCTATTATTTAAAAAATGATAATAATAATGAGATTTACTTTAATAATCATAGAGTTTTTTTCCTAAGTGTAGATTGGAAAAAAATAATAAACAAGTTTAATCAGATATTGGGAGTATAGAAGGTAATCTTAAAGGGAAATTTATAAACATATAAAACTATTTATTGCTTGATATTAAAATAGTCAATATATTATAGAAAGATGGGCGAGCTGAAGAGAAGAGAGCGAAAAAAGCAATCTCTCGCAAAGCTCGCCCGTTTTTTTGTATTGATTGGCGGCAATACTATTGTGGCAATCAAGTTAAGGAAAATATCAAGTATAAGTACTATTCCTGCGGCAATAAATGAGAAATAATCAAACTTGACAGTAGCGGAGATATGATGGTAGAATATTGGTACGACGCATGGGGCAATCATAAGGCGGTCAATGCAAGCGGACAGGGAATAACAAGTCCGACGCATATAGGCAACCTCAACCCCTTCCGTTGCGCAAGTATAATTATGATACCGAAACTTTATTGTACTTCTTAAAGGCGCGTTTTAAGGGAACAATATATGTGAATAAAATGTGGTCGCGGTATAGTTTTAATGCTTTCAAAAAAGCGGACAAGTGCGCAACTGTGTATCAATTTATTGGCATTTCTGATTTTCATGCGGTTTATCAAACAAAGTTTTGTTAAACCGTATTATTATTTTTGTGCCGTTTCCTGGCGAACTGACAATCTCGGGCGTAGAGCCTGTAAGCAAGCGGAAGCGTTCCACGGAATTTCGTATGCCGTAGGAGGACTGAGGCACAGATTGCGGGTCGAAACCGACGCCGTTGTCGGAAATTTCGAGCGAAATTTGCCCGTTGTCGCAGTGGGACGATATAAGTATGTAACCGTCCTTTTTATCGCTTATTTTACTGTACTTTATCGCGTTTTCAATGAATGGTTGCAATGAAAGCGCGGGGATAAGAAAATCTGAATAGTCTATATCAAAAATGACGTTAAGGTCGCGTTCGCGACGGATATTTTCAAGGTCTATGAAAATATTTATATTGTCGAGTTCTTTTTCCAGCGGTATGAGGTCTGTGTTAGCCGCTTCGACCTGTGCGCGCAGATGTTTGGAAAAGAGGTCAATCGCATAATCTCCCGCTTGTGTATCGACATGATAAAGGTTTTTAACAGAGGACAGTACATTGAACACGAAGTGAGGTTTTATCTGCGCCTGCAACGACTTTGATTTTATGTGCTCGTATCTTGCGCGGTAATTCGCGTTGGCGAGAGCTCTCTTCTGCGTGCGCGTGATGAAGCGGATATACACAAACGCATAAGTTATCGTCATTGCGAAAAGATAAAACGCAGTAATGCCGAACGGATAAACAGAGACAAATTCCGAAGAATGTATTACGTTGACAGCCATAATTCCGCACATTGTGAAAACAAGAAACTGAGTGGGGCGGAATGACAATGAGTTGAATAAATTTGTGGCGAGATTGCGCGAAACGTAGTGCGTAAGCCCGACGGGCAATATCATGAACAGAGCAAAGGCGATAAATTGAAGTTTTATGAAATACAAGGCGGCAAAGAGTGCGAAATCGGCAACACATGCCGCAATAAAGCCCAGTTTTAGTTTGATTGGTATGTTGAGTTCGTATGAAAAGTTGAAGAAAACGCCGATAACAATCAAAAGGAAGACGAACACGCCATATTGCAGCAAGGCTATCATTGTGCTAGCATCGATTAACGAAAAGTTAAAAAGCGAGAGAAAATCGGGCGACGGCATACAGCAGACCAAAATAGAAAGGGCCATCAGAGAGGTGTGATAAGTCGAAGTCTTTATCGCAAACATGGCATATGCGTCAATGCAGGTGAGAATGGTAAAAGCGAATGCCGCCATCATAGAGAAATATCTTAAAAATCCCGACGAAGATAACGCCGAAAGTGTTTTTGTCGCGGCGAGAACGGCTAATACAATCGCACCTGCCGAAAATGCCGCAAGGTTTGCTGCGAATATAAGAAAAAGTTTATAATTGGGCTTTAATTTTGTCATAATTAAATTTTACAAACATTGACCGTCTTTGTCAATTTTATCTGTTTGAAACCTTCTGAAAAATGACTGAATTTGCAAACGGCAGTTGTGCTGTATGCGGAAGACTTTCATAAACTGATAAAGGGACGTGTAAGCTCTGTTGTTTAGTTAAAAAATTTGAAAAGAATAGCGGCGTCGGCGCAATCAGCGCC
>ULSO01027529.1_pt1 | contig 18673 bp, 16 predicted proteins | sample 1956701 | NCBI WGS metagenome assembly ULSO01 (sample SAMEA4835708, study PRJEB28245) | human gut metagenome | biome: gut microbiome; material: fecal sample | place: Denmark | collected 2008 | reverse complement strand
TCAAGTCACCGGTATACGTAGTACATTGTGATCCCAGTGTTCTGCATTGGCGGCAGATTTTTGTCAGTTCCTGTGTGGAATGATTTCCGCACAAAAAAAGGTCATATCCGTTTTTAGCAAGAGATAGGGCGGTAGCTGCGCCGATTCCTTTGGAAGCACCCGTAATAATTGCAGTTTTTGTCATGAAATTTTCCTTTCTGAATGTGTTTTTTAATTGACCTTAGTGTATCACGAAAACGGAAGAAAGAAAAGGTAAAAAACAAAAATGTAAAAAAACTTGTAACCTGTGCAGTTTTTTGATATAATAGGTCTGTTATTTATGTCATGCAGAAAAAGATGTAAATCTTGAGAAAATAGATTTTAAGGACGGGATAAAAAATGGCAAAGATATTTTTTAAAGTATTTGGAAAAACCATCGGAATCATGGCATTGCTGCTAGGTGTTGGTGTGGCAAGCTACTTTTTGACAACATTATGGTTTAAAGTGACGACAAAGGAAGAACGAAGCACGCAATACGATCATGTGATCACGGTGGATGCCGGGTCAGAGTCAAGCAACCTGATCTATAGTGTCGAAAAAGACACAAATGCGGTGAGGGCAATTGTGCTTGAATTGTTTGATAAAGAAACGGGAAACCTTGATTATGTAACAATCCCCAATAAAACCCAGATTTCTCTTGACGCAAAAGTGTATGAGGAATATGAGAAGATCAGCCCTGCGATGCCGCAGATCGTGACACTGCGAGATATCAACCAGTATTTTAAAGGAGATGTCGCTTATGAATACGGCATTCTGCTTTTACAGGAAGCTCTCAATGTAGATATTGGGTATTTTACGGCCTTTGATTCCGTGGAATTTGACAAACGTTTCGAAAAGAAAGACGGGGCGTTCCGGCCAAATGAAGAATATCTGGCGACGGTTCCGGCGGATGGCAGTGAGGATTCGATGAAAGATTTTATCTCGGACGAATGGGACAGTCTCATATCAGACATCACATTGAGCCAGAAACAGCAATACGCATCCGGGCTGGTTAAAGTAAAAGCAGACTGTATTTATGCACATCGTGCGTATGCAGAAGAGATCAAAGGCAGTGCGACGCTGGATGGCAAAAAGACAAAGAAAATGATTGACCAGATCTGGGAAAGTGAAGCACGTACATCACCGCAGAAATCGGTAGATGGAACGGCAGCCCAGACGGGAATGGATAAATTGAAATCGCGAAGCATTCAGATCACAAACGGAAGTAAGATCAATGGTCTGGCGGCCGCGTATAAAGAAAAACTGGAAAAAGACGGATTATATGTTATGGGAGTCGGTGATTTTACCGGTGAAGTACAGAAGACCACGACCATCTATGTCCGTCGCAAGAAATGGGGACGTTATTTGAAAGATTACTTTAAAAATCCGACAATTCAGGAAGCAGATGCATTGACAAACGGAGCAGATGTTGAAATCGTTCTGGGAACAGAAGATGCATTGAATTAGAATCAAAATGTAACACAGAGAAAGGGGTAGTCATGGGAACAAGTTTGAAAATTATGGACTTGGAACTGGATCTTCTGACAGAGGAAACGTTTTGTAAAAAAATGGCAGAATATCTTTCCGGTGATTTATTTCGGGTGGTGCATTTAGTGTCTTTGGATTATATTGATAAATATGAAGAAGAGCCAGTCGTTCAGGAAGTATTAGAAGAGGCAGACCTTGTTCTGCCGGGGGAAAAAGCGATTCTTAGTTTATATCATGTGGATGTTCTGGAGACAGGCGGCATGGTGGTAGATTATCGGATCGCACACCGGCTTTTGAAAAAAGATCTGTTAAAGGGGAAAAAATGTTTTCTTGTGTTGAGAAGCAAAAAAGAGGCCAAGATTGTATACCGCTATTTAAAGAGTGCTTATGAAAATCTGGACATTGTCGGTGTATATTCGATGGATACCGGCGTAACAGAAGAAGCACTGGTCAATGAGATCAATACAAAAGTTCCGGATCTCATTTTGATGGCAATGGAGAATCATGAGGCAGAGAGTTTTCTGAAACACAAGCGCCATATGATCAATGCGAAAATGGGCGTTGTGCTCAGTGGCGTGATGGACATGATCCTGCGGGAGAACATTCACGTTCCGAATGTCATAAAAAAACTGCATCTTGGTAAAATTTATACCTCAGCCGCGAGGATTCCGTATTCGGTGCGTTGGCGCAGACGAATATTCCGGAAGAAAATGGACAACTATAATACCAAAAAGCAGTTGGAGCAGTCCGATGCCCAAAAGGAGTTGTCCGAGGATGAAAAACACGACCAATAACAAATGGTGGATGACGTACCTGCTTTTGACAGCAGGTACGTTTTTTATGGCAGTGGGGATTAATGTTATCTATGAGCCGCTGTCGATGGTGACAGGAGGTTTTTCCGGGATAGGAATTCTTGTGAAAAAATTAACGCAGACGGCAAGGTGGTCCGGGATTCCGGTTGGAATGACGACCCTTTTGCTGAATATCCCATTGTTTATCTGGGGGTACAGCCAGAAGGGAAAAGTCTTTGTGAAAAAGACGGTTTATGCCGCGAGTTGTTTCTCATTTTTCCTGCTGATCATTCCGACGTTTGATATCGTCAAACAGGATTATCTGATGGCAGCATTGGTTGGAGGGTTATTGAACGGAACTGGGATCGGATTGGTATTTTCGCAGGGAGCGTCTACCGGCGGAAGTGATCTGTTGAGTGTACTGACCGCCAAAATACTGCCGGGACTCAGTGCATCCGAACGTCTGATCCTCATTGACACGTTGATCGTGGCGGCGGGTGTATTTATCTTTGGACTGGAGATCGGTTTATATGCCGTCGTTGCGGTGTTTGTTACGGGAAAGGTGTCGAATGCGATTCTCGATGGACTGAAGTTTGCCAAAATTGCCTATATCATAAGCGACCACCCCGAAGAAATCTCAGAGCATATTCTTCGGGAACTTGGGAGAGGGCTTACCGGCTTGGAAGGGCAGGGAATGTATTCCGAAAAACACAAAATGGTTCTTATGTGCGTTGTGTCTAAAAAAGAAGCGGTTTTGCTAAAAGATATTGTGAAAAATGCTGATAATGAAGCGTTTTTGATTCTTTCTGAAGCAAAAGAAGTTCTGGGTGAAGGGTTTTGGCGTGAAATGCAGTAAAAAAACTTATGCAATTTTCACAAAGATTTTTTTATTATTTATGTAATTTGGATATAGAGTTTTTCGTGAAAATAGTGTATAGTATTAACTACAGATGTTATGAAAAAAATATTTCCAGGAGGAACATGCAATGGCAAGTTTATCATTAAAAAACATTAACAAAGTATATCCAAACGGCTTTCACGCTGTTAAGGACTTTAATCTTGAAATTGAAGATAAAGAATTTATCATTTTCGTAGGACCATCCGGATGTGGTAAATCTACTACACTTCGTATGATCGCTGGTTTGGAAGAAATTTCAAGCGGTGAGCTTTGGATCGGAGACAAACTCGTAAATGACGTAGAACCAAAAGACCGTGATATCGCCATGGTATTCCAGAACTACGCATTGTATCCACATATGTCCGTATTTGATAATATGGCATTTGGTTTGAAATTGAGAAAAGTTCCTAAAGATCAGATTAAACGTCTTGTTCAAGAAGCAGCTAAGATTCTTGACATCGAGCATTTGCTTGATCGTAAACCAAAGGCTTTGTCCGGTGGTCAGAGACAGCGTGTTGCCATGGGACGTGCGATTGTTCGTGATCCTAAAGTATTCCTTATGGATGAGCCACTTTCCAACTTGGATGCAAAACTTCGTGTACAGATGCGTATCGAGATTTCCAAACTTCATCAGAGACTTGAAACTACGATCATCTACGTAACACATGACCAGACAGAGGCTTTGACACTTGGTACTCGTATCGTTGTTATGAAAGACGGTATTGTACAGCAGGTAGACAGTCCATTGGATTTGTATATGAGACCAAACAACCTCTTTGTTGCCGGATTCATTGGATCTCCTCAGATGAACTTCATCAAAGCAAGAGTAACCGTTTCCGGTTCCGATGTACTTCTTGTATTTGGTAACAACTCTGTGAAACTGACAGAGAGCAAAGCTAAGAAACTGATCGAGAATGGTTATGAAGATAAAGACATCATCTTTGGTATTCGTCCGGAAGACATTAAAGATGAGGAAATGTTCATCAGCAGTTCTCCTGATACTACATTGGAAGCTACTGTTAAAGTATACGAGATGCTTGGTGCAGAAGTATTCTTGTACTTCACGATCGAAGATACAGATATCACAGTACGTGTTAATCCTCGTACAACAGCTCGTCCTGGTGATACGATTAAAATCGCTCTGGATGCTGAGAAGATTCACCTCTTCGACAAGGAGACAGAAGTTACAATTACAAACTAGGATTCAACTTACATATGTGAGTAAAAATAAGGGATGCCTAAACAGGCATCCCTTAAATCATTTCTTGCGTTTTTTCCAAAAAAATGGTACAATAAATTATAATGCGACAAGAGTAGACTATTTTCGGAGGTGTGGCAATGATATCAAATCAGATTTTGCAAAATACGATTGAAGGGATTAAGGGGATTATAAAAAATGATCTATGTGTGTCAGATGCAGAGGGAAATACATTGGCGACGACATCAGAGGATTTTTCGGTAAATCATGAAGATGGCTTGAGTTTTGTTCAGTCACCGGCAGACAGTCAGGTGGTAAAAGGATGCCATTATTTTAAAGTATATGATGAAGGACAGTTAGAATATGTAATTGTGATCCGGGGAGATTCGGAGGAAGCATATACGATCGGGAAGATGATCGTGCTTCAGATTGAGGGACTTTTGGTGGCTTACAAAGAGCGTTATGACAAAGATAATTTTATCAAAAACCTTCTGTTAGATAATCTTCTTTTGGTGGATATCTATAACCGTGCCAAAAAGCTGCACATTGAGATGAGTGCGCGAAGAGTTGTCTTTATTATTGAGACGAATAAAGAAAAGGATTCCGGAGCACTGGAGACGGTGCGAAGTATGTTTGCAACACAGACGCAGGATTTTATTACTGCGGTGGATGAAAAAAATATTATTCTTGTAAAAGAGATTGGGGAGAAAGATCAGATTGAAGATCTCGAAAAGACGGCACATGTCATCGTAGACATGCTCAATACCGAAGCAATGTCCCGTGTCCATGTGGCATTCGGTACGATCGTAAAAGAACTCAAAGAAGTTTCCAGATCATACAAAGAAGCGAAGATGGCTCTTGATGTCGGAAAGATTTTCTATAGCGATAAGAAAGTTGTCGCTTACAGTAATCTGGGAATCGGTCGTTTGATCTATCAGTTGCCGATGCCTCTTTGCAAAATGTTTATCAAGGAGATCTTTGAAGAAAAGACACCGGATCAGTTTGATGAAGAAACATTGACGACAATCAATAAGTTCTTTGAAAATAACCTGAATGTATCTGAAACGTCAAGACAGTTATATATTCATAGGAATACTCTGGTATATCGTTTGGATAAGTTGGAAAAGAGTACAGGACTGGATTTGCGTATTTTTGATGATGCTATTACTTTTAAAATTGCCCTTATGGTTGTGAAGTATATGAACTATCTTGAAACCATAGATTATTGATTGACAGAGTATGAGACTGGTGACAGGGGAAAGGATGAGAAGAGATGACAGCAAATCAATTGCCGATTATTGCGCTGGATGACGTAAGCAAGCAATATCAGACCGGTGTGGATGCATTAAAGCATGTCACGCTGCAGATTGAAAATGGCGAGTTTGTATTTATCGTAGGAAAAAGTGGTTCCGGAAAGTCAACGTTTATTAAACTGCTGCTGAAGGAACTGGATCCGACTTCCGGAAAACTATATATTGCCGGAAGGCTTGTAAATAAATTAAAGAGAAAACAGGTTCCCCTGTATCGACGGAATATTGGAGTCGTATTTCAGGATTTCCGTCTTTTAAAAGACAGGACGGTATTTGAAAATATTGCCTTTGCTCAGCGCATCATCGGCAGAAGCAAACGTGAGATGATCCGCAATGTGACGACGATGCTTACGATTGTCGGTCTGACGGACAAAGCAGATGCGTATCCCAATGAGTTATCCGGTGGAGAACAGCAGCGTGTAGCGATCGCCAGAGCTCTTGTGAATCAGCCGACAATCCTTTTGGCCGATGAGCCGACGGGAAATCTGGATCCCCAGAATGCTTGGGAGATTATGATGCTGTTACAGGAAGTAAATAAGATGGGAACGACGGTAGTGGTAGTAACACATAACAATGATATTGTGGATGTGATGCAGAAAAGAGTGGTAACGTTAAGCGAAGGAACCGTTGTTCGTGATGATAAAAAAGGTGGCTATGAATATGAGAGGGATTAGTGTATTTTTATATAGTATCCGTCAGGGACTGAAGAGCATGCGGAAAAACAGGATGTTTACAATCGCGTCCATCAGTACGATGGCGGCGTGCCTGTTTTTATTTGGCATGTTCTATTTTATTGTTGGAAATTTCAGTCATATGATCAAAGAAGTGGAGAGTTCCGTCGGACTTACGGTATTCTTTGACGAGGGTGCTTCGCAGAAACAGATGGATTCTATCGGGGAAGCAATTAAATCCCGGGAGGAAGTGGATCATATCGAATTTGTATCGGCAGAGCAGGCCTGGAAGGAATTTGCTGCTGAAAATTTTAAGGATAATCCGGATCTCGTAGACAGTTTTGCCGGGGACAATCCGCTGGCAGATTCTGCCTCGTATCAGGTCTATGTAAAAGATATTTCAAAACAGGATGAACTGGCATCTTATATTCGTGAAATAGCAGGTGTGCGCTTGGTAAAACAGTCGGCAGATGCCGCGAAAAGTCTTGCAAATGCGAGCCGTCTGGTAAGTTATATTTCTATTGCGATCATTGTGATCCTGCTTGCGGTGTCAATTTTCTTGATTCAGTCGACGATTTCGACGGGAATTACGGTACGCCGTGCCGAGATTGGAATTATGCGTCTTATGGGAGCGTCGGACTTTTTTATTCGTGCGCCGTTTATCGTGGAAGGCGTGGTGATTGGATTGATTGGAGCGGTGATTCCGCTTGTCATTCTTCTGGTTAGTTATTCCTCCATCATACAGTACATTAAGACGAAGTTTGATATGATTTCGAGCTGGATGACCTTTTTGCCGGTCGGAACGATATTCAAAGCATTGATTCCACTGTGTCTGCTGATCGGAATCGGCGTAGGTTTTATCGGCAGTTTCTTTACGGTACGTAAACATTTGGACATTTAAAGGGGGATGGCAGAGATGAAACGAAAAATTCTTGCGATTGGTTTTGTGATCTCATTGGTATTTTCCTATTGTCTGTCCGGGCTGCAGCAGCCGCCGGCACAGGCAGAAGAAAGTACGACGACAGACTATGACCAGCAGATCCGTCAGGCGGAAGAAGAAAAAAAGAAGGCGGAGAGCCGTCTGGAAAGCCTGGAAAAAGATCTGAAAGAACTGGAAGACAGCAAGGGCGATATTCTCAAATATATCAAAAAAGTGGATAAAAAGATTGAAAAGATTTCGGATACCATATCGGGTCTGAAAAAGCAGATTGAAACTTCGCGAAAAGAGCTGGCAAAGATTCAGGAACAATGCTCTGATATGCAGAAAAAGCAAAAAGAGCAGTATGAAATCATGAAAAAGCGAATAAAATATATGTATGAAAATGGCGAAGATGGTTATGTGGAAGCGATTTTTAGTGCAGCCAGTTTTGCCGATTTTCTGAGCCGCTCAGAGTATGTACAAAAAATTTCAGAATACGATGCGAACATTTTTAAAGAATATTCAGAGCGTATGACAGAAATCGAGCATACGCAGAGCTTGATGGAAGCTAAAGTCGATGAAATCTGCAGTCTTCAGGATGAAGCGGTTACTGACCAGAGTTCCTTGAAAAAGTTGAAAACAAGCAAAAAAGACGAAGTGAAAAAATTGAATTCGGCAATTTCTGTGACAGATAAGCGTGTACAGACGTATAATGCAGAAGTGGCAAAACAGGAACAGAAGGTAGAGGCACTTTTGCTTCAAAAACAGCAGGAAATTCAGAAAAAAGAAGCAGAGGCTGCGAAAAAGTCACAGCAGGCGGCAAAGGCATCCGGTGGAAATACTTCGACGGATGGTGCAGATCCGGCTTCTTCCAATGATTCCTATGCGGCAAATACCGGCGAATTGCGCTGGCCGTTAAAGGTATCCGGAAGAATTTCTTCCAAATTTGGTTCCCGTACAAGTCCGACTGCAGGAGCGAGCACATATCACAAAGGAATCGATATTTCTGTTTCTTCCGGAACGGCGATCGTGGCATCCGGAGCCGGAACCGTGGTTACGGCGACATATAGTTCTACAGCGGGAAATTACATTATGATCTATCATGGAAACAGTTTGTATACCGTTTACATGCACTGCTCGAAATTGGGCGTCAAGGTCGGAGATACGGTAAATCAGGGAGATGTCATTGGAAATGTCGGCTCGACCGGAATCTCGACCGGTCCACACCTTCATTTTGGAGTGACTGTGAACGGAAGCTATGTAAATCCATTAAATTACGTAAGTCAATAGTCAGAAAAGATAACACAGCCTGAACGAATTGCGGTTTCAGGCTGTTTTGCGAGAATAAGAAGCATAGGAGAGATCACGATGAAACGATTAAAAAAGATTTTATCAAGCAGTTTTTTTCAAGGAGCGGTCTGCGGAATCGTATTTACCTTGTGTGTGCTGTCCGTATTGCGTTTTTTTGGTATCCGCATCCTGCCGGCAGGAAATGCAGCAACACAGGCATATACGAAAAATAAATACATTGAGCAGTGTATTGATTCCTATTATCAAGGAGACTACACCGACGAAGACCTGGCGAACGGTGCAGCCAAAGGTATGGTCGCGGCGCTGGGAGATAAATATTCTGCGTATTACACTCAGAGTGAATACGATGAAGTGATGAAGGGCATCGACGGTTCCTATGTCGGCATCGGTGTCACATTAAAGCAGCTTGAAAATGGAGATATCCAGGTGTCGGAACTCACAGAGGACGGGCCGGCTGTAAAAGCAGGGATGAAGGCCGGTGATATTTTTAAAGAAGTAAATGGAACAGATATTACCGGAAAAACGCTGAACGATGTAGTTTCCATGATAAAAGTGGATGACAATGATGGAAAGACGGTGGAGATCAAGGTGCTTCGTACCAATGACGATAATCAGCAGGAGACGGTTACCCTGCAGCTGGTCTGCAAAAAGATCAACGTCGTGTCTGTACAAGATAAGCAGATAGGGAAGACCGGATATATCAAAGTGACAGAATTTGACAATGAAACGGATGATCAATTTTCCAAAGCGGTCGATAAATATGATAACGATGAGATCAAAGGACTTGTGATCGATCTGCGCGATAACGGCGGCGGTTCGTTGGATTCCGCCATTAATATGCTGAACCGTTTATTGCCAAAAGGAGATCTGATCACGGAAAAAAGCAAAAAAGAGGGCGATAAGACCTATCATTCCGATGACAAACAGAGTTATCAGAAGTCAATTGTCGTTTTGATCAATGGAAACAGTGCCAGTGCCTCGGAAGTGTTTGCCGGCACATTGAAAACACGCGGCGCAGCGACGCTGATCGGAACAAAAAGCTTTGGAAAAGGCATTGTTCAGACAGTATTTTCATTGAAAAATGCATGTGGAGGCGGAATCAAATTAACGACAGCCAAATATTATCTCCCAAATGGCGAGTGCATCCATAAAAAGGGAATTAACCCGGATGAGACGATAGAATATGAGAAAAAAGATACCGATACCGAGAAAGAAGATACGCAGCTGCAGCATGCACTTCAGATTATCGAACAGTAAGGGAGGAAGAGAAAATGAACGAGTTAGCACAGCATATGGTAGACACCGTAAAGGAATGGCAGTGTAAAATTGGTGTGCGGAAGGAGAAAATGGATCTATTTTATCCATTGGAATCATTGAAAGAATTACTGCAATTGGATCCGGCGGCTTCGACGGAAGAACTGGAGAAGATATTGACAGAATTCCAAAAGGAAAATGCGAGTTTATTTGGAAAACTCCATTTTTGGAAAGAGAAGAAACGATATGGCATCGAAATCCCGGAGGATGGTGTGATTCATATCGCAGAAACGATACCGGATCCTGAGTTTTTGAAGTCTTTTTTGAAAGTAATTCAAAATCCTGCAAGCAATATGGATGATGTTTGTAATTGCTTTCAGCAGTTTGCCAAAGAAAAAGAGGATGTGTTACATCAGGAAAATATGATGCATGATGGACTCGGTTCCGTATTTTACTTTGAAAAGGATTCGACAGAACGGTATGTGTATTGTGTCGAAGACGATGATTTTGGACTGACCTATCACCGTTTTACGAGAAAAGAATACGAAAATCTTAAATAAAGAAAAGGAGAAGGAAAATGAAACAGAAAGTAAGAAAAGTATGGGCGTGTATTTTGGTATTTGCTTTGATGGCAGGACTTGGTCCATGGCCGGCGGAAGAAGTAATAGCGGAAAGCAGTAAAAGTTTTTCCTCGGATAACGGAGAAGTGGAGATCACGCTTACGGAAAGTAAGGTAAATGAGTATTGGTGCGAGTATTATCTTGCTGTGACGAACCATTCGAACCAATCGATCCGTGACTGGCAGTTGACACTTTCTGTCAATGATATTTCCAAATACAGAGATAGTTATGGATGTCAGGCAACGGTGAAAAATGATAAACTTGTAGTAAAAGGTCAGGGAAACGGAAAAGTTGTTGCCGCTGGAAGTACATATAAAGTGAACGATGATTTTAAAATCTGTTTTGGAGGAGAGGTTTCTTTTACCGGAGCGGAAATTACTTATGAGTACGGCAGCCAGAGCACCGGTGGCAATGAAGGAAGTGTCGGTTCCGGGGCAACCTATATGGAGGGGTATCAATGCAATTATACATTGACCGGACAGACGAAAGATTTACGGTATGAAGATACACCATATGGGAAACATGGAGCGCTGCATGTCGATGGACTGCAGGTTAAGGATAAGTACGATCAGCCATTTACCCTTCGTGGGGCAAGTACCCACGGAATGCATTGGGGCGATGGTGAAACCTTTTTAAATAAGACCGCATTTCAGAATCTGCGCGATGAATGGGGCGTTAATATGGTGCGCCTTGTCAGTTATGTGACGCAGGGCGGTTACACCCAGGGATCCAAGGACAAACTGGACAAGCACATTCAGGATGGCGTTTCGGATCTGACAGATCTTGGAATGTATGCCATCATTGACTGGCACGTTCATGCGGAAAATCCGAATGATAAAAAGTCGGAAGCAATTCAATTTTTCGATACCTATTCGAAAATGTACAAAGACCAGAGTAATATCATCTACGAGATCTGCAATGAACCTACGGGAACACCGTGGAACCAGCTCCGTCCGTATGCGGTAGATGTGGTAAATACGATACGTGCCAATGACCCGGATGCGATTATTGTAGTGGGAACCAATACCTGGTCTCAGAATGTCGATGAAGTGGCGACAAATGGTGGAAAACTCAATGATTCGAACGTGATGTATACGATTCATTTTTATTCGGGCAGCCACGGGGAAAGTCTTCGCGAAAAAGTACGTACCGCACTGAAAGCAGGAACACCGGTATTTTGTACGGAATTTGGTGTCTGTGATGCCTCAGGAAACGGCGGTTTTGATCTCGAGGAAGCAGACCGCTGGATCGATTTTTTTGAGGAAAATGGAATCAGTTACTGCTGCTGGAGTTTCAGCAAGAAAAATGAAAGTGCTTCGATGCTCTCGCCGGAATGCAATAAAGTGAATGGTTTTACCAATGCAGATCTTGGTGCGACCGGGGCATGGCTTATCAATACATATCGAAGCCGGGGCGGCGAAACGCCAGCACCAAGTGTCAGTGCAGCGCCAAGCGCCGTGCCAACGGCAAGTGCGAGTGCAGCGCCAAGCGCCGTGCCAACGGCAAGTGCGAGTGTAGTGCCAAGCGCCGTGCCAACGGCAAGTGCGAGTGCAGCGCCAAGCGTCGTACCAACGCCAAGTGCGAGTGTAGAGCCAAGCACCGTGCCAACGCCAAGTGCGAGTGCAGTGCCAAGTGCGAGTGTAGCGCCAAGCGCAAGTGCCACGCCGGTAACCAGCGCCGTACCGACGCCAAGTGCGAGTGCCACGCCGGTAACCAGTGTCGTACCGACGCCAAGTGCGAGTGCCACGCCTGGGACAAGTGAAGCACCAAAACCAACGATAAATACCACGCCGGGAAAAGGTACCACTCCTAGTGTGAGTGATTCTCCGAATGAACGTGGAGAAAATACAGTTTCGGAAGAGGACGAAGAGTTAGATATTGCGGTAAGTGCCAGCTCCTATACGACAACTATAGTCGACGGAGTGCAGGGGGTCGAAGTGTCAAATTTTGATTCTCAGAAAACGACCATTACCATTCCGGATTATATTACGATAAAGGGTAAGAAATATCCGGTTATTTCGATACAAAGCAATGCCTTTGCAAAATGTAAAAAACTTACAAAAGTGGTAATCGGAAAAAATGTCCGTAGAATCAAACCGAAGGCATTTTATAATTGCAAAAAATTAAAGACCATTGTGATAAAGACGAAAAAATTGACGATGAAGCGTGTCGGAAAGAAAGCATTTGCAGGAATTTATAAAAAAGCAAAGATCACACTGCCAAAAGGTGGATTTTCCAAGAAACAAAAGGCAGCTTATAAGAAAATTCTGCGTGCCAGAGGGGTAGGAAAAAAAGCAAAGATCAAATAAGGAGTGACAGGCGATGGACATTTTTTTGCTGGAAGACGATGATGCGATCGCGATGGGATTGACCTATTCGCTTGAACCGGAAGGCTATCAGGTGACGCGTGCTTCTACGGTAAAAGAGGCAATGCGTTTGATGGCAGAGCGCCCCTTTTCATTATATATCCTTGATCTTACACTACCCGATGGAAGCGGTTACGATGTCTGCCGGAAAATCAAAGAAAAGGGCGATTTTCCGGTAATCATCCTGACTGTAATGGAAGAGGAGGTCAATGTTGTGATGGGATTGGAACTTGGGGCGGACGATTATATCACAAAACCTTTCCGTGTAAGAGAACTGCTTGCCAGAATGAAAAGTGTCCTTCGCCGGTATACGAAAGAAACGGCAGATGGAGTGTTGCGGTACAAGGAACTTTGCATTTATACCAATGAGGGACGAGTGGAAAAAAATGGAAATGAAATTGAACTTACGGCGATGGAATACCGCTTGCTGTTGATCTTGATGAATCATAAGGGTATGATCCTGAGCCGAAACCAGCTGCTCGAAAATATATGGGATGTGGAGGGCGACTTTGTCAATGATAACACGCTGACCGTGTATATCAAGAGACTGCGCGGAAAAATAGAGACAGATCCGGCCGAACCGGAATACATTCAGACGGTTCGGGGAAGGGGGTATCGAATCGACAATGAAAGATAAAAGCCTGAAACATATGATCCTTTTGGGCAGTGTAATTACAATTTTGGGAACCGTACTCATGGCATGGATCCATCCGTGGTGTGCTGTTCTCTTTTTTGTATTTACTGCTCTGTTGATCACTATTTATAGCTGGGAAATAAAGAAACGACGGGACAAATTGCAGCAGCTTAACACCTATTTATCCCTGATCTGTGCCGGTAAATACGATCTTGATATCGCAGACAATGAAGAGGGAGAAATCTCCATTTTAAAAAACAATTTATATAAAGTAATTGTTTTGCTTCGTTCGCAGAATGCCATGTTGGAGAAAGATAAGGTTTATCTTGCAGATGCTCTTGCGAATATTTCGCATCAGTTAAAAACGCCGCTTACGTCTATGATGGTAATGACCGAACTGCTTGAAAGAGAGCAGGACGAGGCAAAGCGGAAGCAGTTTGTCGAAACGATTGACAAACAGTTAGAGAAAATGAAATGGCTGATCACGTATTTACTGAAATTGTCAAAATTGGATGCCGGAACAATTGTATTTCATACCGATGAAATCGCACTGGAAGAGGTTTTGGAGGCAAGTATAGAGCCGTATTTACTCACGATGGATTTGAGAAATATTCATGTGGAAAAAGGAAAATTAGAAGGAACGATCCGGGGAGATTTTAACTGGACGTGCGAGGCAGTCGGTAATATTGTAAAAAATTGTATGGAGCATATGGAAGATGGCGGACATCTTTATGTGGAGACGAAAGATTACTCGTTGTATCAGTCACTGATTCTGCGTGATGATGGATGTGGTATCGAAAAGGACGAGCTGCCACACATATTTAAACGGTTTTACAATGGCAAACGGGCAAAAAAAGACAGTGTGGGGATCGGACTGGCATTGTCAAAAGCCATTGTGGAAAAAGAAGAGGGAAAAATACTTGTAAAAAGTGAAGTAGGAAAGGGAACGGAATTTGAAATCCGGTTTTATAAAATGATTGTGTGACAAAATTGTCATTTTTCTTTCACGGAGATGTAAGGATGCGATGTTACACTTAAATTATCAGAAAGAAAAGGAGAATGACAATGAATATTTTGGAAGTGAAAAATTTAACAAAAACATATGGAAAAGGAAATACACTGGTAAAAGCGCTGGATGACGTTTCTTTTGAAGTAGAACAGGGAGAATTTGTCGCAATCATTGGGCCTTCCGGCTCCGGAAAATCCACTCTTTTGCATATTCTTGGCGGCGTGGATGTACCGACAAGCGGTCGGGTGATCGTAGACCAGACCGATATTTCTACATTGGATGAAACCGCATTGGCGATCTTTCGCCGTCGTCAGATCGGACTGATCTATCAGTTCTATAATTTGATCCCCATTTTGACAGTAGAAGAAAATCTTACGCTGCCGCTTTTACTTGATGGAAATAAGCCGGATCCGCGACTGCTTACGGATCTGGTAGAGCGACTTGGGCTGGAAGAACGTTTAAAACATCTTCCGAATCAGTTATCCGGCGGACAGCAGCAGAGAGTTTCCATCGGGCGCGCTTTGATGAACAATCCGGCATTACTTTTGGCGGATGAGCCAACCGGAAATCTGGATAGTAAAAACAGCGCAGAGATCATTTCACTGCTTCGTCTGTTTAACAAAGAATTTCATCAAACGGTAATTATGATCACGCATGATGAAAAGATTGCTTTGTCTGCGGACCGAATCATAGAAATACGCGATGGAAAACTGGTAAAAGACTGTAGAAATGGGGGAGAGAACGATGAATATAGTAAATAAATTAACTCTCCGCCATATGAAAACAAACCGCGGACGGACGATTGTAACGACATTGGGAATTGCGGCTGCGGTAGCGTTGATCACGGCAATATTTGTAAGCCTTGCTTCCTTTTTGGATATGACAGGAGAAATCTGTCTGTACTCGTATGGAAACCGGCAGTCGGTTTCGGGAGATGTTTCGTCAAAACAGTTAGACGAATTAAGAAAAGACGACCGTGTGTGCATGGCAGGTGCCAGTCTGGCATTGCCCGAAGAAAATGCCTTTCAGCTTGACGGGGAAGCGAGCCGGCGGACCGGAAGAGGCGATGTCATGGCAGCGGATACGACGGCAATGAAGCAGCTTATCACATGCAAATATGACGGAGAACTTCCTCAAAATGAAAATGAGATTGCGTTAGAAGAAAAGGTAATAAAGCAAAACCGGTTTCAGATAAAACCGGGTGATGTGATAGAGGTAAATTTTGGAAAACGTACCGTTGAGTCAGATGGACAGGAAATGCCCTATACCGGAAGTTTCGTTGCGGGAGAGAAATTTACCGCAGGAGAAAAACGGACGGTAAAAGTGACGGCGATTCTGCATCAGAATGTGCCGACAAGTTCTTTTAAGATGATTCGTGGAATGAGCGAGGCAGAAAAGAAGGAAAACGCAGATGTTTCTATTACATTAAAAAAAATCGACCACAATTCACTCAAAGAATTAAAACAGATTGTAAAAAAATATGACCTGCAAAATACGGATTATGAGACTACATTTTTGGAAACAAAATTTGCAGTGGATAAAAACAGTGCTACATTCAAGAACCTTCTTCCGGTAATTGGAATTGCACTGGCAATCGTGATGGCAGCGTCCATCGTCTTGATCTACAATACGTTTGCCATGTCACTTTCAGAGAGAGTACGTTATCTCGGAATGTTGGCAAGTATAGGTGCAACCAAACGACAGAAACGAAATTCTGTATATTTTGAAGTGTTTTTACAGACGATGGCTGGACTTATTCTTGGTATCGTGGTTGGAATTATTGGAATATCGATCACCCTGAATCTGGTTGGAGGTAAGATCATTTCGACCGGAATGGTACAGGGAGTTACAGAGGACACATTTTCCATGCGCACGGTTGTTCCGTGGTGGAGTGTATGTCTGATCATTCTCATTAGTTTTATCACGGTGTTGATATCCGCTCTTGTTCCCGCGAGACGGGCTTCTGCCATTTCACCCATGGATGCGATACGACAGACGGGAGAAATACGTATCCGCAAAAAGAAAATCCGTACGCCGTTTTATATTCGTAAAATATTTGGCTACGAAGGAGAATTGGCGCATAAAAATCTAAAGAGAAACAGCAGAAAAGCAAAAATTATTACAAGATCCATCGGTTTTTCCGTTATTTTGTTTTTGTGTATCAACTATTTCTGTCAGTTGCTGATAGAATCCAATGGCATGCAGGACAGCCAGCCGCATCAGATCGTGGTACTTGTTTCACAGAAAGATAAGGAAGAAATAAAGCAGAAAATACAGCAGTTAGACGATGTGGATGAGGTGCTCAACGTTTCCGGAAAATGTTATGTCTATGATATGACAAGCAGAAGCGCAGAGGATAAATGTGTATTTTCGGGAGATACGGTGACATCCGGTTATCAGAAAGCCTTTAAAGACCAGGCTTTTGTTTACATCAATCTTCTGGATGACGAAGCTTTTGACGAGATGTGCCGGAAAAATCATATTGATCCTGCTCCGTTTTATGGTGATACCTGTAAGGGCTTATTGATGAACAATATACAGCATACGAAAGACGGCGGAAACGTATTTACCGATCAGATACTGCATAAAAAGTTTGTGTCGGAAGACGGAGAGGAAGCAGTAGAAATAGAGAATTTTATTTCTTATGATCCGGATCTGGTTTCCTGCCGCCTCAATGCCAGTGGCGCTGTTTCTGTCTATATGCCGGAGAGCACTTATGTGAAGAAATACAAGAACAATGCGAAACTCGGAGTGATAACGAGCCAGCATGAGAAAGTGACAGAAGAGATACAGCAGATCATTGAAACCGGTGGTTATAAAGAGGGCACGGTCGTTGATAATGCAGAGGCATTTCAGACGATGAATACCGTAATATTTATTATGCAGGTATTTATTTACGGGTTTATTGTATTGATCACATTGATTACGATCGCCAACATTATCAATACCATTTCTACCGGAATTTCACTGCGAAGAAAGGAATTTGCTATGTTAAAATCGGTAGGAATTACGCCAAAAGGATTCCGCAAGATGATCTGTCTGGAAAGTTTCTTTTATGGAGAGCGGGCGCTTATTGTAGCAATACCTGTCAGTTTGTTTTTATGTTATAATATGAATGCACGTATCAATGTGGCGACGATTCCGTTTTTCGTTCCTTGGAAAACGTATCTTATTGTTATTGCAGCCGTGTTTATATTGGTGGGATTATCGATGTATTATGCCATGTATAAACTGCGAAACGATTCGATCATAGAAACATTAAAAGAAGAGGTATTATAGAAAAAAGGCAGCACAGGAAAGTGACGGGATCACGCCTGTGCTGCTCTTTTAATAGGATAAATTAAGCCATGTTATTTGCAGTTTTATATTTGTAAATCATCTCTGCGTGGTTTTGTTCTTCGGTCTGAATGTGATTTAATAATTTGCGGATGTTTGAAGCGGCAAATTGGAACAAGTCATTGTTGTACGTGGAGGACACAAGTTTTTCTGTCGCGATGGAATCGGTACATAAAAAAGCATCGTGTTTTTTGTCCTCGGAATTACAATTTTTGTCATACGTTACGGATGGTGTGTAGCCCTGTGTGCCGCTTTCCTGTGCTTTTACATTGGGAACATTTCCCTTTAATACGTCAGCAAGAGAGTCAAAATGTTCCTGTTCTTCGTCTCCAATCTGATGAAATAATTTCTGCAGTTCCGGATCTTTTGCGGAAGATTCATAAAAACGGTATTTTTCCACGCAGGATTTTTCTTGTGTCTGAAGCTCTTTGATCACGCTTTGTTCTTTTTCTGTTAATTGCATAATTTTATAACCCCTTTATAGCTTTTTTATCATCATTTCCCAATATGAAAAAAAATATACAAAATGCAAGGCGAAATCTTTTTCGAAAGGTTGAAAATCAAGGGAAACATGGTATAATAAATATGTTTGAAGATTTTTATGCCCGGTTATTACCGGAAGAAAGGAAGAATATAGTATGAACGCAGTATTAGAAAAAATTGAGAAAATCGGTATCGTACCGGTTGTTGTTTTGAACGATGCAAAAGATGCAGAGCCATTGGCAAAAGCTTTGTGTAATGGTGGACTTCCTTGTGCAGAGGTGACATTCCGTACAGAAGCAGCAGAAGAATCCATCCGTATTATGACGGAGAAATTCCCGGAGATGCTTGTAGGTGCTGGAACCGTTCT
>ULSO01068475.1_pt1 | contig 18681 bp, 12 predicted proteins | sample 1956701 | NCBI WGS metagenome assembly ULSO01 (sample SAMEA4835708, study PRJEB28245) | human gut metagenome | biome: gut microbiome; material: fecal sample | place: Denmark | collected 2008 | reverse complement strand
TGCACACACTTTTAAAGGGCAGAAGCCCGCCATATTCTATCAAACGATAAGGAGATAAAATTTCTGATGCGAAATCTTGTCATTGTGGAGTCGCCCTCCAAGGCTACGACAATAAATTCCTATCTCGGAAAGGACTATAAGGTTTTAGCTTCCGTAGGTCATGTACGCGACCTGCCGAAAAGCACTCTCGGAGTTGATATCGAGCATGATTTCAAGCTTAAATATATAAATATAAAAGGAAAGAGCGAGCTGATAAATCAGCTGAAAAAGGAAGCCAAGGCTGCCGATATGATTTATCTCGCGACCGACCCTGACAGAGAAGGAGAAGCTATTTCATGGCATCTTGCGTCTGTTCTCGGCGTCGAAGAGGATAAGATCCGCCGTGTGGCTTTCAATGAGATAACGAAGAATGTCATTCTTCATCAGATCGAAAATCCCCGCGATATAGATATGAATCTCGTCAATTCACAGCAGGCACGCCGCGCGCTGGACAGAATAGTCGGCTACAAGCTCAGCCCATATCTTTGGAAAACGATAAAGAGCGGGCTCTCCGCAGGCAGAGTCCAGTCTGTAGCCACAAGGCTTATCGCCGAGCGAGAGGCGGAAATCAAAGTTTTTGTGCCGAGCGAATACTGGACTATAGATGCCGAGCTGAGATCCGCCAAGGCACATACAGTGAAGGCAAAATTCTTCGGTACGGCAGACGGGAAAAAGGATCTTTCCTGCGAGGCTGACGCAAATGAGGTTCTCGCCGCCTGTGAAAACGGCGAATTTACCGCTGTTTCCGTAAAGCGCGCGCAGAAGAGCAAATCTCCGATGCCGCCTTTCACCACCTCATCGCTCCTTCAGGAGGCATCAAAGCGTCTCGGTTTCCAGTCCAAGCGCATAATGAAGGTTGCGCAGGAGCTCTATGAGGGCATAAACCTCGGCGAGAAATTCGGCGGAAGCCACGGTATCATCACATATATGAGAACAGACTCGCTCCGCATTTCCGATGAAGCGGCAGAGGCGGCGCGTGAATATATCATGGGCAAATTCGGCAGGGAATATTACCCGCCGAAGCGCAGAATATTCAAGACAGGCGAAGAGGCGCAGGACGCTCATGAAGCTATCCGCCCCGCGGATATGCATTTCGAGCCGGACGCTATCAAAAAGATGCTCACAAGTGACCAGTATAAGCTCTATAAGCTCATCTGGGACAGATTTCTTGCAAGCCAGATGCGCAATGCCGAATTCAATACGCTGAATGTTGAAATAGAATGCGGCGGATATATTTTCCGTTCCGCTGAAACAGCGATAAAATTCAAGGGTTATCTTCTCGCCTATGACGACGGAGAAACAGAGCTCGGCGAGCTTTATGATATAACTGAGGGCGAAAAACTCACGCTGAAGAAGCTCACGCCGAAGCAGAATTTCACCGACCCGCCTTCACATTATACGGAAGGCTCGCTCATCAAGGTTTTCAAGGAAAAGGGTATCGCACGCCCCAGCACATATGCTTCCACTATAACCACGATAATAGACCGCGGTTATGTTGAGCGCGATAAAAAACTGCTCAAAACCACACCTCTCGGCGAGGCAATGGTTGAGCTGATGAAAAAGAATTTCCCGCATATCGTCGATTATAAATTCACGGCAAATATGGAGGATGACCTCGATGAAATAGCCGACGGCAAGGAAACTTATGAAGAAGTGCTGACTGATTTCTATAAGGATTTTGAAAAGACGCTTGAAAAGGCACAGAAGCATATCAGCGAAAATAAAGTCGAGGTTCCGCTTGAGGAATGTGATATGGTCTGCGAAAAATGCGGAGGTAAAATGGTCATCCGCAAGGGCAGATTCGGCAGATTTGCCGCTTGTATCAATTATCCCGAGTGCAAATATACCGTTGCGATAGATGCAAATAATCAACCGATAAAGCATGAAAAGGTCGAGCCGGAAAAGACGGATATGAAATGCGAGATTTGCGGCAGCGATATGGTCATCCGTACGAGCCGCTACGGCAAATTCTATGCCTGCAGTAACTTCCCGAAATGCAAAAATACGAAGCCGATACGCGAACATATCGGAGTCAAATGCCCGAAATGCGGCGGCGAAATAGTCAAGGGCTTCGGTAAGAATCACAGCATGTTTTACAGCTGTGAGAAATATCCCGAGTGTGATTTTTCCTCATGGGATTTGCCGACAGCCGATAAATGTCCGAAATGCGGCGGTATGCTCTTCGTCAAAAAAGGCAAGGGCTACAAATACTGCGGCAATAAGGACTGCGGCTATAGCGAAGCCCCGGAAAAGGCTGAAAAATAATCGGATAAAACAACCGAATACAAAAAATCCCACCGATTGGTGGGATTTTTCTTTGTCAGATAAGCTCTTTAACCTTAGCCTGCTTACCAACTCTCTCGCGGATATAGTAGAGTTTAGCGCGGCGAACTTTACCGCGGCGTACAACTACTACCTTCTCTACATTGGGAGAATGAAGCGGGAAGGTTTTCTCAACACCTACACCGTAAGCAATGCGTCTTACAGTAAAGGTTTCGGAAATACCGCCGTTTTTCTTGGCGATAACCGTACCTTCGAAAAGCTGAATTCTTTCTCTGGTACCTTCCTTGATTTTGTTGTGAACAACGACAGTATCACCTATTTCGAAAGCGGGGATATCTGTCTTGAGCTGCTCGTTTACAAAAGCCTGAATCTTGTCCATTTTGAGCCGTCCTCCTTTTGAAATCTGCGGATGTTCATGCGAGCATGCAGCGGACCATCCTGCTTTGCATAATGCAACATTCAGTATTATACCATCAAAAGCCGCAATATGCAATAGTTTTATGAAAAAAAGTTTTTATTTTTTTGCGGGTGCGGGATAATGATACTTCGGTGTGACTATCGGAAGCAGGCGCATTATCACAAAAGCCGTCACATAATGCATAAACCAGCAGGCGACAAGCAACAGCGGAGCCGCCGAAAGCGGGAAGCCGAAGAAACTCAAAGCGCGCTCGCCCATTATAGAAGTAAAGAGTGTTCCGACCATCATTCCCGAGAACGATGCAAGATTGCTGACAATAAGCTGGAATGAGAGATAATTTGTCCTGTCCTCATCGGGAAGATTTATATACGGCACGGAGGCGATTATAGTATTCATGACAACGCCGAGCACATGCTGCGAAAGGCGCACAGAGAGATAGAGCCATGAGGAATTTGCCTCATTTACAAAGGCATAAACAAGATATGTGGCTCCCTGAAGCACACAGGCTATGGCGAGCGCACGAAACCATGTATTTTCCGCGATAAATTTATTCCACATCCTGCCGAAAACGATAAAAAAGAGAAAATAAGTCGCATTTATCGCATTCATGAAGGTATAGCTGATATGCACATTGTTTATAAGATAGGCATTGAGCGTGGCATTCGGCAGATTTGTCGTGAAGCCATAGAGAAAAAGTATGACCATCGAGCAGAAAAACGCCTTGTTTTTCACGGGTTTTATGAAAACATCGGCAAGCTTTACCTTTTCGCCGGAGGTTTCGTATTCATATTCCTTCGGGATACAGAGCAGGACTGTATCAAGCAGGGTGAGCACATACGAAATAATTCGCAATGTTGTCATCATAGTCAGCTGCGAGGGAGAACCGGCGAGCCTGTCTGTCGCAACAGAGCCGATGAGCGCAAAAAGATATACCGTAAGGCTGTTTATGCAGCCGTTAAACATAAAATAAGCAGAGCGGACATCTTCTGTCAGAAATTTCGCATGCCATGCGGAATAGCCGGAGCCGAAAAGTGCCGATATGGAATTTGCCAGCGCGACGATGATGATAAAGCCGATAACTCTTGCTCTTTTTTCATGAACAAGAGAAGGCAGAAATGTTATGCCGAGGATATTTATCGTATTTGTGAGAATGCGCACAAAAGCCAGCAGCCATTTTCTTTTGCGAAAGCGTTCGAGTATGGACGGCGAAAAAATATTGAGCAGGCAGGCAAGGCTCGGGATGAAGGTAAGTATACCGATGCTTACGACATCTATCCCATAGAGCAGCAGAAAGCCCGTATAAAAAACGCCGCCCGTGAACTGCGCGGCAATACTTGTGAGTATCCCGCTTGCCAATATGCAGAGTCTGCCGCGAGAATGTTCTTCGCGGGGAGAAAATACCTTTTTTAATGTGCGGAAAAATTCCATGGCACACCTCACAGAATATATTTCACTCGTATTTTACAATAAAGTATCGGGTATGTCAACATAAAAGGGCATTTTTTTGCGGAAAAATCGTGATTGAGGCTGTTATACCTCACGCGCGGCTCTTTCTACCGGCAGTTTTCCCGCAAATAATCAAAACCCTCGCGGATAAGCCGCGAGGGTTTCGGATATTCATATAGAATTATTTGCCTGCTACTTTCTTGACATTTGCACGATAATCATCGAGCTTGCCGTTTGTAGCTGCAGACTTGGAAGCTATAGCCTTGGAGAACATGTTCTTGCCTGTGCTGATATAACCTGCAACAGCGGCTGTGATACCCATGGTGCCGAGGTAGTCCATATCCCATACACGACCCTTGAATACGATATCGAGCATTTCGCCTGCGCCGTCATCGCAGAATACCTGAGTCTTGTAGTAGTTTACATACTCGGGATACAGGAGCTTCTGAGAATGGAAGGCGAATACTTCGATGAAGCTTGCGATATTGTCAAGGTCAGAAGCAGCCGCAGAAGCTGCGAGACCATATGCACGGTTACATACCATCGTGTAGTAGCTTTCCTGCTCCTCATTGTACTTCGGGAAAGGAACGCAGGAGAAGTTGGCATTTTCATCGTCAACAAGGCTGGCAGCCTGGAGACACTCGGAAGAGAAGAGAGTCTGACCGTTTGTGAAGGATCCGCGAGCCTTGGCTATGGAGTTGATAGCTGTATAGCCTTCGTTGTTAACGAGCTTGGAAGCCTTATCAATAGCTGCGGAGAGAGCCGCAACATCAACGGTATCCTTGCTTACGGCAACAACCTTGTTTGTAGCGGTATCTCTTATGGCACCTCTGCCGCCGATACCGAACCAGATAGCATTGTTCATGTATCCGTTGCCGTATGTTGTGAGACCGAATACGTCGCCGTCATCATAGTTCATCTTCTGGTCGCCGTTTACATCGTTCTTTGTAGCGTCCATCATGCCGAGCATAACATCAACTGTCCACTTGCCGTCCTTAACTGTCTGATAGAGGTCGACATTTGTCTTGCCTGCTGCAAGAAGAGCCTCATAAACAGTCATGTTGAAGTAGAGCATCCAGGATGCATCATAGCTGATGAGGTTCCAGGGACCGGAAAGCTGGAAGATTCTGTTTACACCGTCATCATTTACATTGTATGTGTCGATGAAGTTCTGGTCAAACCAGTCGTGTGTAAGATCGATATCAAGATTTGCAAAGTTTACAAGTTCTGCATTTGCTCTGCCGAGAGAGTACTGATACTCAACAAAGTCAATAGTGTGCTTACCTGTCTGGATATCAGTGGAGATAAGGCCGTAGCCCATAGTAGTGTCGTCGCACTGGATCTCTTTTATCTTGCAGTTGTAAAGAGACTCAACAGTCTTTGTTCTGTTGATGGAAGCCTCTGTGATGATATTGTCCTCGCCTGTTGCTTCGGGAGCGATGGAATACTCATCCCAGTCACCCTTCTTCTGGATAGCGAAAACAAACTCTCTGCCGTTGAAGTTTACATCCATGAAATCGGGATGCTTTGTCTTGCCGCTCAGATCGTCGCCTGAGCTGCCGGGTTCGGTTGTGCTGCCGGAGGAAGCTGTTGTTCCATTGCTGTCTGTCGTGCCGGAAGAAGCTGTTGTTCCGCCATTATCGGTTGATGTTGTGCTGTCACCCTTGGAAGAAGACGTGGTGACATCGGGCTTCTTTGTCGTCGTTGCTTCGGGGTCTTTGCCGCAGGCAACGAGAGAAACCGCTACCACCAGCATTGCGATCGCAATGAGAAGTGAAAGAATTCTCTTCATAAAAATACTCCTTTTCAAATTTTATCATAATAAGGGTTTACCCTATATGTTTAAGGTCATTATAGCATTTTTCTTTTAATTTGTCAATAGTCTTGACTCACAAAGCATAGTTTTCCATACATTTGTAACAACTGAAATATTATCAGTTGCTTTTTTCGCTATTCAATGTATATAAAAAACGGCAAGCCGCGGATTTTCGGTTTTTTTGCGGCATATTCCGCTCCGAAAATACTCGCGGCTTGTCATATCCGGTTATTTCGCAGACGATGTTTCGGAAGCCTCAATATAGCTCTTATAGGAATTGAGCTGTTCGGGCGTTCCGCCGAAAATGATATAATCTATCTCTACTCTGGCATCCTTTTTTATCAGGGCGCGGGAATCGAGACGCGAAAAATATTCCTTAAATGCGTCATAGTCGGCGGCACTCTCGTTTTCCTCGAATTTATTGTTCAGATATGCATTCGCATATGAACAAGTCGAGCCGAGCAGATGAAAACGCAGTCCCGTCACTTCATAATTCTGCTTCCATGTCCAGTTGTTTCCGGGAGCGATGCCGGGGAGCATTACGCCCTTGCCCGAGGGATAAGTTGCGGCATAGGTGATATCATAGATATAGGTTCTGTATTCAGGCTGATGTTCGCGTATGCCCATCACACAGAACTGCGTCGAGGCATATGCCGAAGCATTGTTGAATGCCATTGCTATCTTATTGTTGTCGCCCGGATTTTTGATTCTTATCTTCATATACTGATGACCGCCGCCCCATTTTCCGTCGACGCCCACATTGTCATATGAATGCGGATAGCCCGACCATGTGCCGTAGCCCGAGACAAGCTCGCCTTCAAAATCGTAGTCCGGCAGGTCGTCAAACATTATGGCAAAGGTGTTTACCGGATAGTAGCAGGTGTCGCTGTCGCGGATGAACCATTGCGAATCGCTGAGAGCCGCTTTTTCGCCCGCGGCTTTGAAGGTGCCGTCTTTATTTGCCGTGATTATCATGGAATCCTCGGTAAATTCAACGGAAATCGCCTCTTTATCATAGGTGAGGCGCTCGATAATTGATTCATGCGAGGTAAGATGATTATCTGCGGCGCGGCTTTTTGTGCCGAAATCAAGTCTTGCATAAACCGGGCGCAGTGTGGTTGAGACGGCGGTGTCGGAGGTTGTCGCCGATGCTGTGCCCGCGGCAGAATCGGTTGTTTGCATAGTGCCTGTCGTTCCCGTCGGTGTGCCGGAGCCCGTATCTGACTGTGTTGTCATGCTTGCATCTGTCGTTCTGCCCGATGTTGTGCTTATGGATGGACTACCGCAGGAACAAAGCAGAGCACATATGCAGAGCAATATCGGAAATATAGCCTTTTTCATTGAAATTCCTTCCTTGTGTAAACTATATGGTATTTTTATTTTAAGCGTATGATTGCGCATTAAAATTGTTTGAAGAAAGGAATGGTTTTATGCGAAAAAGTATTTTGCAAGTTTTTCCTTGAAAAAATTCGAGAGGTTTTTAATCTTTTCTCATTTAATGGGCGACCGACGGTCGCCTGCGGGATAATTTTATTTTGTCGTACTTTTGTATGACCGAAAGTCAGCAAGGAGGACTCGCGCCGTCCTCCTTCCGAATCTTGCCTGCCTCGGCGACGCCGACCAACGCACTGCGTGCATTGGTTAATTACCGTCGACGACCCGCAACCCCACGCAAAAAAGCGGGACTTCGAGCGAAGTCCCGCTTCCCTTTATAAAAATCAGTCTTTTCTTTCGAGGAATTTGTGTATGGCTTTTGCCACGGGTGTGCCTACGAGCACGGATGCCGCGATTTCTCCGAGGCAGTTCCATACGGAAATGGCAAGGATATAAACAAAGAGTGATTTGCCCTCTCCTGCCGCCGCATCGCTCATCGTTCCGTGAAAGAAAAGCACAAGCCCGCCCATGAAAAGTATCGTATTGACAAGAGCCGCAGATGCGGATACTGCCGCATAAACGCCGAGCTTATCGCCGAATTTTTTATAAAGTGCCTTGAAAAGAAGCGCACAGATAAGTCCCATCAGTATTCTCGGAACAAAACAAACTATTGCCGTCGACCACGGGTTGATGGCAAAAAGCATCTGACCGAAAGAACTTGGACGCAGAATGCCCAGACACGTAAGAAAGCTGGAAAGCCCGAAAACGCCGCCGAGAATAACACCCGAGCTTATACCGAGGGTCATCGCGCCGATAGCTACGGGTATCATCATTACAGTTACCTCAAGCGGACCTATGGGCAGATATCCGAGCGGTGTAAGTGTCAGAAGCAATATTATTGCGCTGAGCATCGCATTCTGAACAAGTTTAAGAATTTTTTTGTTTCTCATTTTTTGTGCCTCCTGCGGTTTTACGCGAGCTTTTTATATATTCTGCGGACGGCTTCATCCTTCTGATTTTCTTTTGTGCATATGAGGACATAACCGCCGCTGCTTCCTGCCGATATCATAATAGGTCTTATGCCCGCCTCATGAAGTGCCGAAGCGGATTTTGCCGTTATTTCCGATGTATCATCACCGACGGCACAAATCACGGCGATTTTTTCATCATATGAAATCCCCGTCGGCATCACGAGCTGGCATATTTCGTTGAGCAACATGTCGGTTCTGCTTTTTCCGCTTTCTGCCTCTGTTATTATGAAAAGGCCGTCCGGCTCTGCCGCCGCTAATATTATATCTGTCTTTTTACGGCTGAAAAGCTCAAATATCTCACGCATATCCGTGCTGCTTCTGCCTATTTTCTCTTTGCTCACGGCAATGCGGGAAAAGCCGCCCTTGCCCGAAACTCCGACAAAAGCACGCGGCATCTCACGTTGGGATACTATCATTGTGCCTGCTCCCCCGGGATTTCCCGTATTTCTTATGTGAACAGGTATTCCGAGCTGACGCACCGGAAGAAGCGCGTCCTCGTGCAGAACACTTGCCCCGAAAGCGGAGAGATATTTTAACTCGCTATATGTTATTATATCCAAAAATGCGGGATTGTCAATAGTTTTCGGGTCTGCCGAAAGCACGCCGTCCACATCAGTCCAGTTTTCGTATATATCCGATTCGGAAGAGGCGGCAACGAGTGCACCTGTTATATCGCTTCCGCCTCTTGAAAAGGTATGCACGGCACCGTCCGTCCCCACACCGTAAAACCCCGGAATGACGGCATTTTGCACCTTTTCCAGCACTTCGCCGAGCCTGCGCCTCGTACGGATATAATCCGTATTTCCGTCATCGTCGAAAAATATCACGTCCGCGGCGTCTATAAAAGGAAAGCCAATATAATCAGAGAAAATCTCGGCGCAGAGATATTCTCCCCGCGAGGCTATGAAATCTCTGCCGCAGGGAATGCGCATGGCATCCTTTATCTTCCGATATTCGGCGGAAAGCTCTGTTTTGGTGCGCAATTCATGCGCGATATCATAAAACCTTTCAAAAACGGCATCAAAGTCGCCGCTTTCATATGCACTATATAAAAGATCTGTTATTTTTATATCATCGGGACTTCTTTTACCGGGAGCGGAAACCGTCACATATTGCCTTGCAGCGTCGGAAGCGACGATTTTTGCCGCGTTGTCTATGGCTTTTGCGGTGGCAAGAGATGTCCCGCCGAATTTTGCTGTGATTTTCATATTGTCCCCTTGATAAAAATGACTGAGCGGCATATGCCCGCCCGATAAGATTATATGCCATGGAGAAAAAAATGTTTTTCGAACAGATTTTGTCATACTGTGCAGGAAAAGCACTTTCGCCATTTCTCTCCCTTGACAGAAATATAGTTTTGTGGTATAATCAAATTGACAAAATAATAAGACATTGAAGAAGGGTGCTTATACTCCAAATGTCTCCTTCGGAGAGCGCCTCTTCTTAACCAAAAGCTATTTCATTATATTAAAGGAGTAATTTCAAATGAAAAAAACAGTAAGATTTTTAAGCATTGTTCTTGTTTTCATTATGGTTGCGACTATGCTTACATCATGCGGCTCTAAGTATCCCGCACTTCAGAAGGCTTTTAAGGATAAAGGCTATGAGGAAAATGCAAAATTCACCGCAATTGCCGAGGCTGTCAAGGCAGAGCTCAAACAGGAAGAGTATGCAGTAGAGCTCCACATGCTCACAAAGACAGACGGTCTCGCCTCCGTGCTTATCATTGAATTCAAGTCCACAAAGGAACTGACCGAAGCCTACAACAAGAGCAACACCATGCAGGGCTTTGTCAAGGATGTTCAGGAGAACGAAGATGTAAACAAGGTTTATGATGAGCTGGCAAAAGCAGGCTATGCTTGCGGCAATTGCCTCTGTCTGCCTCTTGCTACTCTCTCTGTAAACGAGATAACAAATGTTGTTAAGTCAGTCAGCGGCAAATAATCGAACATAAAAACCTCCTTTCGGGAGACAAAAGGAGGAAGCAAAAATCCCGCGAGAAATCGCGGGATTTTTGTGCTTATGTGGGGTGTTACTGCATGTCTGCCTTTTTGCGCAAAGTCTCGACATTATCGAGAAGCTGGACAAAAGCCATACCTATTACAGTATGTATAATGCTTACCACTATTCCGGCGGTAGACCATACTACAAACTCCCAGGATTCCAACCCGTCAAAGTCCAATTTGTCTAATGGATTGCCATCATCCTTCGCATCCATTGCGCCTATTACAAACCCTGCAATTATGAGGGCAATAGCGATAAGTATCGTGATAACGCGAAGTGCTTTTATCCAACGACCGCTTCTGATATCAAAAAAGTTTTTCATAATTATCCTCCAAATGATTTAAAAATTTAATAAAATCAGAAAACAATTATTTGCGCAAAATTTATTTTCTGTATAAATTATAACACCGCTTTCGCGATAAGTCAACTATACCATTTGGCTACAAATTCTCCAATTTGGCTACTTTTTGCGACTTTTACAGCGAAAATTCGGCTTTTTGCATATCAAAAGCGGGTAGATGTGCAGAATTTGCATATCTATCCCTGCGGCAATGTGCAAAATTCGCACATTGCCATTGACAACAATGCGCAAAAAATCCCACGATTTCTCGTGGGATTTTTTCGTATAGCCTTCTCCTGCGGGAGAAGGGGGACCGCGATAGCGGTGGATGAGGAGTAAAATTGGAATATTGAAGCAAAATTGTCATAAATTATTTATAAACGCCTCATCCGTCAGCCTGCTGCTGCCGCCTTATGCTCCTGTCTCGGCGACGCCGAGACAGGTTTAGAGCTGTCGCCGCAGGCGACTGAGGGATTGCTTCTGTCATGTGAATTTTGCAATCCCTCCGCCTCGCGTTGCTCGGCACCTCCCTTTACACAAGGGAGGTGAAAAGTAGTTGTTGTCGCATTTGCGACTGCAGTGCAAATTTGCAAATATCAGACTTTTTCAGAGGGCTTTCAGCCCTGCCGGCACCATGCCCTTATAGGGCTGAGCAAGCCACCGGCTTTGCCGGTGGTTATGACTTTTCATTTTGCAAATGAGGGGACTATCACATAATATGTCCCATCCGAATAGAGATACGAGAAAGTCAGCGTCGGACTTGCAACTCCGTAGGTATATTTTGCGCTGTCAAAATAGCGCTTGATTGCCGAAGTCGAAACGGAAGATGCGCCCCAGAATTGTCCGTTCATCTTATCTGCAGCTGATTTCTTTGCTGCTTCAAGCTCTGCCACCGATGCCTCATATGCAGCTTTATATTTCACTATCGTCTCTGCCGAGAGTATACCGCCGTCTCTTGCCGCCTCATAAACCTTGCGCGCAAGTGCCGCGGCATTGTATTTACTCTCGATTCCGTCCGCAATTTCATTGAAAACGGAAACAGACACATCATTTTTGCCGTCGGCTACATAAAGTTTCGTCGCATCGAGGTCTGTATAGATAAACTTCACCCGCCAACTGCTGATATTTACATTTTCCGTGCCGTCGACCGTAGCATACAGTCTGCCGTTTCTTATGTCGGTAATCGTTGCCGTTCCGCAGAATTTTCGCTCAAGCCTGTTATCAAACCGCAGCAGCTCATATGAATAATTATAAACCGTCGTGCCGACGAGAACGCCGTTCTTTTTCACATTTTCCGAGGTAAATATACTGCCGAGGCTCGAAATGATCCTGCCTTTTTCATCAACTCTGTAGAAAGAGTCTGCCTCGATAATGAATTTCAGCCCGTTCGGGTCAAATTTTTCATTCGTGGTGTCGTATTCGTAGTAAATGGTGCCGAACTCCCTGCCGTCGAGGGTGTATGCCGGCTTGCTCGTCTTTACGATATACGAGGTTCCTGTTTCATCGGCATTCAGCACAGTTGCCGCATCCGCGCCGACAAAAACTATCTTTCCTTTCGGTTGTGTGACCTTGTCGGGCGTGCCGCCGACAAGCTCGCCGAACACCGCGATGCTCGTTATAATACTGCCGTTTCCGCCGAACTGCGCCTTTGTGGCAACAAGCGCCTTGCCTGTCCGCACGACGGCACCGACCGTCATTACAGTGCCGACAACCTTGCCGGTCTCATTATCCGGCGTGAGTATCATCACGCTCGCCGCACTTGAAACGATATAAGTTTTTCCGTTTATCTTCAGCGCGTAGCCGGAGCCTGCCTTGTTGCGGAAGAGCGAACGCGATGCCGTATCCGTCGTTTCCTCATAATCGGAAACGGGAACATTGCTTTCTCTCTGCTTATACACCGCGCCCGAGGCATATGCGCGGTATTCGGGCGTGCCGCCCTCGCCTATCAGATTTATGCTTTCCGCAGGCTCAAGCTCGGCATATATCACCCCGCCGAAGGAATAATATTTCCATGCCTTGGCTGTCGGGTCCGAGAATGATTTTGCCGCGCTCTCCGCCGTCATTTTATGCGCTGTTTTCAGCGTTCCGCGCAGGGCATTGCCCGTATTGTCATAAACCTTGCTGTATTTTCCTCCGTTCCAGCCCAGCGTGAGAGGTGTATATGTCGTCACTTTCATCGACTCGGAAACGGTTTTGAAATACAGCCTGAACCCATATTTTCCGTCCTCTGCGCTTACCACCCTGTAATACGGCTCTGTGCCGCAGAGACTTCTCTCCAGCCTTACATAAGTATTTTGCGCTATAAAATCGTCTACCTCGTCCTCATTCATTGCCCGCGCGAGACTTATCTCATTTTCCGAGAGCTTCACTTCGCTCCCGACTACGCGCTCATAATATGAGGCAAGGTCGGCTTTGCGCGGGTCAGATACTATACTGTATGCCTCGTTTGCGGCATCGTATTTATAGTATATCTTGCCCGCAATGATTTCCGTCGCCGTCACGCGGCGCAGATAGAATGTTTCATCCGATATCTGCCCGAGGTCTGTAACAGTGCCCGCATCTGTCCATGATTTTTCCGATGCGGGACCTGATTTTCCGCTCATATTGTCGTAATTCACTTCCGAAGGCTTCACATATTTGAGTATGCCGTATCTGCCGGCATCGCGGATTATCTTTACATAGTAGAGATCCGAGCCGCCGAGCAGCTGACCGATGCGCAGTTCATGCGTGAGATTTCCGTCATAAATCCTGCGGTAAACCTCCGCATTGTCTATATCCCATATAGTGGAAGCCGAAGCGCGAACGGTGACGGAGGTCGCACGTACCGCGCCGTAGCATTTTCCTGTGAGCCTGTTTATCGAGCTTTCGCCGGTGATTGCAAGATTGACATTATATGTATTATTAGAAGTGTTCTTTGTGAGATTAACGATAAAGCCCTCTTCGCCTGTTTTGTTTGTCACACTCTTGCAGGCGATTATCTTCCCGTCGCTGTCGGCTACATAGCTGATATATTTATTGTTTATCCATGAAATAATGAGCGCGGCAAGCGACTCATCATCGGCGGCACTGTATATTCCGTCGTCCTTGGGCTGTTTTATGACTATACCGATGCTGTAGCCCGCCTCGATATCGTCACATTCGCCGACGAGACCTATCGCGCCCGCAACCGTGCGCAGCTTTGCGCTTCTGAAAAGGCTTTCGGAAACTTTTCCGCTTGCGATAAGTGCAGCCTTTTCCTCTTCGCTTACGAGCGTCGCCTCACCGTCGATGATATAGGCATAGCCGACATCAAGCCGCTCGGTGCAGTATTCCATACTGTCGACGGTATAAACATAGCCTCCGTCTTTTCTGTATGCACAGAGGAAATTATCTCGGTAGAAATCGGTCAGCAGTCCCATCCAGCCCGAGGAATCCGTCGTCACCTGTGCCTTTGCGCCGTAGAGCGTGTAGTTCAGCGTCTGCTCTCTCGGTATATTGCCGAAAGCAGGCAAATAAAGCTTTTTTACGCCCGATGAGGTGACTATCGCCAGCTCATAGTAGCCGTTTTTAGCCTGCGCCGAAACATCGCGCACATAGCCTGTCACAAAGGAAGCTATCGTTGCAATATCGCTTGTTCCGACGGGAAGCGACATTCTCGCGCCGCCTGTGAAATCGTACTTCCAGCCGTTCCCCGCCGTCATGACGGAGCCACGCCTGTCGGAGACGTTGAAAACAACCTGTATCTTATTGGATACTGTTGCGCCTATGCCCCATGCATATGGGTCGACAGTCGTATTTGTTGTTATATTTCTGTCCACGACAACAGTGCCGGCACTCGGAACACCGCGCACAGAAGCACTTGTCGCGGGAGAAAGATTTGACCCCGCGCAGAAGAAAGCGTCATATTCCGTCACCGCGGCGGCATCGTATCTGCCGTCGCCGTCCATATCGGAAAATATAACCTCCGCCTCGCCCTGTGCCGCGTTTATCAGGCGTGTCTTTGCCTCTGCCACAGTGAGCGGAACGAGCGCGCCTTTCTCCTTCCAGATGCCTATCGCGGTAAAAACGCCGCTTCCGTATGTGCCGTCGGCAATAAGCACATCACGCTCGGCGGCGGTATAGCATTTGCCGTCTGCCGTACAGTAATATGCGCAGTCGGTCTTCGGCGACCAGTATACAGTACCCGTGCCTATGCCGTAATATTTGTATTCAACGGCGGTTCCGCCCGAGCGCGTGACGTTTCTCTGCGGCTGTACGCTCTCATAGCCGTATATTTTTATCTCGTTGTCTATACCCGTATATCTCTCGTCACCATCACATACATAGTAGCTCACGCCGCGGAATACGAGCTTATTTCCGTTCCATTCGGTGACGTCCTTCGTGCTGTAGGATTTCGGCATCTGCATCGTCGGGACAAGCGAAGATGCGGAATTTACGGCAAGTCCGTTTATGTATATCTGCGGATTTGAATGTGAACGGAGCATTCTGTATGTATCCACTCTCACGCCTGAAGCTGCGGATATCTCCGTTATCGCCGAATTTTTGTATTTCAGGCTGACGACGGAACCGTTTCCGACATAGCTCAAAGCGTTGAAATTACCGTCCGTTTTGCCGAGTCCTTTTTTGAGAAGGCTTTGAAAAGTGAGTGCCGGCATTTTCATTTCGTCGGAGAAAGTATCGCCGTCAAAAATCTGCAATACCACCTCCGATGTCGTATCGAGCTTGTTTGTATACGGCACGCTGTAGCCGAGCTGATAATTTCTCTCCTCCCAGTAGGAGGCAAGATATGTATTCTTTCTCGGGTCTGTGCCGGAATATTTCTGCAAGCCCGCAGGCTTATTCGGATTTCTGTATACGGAACCAAGCGGCAGTCTCTCTATGCTTTTTATCATCGCAAAGACATAGGTCGCGACTCCGCTGTCGGCAAACTTTGAGCCGAATTTATAGCCCATATCGTAGCCGTTATGTCTGACATTCGCACCCGTATGAGCCAGCGTATAGAGCATATACGCCGCCTCGCCTTTTGTCATTTTGTGCTGAGGGACATATTCGCCGACATTCTCTACCCATGTGGCATCAATCGCGCCGCAACGAAGCTGTGCTACGCGCATATAGTTTATCTGCCAGTTTGCGCTGTACCACTCATTATATGTGGCATATTTTGTGCGGTCGGCTCCGTAATAAGCCTCAAAATAGTCGTCATAGCCCATCGCGCGGGTGATAAGTGCGCAAGCCTCGGCAAAGGTCACCGTCCTGTCGGGATAAAATCTGCCGTCGCCGTCGCCCTGTATAAAGCCGCTTTCCTTTGCATATGCGATAGCGGCATAATAATGCTTACCGGCGGAAACATCAGGAAAGACAGAGGAGTCGGTATAGTCATCCCAGAGCTTGCCGTCGGTAAGAGTGGATTCTATCTTTGCCACCCACATGGCAAAGGTATTTCTGTCTATTTCCCTTCCTGCACCCGTGCCGATTTTGTCGATGCCGTTGCGCTCAATCCAGCTTACCGCTTCGGAATACCATTTGCCCGATGCCGTATAGGCAAAAAGCCCCATGCAAGAGAATGTTGCCAGCACCAATATGAAGACGATTATTTTTGTGAGTTTTTTCATCAGGCTCCTCCGTTGCACTCTGCGGCAGTCATATTTATTTTTGTGTATATTCCCATATGATAGCATATATTATATAATAGTATAAAATAATCAAAATTTCAAGACTTTTTGTAATATTTGTGTACTTTTTTGACTTTTTAACGGATCTCTCGGAAATTCGGATTATTTACCGTAGTACATTTCAATTTTCAGCCTGCAGAAGAAGTTCTCCATTGTGCCATTGTCCATGCAGTTTCCTTTTCCGGACATACTTTGTGTAATGCAGTGCCCGGCAAAAAGGCGTTTCCCGTTTTCAGGCGCCTTCATTCATATGGTTGCGGGAAAGATAAAACGGTTAAGACGTTTTTGAAAAATAAGCAAAAAAAATCCAAGCCGTCCGGCTTGGATTTTTTGTGTTTTATGGTAAATCATGACCGCACAACGCAAATCGCAGGCTTTTCGGTGTTTTCAACCGATTTTAACCAATTCATTTCATAAAGCCTTTCAGCTAATTTGTCTGCCGAATAGAAAAGATAAACAAGTGCGCCGACATATTCTGCATTTTTACGGATATGCGACGGAGCAATATCCGCGGTTATGCTCGCGGCGATTTCTGTCGTTTTTCTGTTTATGTCGGAAATAACGGCGATGCACTCCCCGAGCATCTCCCGAAGTTCCTCATATTCCCTGTGGGACCACACCGCAAAATTTGCTTTGCCGTCTTTAGAATAGTGAAGCTCATCAAGCGTCTTTTTCCAGCTATCCGGCAAATATTCAAAGCAGCCGACCGCTGTGCAAACGATGGGATCGGTCATTCTTTTGTAAAAATCCTGTGCATTCAGCGTTTGTCTGAAATTCATGGCGATAACGCTTCCGCGCTTATCGCTCGCGGGAGAACCGTTATAAATACCCTGAATCCCGCCCGGCTTCTTATCTTCAACGGTATTTTCTGTACTCCTGCCCCATATGATACCTCGTCCGCCTCCGCCATTCACGAGTGAATACGGACCGTCTTGCGGTAATTCTCCGTAATTATTTGTCAAATCGTTTTCTGTATCAATCAATGAAAAATGTAAACACAGGAGGAACTTTTGCCAATTTGCGAGATTTGCATTTGCAAATCTGTTTCCGAAGCGCGTATCGAAATCATCCGCTATGGCAACAATCTTTTGTGCGCTTTCATCGATAAGCTCTTTCAGCTTTCCGTCAATCGCTTTTGTGCAGTCAGGTGTGAAAATCGGAATATTTGTAAGATACTTTCCGCCATTGCAAACAAGATATCTGCGGTCAACAAGTAATTTTATTTCATCCTCGAGATAGGGAAGTGCAACTCCGAGTTCTATGCTGATTTCCTGCAAAGTCACAGGACTGTAATATGCCGCGAGTAAAATATTCCCTTTAATCTTTCTTCTCTGAAAATCACGATATTCAGAATCATCTCCTGCTTTTGTTCCCCAAAAATCAATTTCAAAAGTATTGGGGCGGTAGCTTTTTTCTCCGTATAATCTTTCCATATTCATGCCCTCTCTGATAATTTTTCTCGCACGGAATAAATAATACTTTATCATTTCCGTGCTTGTCTGCAATTTTTCTGCAATCTCGGAGCAGGAGAGATTTTCGATATAGTATAAAACTGCCGCATCACGGTATTGTTTTGACAGCAAAGAAAGTTCGCGCCGAAGAAAATTCAGCTCTTCTTTTTTGACGATTTCATCCAAGGCAGATTTGGATTCATCGACAATGCTGTCGTCAAACTCCGCTGTATGCTTTGCATTCTTCGATTTTTTGCGAAGATAGTCCATATAAACATTCTCTGCAATTTTCCACATGAAGCCGTAAAAGCGCTCATCATCTTTCAGATTCTGAGCCGATTTGATTATCTCATAAAGAATATCGCTTGCAAGATATTCGGCGTCTGTTACATTTCCGAGTCTTGTTAATGCAAATCCGAATATCGACTTCATGTTTTCGGTTATCAGCTTTTCAAGTTTTATACTATCCATTTGCTCCTCCGTTTCCGTTTTCAGGCGCCTTCATTCATATAGTCGTGGGAAAGATAAAACGGTTAAGACGTTTTTTTAAAAAAAGCAAAAAAATAACCGGCAAGTGACACTTACCGGTTAATGGAGCGGATTACGGGGCTCGAACCCGCCACCTCGACCTTGGCAAGGTCGCGCTCTACCAAATGAGCTAAATCCGCAAATGGTGCCTCCGATCGGAATCGAACCAACGACACGGGGATTTTCAGTCCCCTGCTCTACCAACTGAGCTACAGAGGCGTGCAAGGATAAAAAAAGCGACTTATCAGCCGCCCGCAAAGATGCTTGCGAAAAAATGGCGACCCGGATGAGACTCGAACT
>ULSO01093958.1_pt1 | contig 18727 bp, 22 predicted proteins | sample 1956701 | NCBI WGS metagenome assembly ULSO01 (sample SAMEA4835708, study PRJEB28245) | human gut metagenome | biome: gut microbiome; material: fecal sample | place: Denmark | collected 2008 | reverse complement strand
AGGCGGCAAGGTGCTTCTCTGCTCCTTGCAGGCATCGTGCGCTCAGCGTTAAGGTAGGCGGATAGACGCGGAACATAACAAAGCCCGTATCAGTTTAACTGGTACGGGCTCTGTTGAATAATATGCAAAGTGACATCAGACCTTCCACCCGGCGGCCTGCTGCCGCTCCACCACGAAGCGGCGGTAGAGCCCGTCAACAGCAACCAGCTCGTCATGGGTGCCCTGCTGAACGATCTCACCGTGATCGACAACAAAAATTTGGTCGGCATGGCGCACGGTTTTCAGCCGGTGAGCAATCATGATGACCGTTTTGTTGTGCGTCAGCTCGGCGACGGCTCCCATCAGTTCCTTTTCGTTCTCGGGGTCCACATTGGCGGTTGCTTCGTCCAGAATGATGATGGGCGCGTCCTTCATAATTGCCCGTGCGATGGAAATGCGCTGGCGCTCGCCGCCGGAAAGGGTCGCGCCGCCCTCACCGATGACGGTATCAAAGCCGTCCGGCAGCGCCATGATAAAGTCGTAGCAGCGTGCTTTCTTTGCCGCCTCCTTCACCTCGTCAAGCGTTGCGTCCGGTTTGCCGAAACGAATATTGTTGGCAATCGTGTCGGAGAAAAGATAGGTGCGCTGGAACACAAAGGAGAAGTTACGGATCAGGCTGTCGTAGCTGTACTTACGCACGTCGTGCCCGCCGAGGCTTACACTGCCGCCCTGCACATCCCAGAAGCGTGCCATGAGGTTGCAAAGCGTCGTTTTACCGCTGCCGGAGGGGCCGACGATGGCGACAGTGGTTTTCTGCGGGATGGTCAACGATACATCGTGCAGGATGGGCTTGCTGTCGTAGGAGAAATCCACATGGGAGAGAGTAATGTCCTCCCGCTCGGGCGTCAGCTCCTCGCCGTCAATGTCCATAGGCTCTACATTCAAAATGGCGTTTGCCTTATCTACGCCGATGTCGATGGAGCGGAACAGGGACGAAAAGCTCCCGGCAGAATCCAGCTGCTCAAAGAGAATGAAGGAGCAGATGAGCATCAAAAGGCAGTTCGTCAGCGCCATTGTGCCGCTGAAATAGAATACGATTGCGGCAGCGCAGACAGCAACACCGGTCAGCTTGTTGACGACGAACTGTGCCAGCATATAAAGCACCGACGGAATCTCCATGGCAAAGGAAGCCTTGCGGACCTCCTCCACTGCGCCGTGTACCTGCGTGGCGGAATCGTGGGTCAGGTCGAAGTTCTTGACCTCGGCGATACCCTGCACATATTCCAGCACCTTGGACACAAGCCGCTCGTCGGCATTGAACTTCCGCTGGGCAAGCGCCTGTTCACCGCGCTGCATGGCGGCATTGACGGCAAAGAAAACGATAAGTCCCGCGAGCGTAATAAGCCCCATACGCCAGTCAAAGAGGAACATCATGACCGCGATGATGCCGGAGGTCAGAAAGCCGCGGGTCGTGACCATTACCACGCGGGTAGCCACATTCGCCATGTTTTCCATGGTGTTGGTGGTGACGGACGTGACCTCGCCGAGGCTGTTGTCATTGAACCAGCCCATAGGCAGGTAGCGCAGGTGCTCGGCGATTTCGATGCGTTTGTTGGCGCAGGCTCGATAGCCGCCTATGGTCTGCAGCATGGTGGCCTTCATGTTGATGGCGATGGTCACGATCAGAGAAACCACGATGATGCCAAGGCTTATCCATAAAGTCGCCATCGTGACGTTCTTCTCCAGCAGCGCCTGAATCACGATGGCGGCTGCCGGGATACGCATGGCGGAGCAGATGGCGCTGACCACGCCAAGCCAGATAGACGTTATAAACAGCTTGCGGTTATCTGCACCGCAGAAGGCAAAGAACTTTTTCAGTGTCTTGAGCATTACGCCACCTCCCCATCGTCCTTGACGCTGATGTGGGCTTCCCACATGTTTTGATAAAGCGGGCAGGAAGCAAGCAGCTCCGCCTGTGTGCCGGTGGCTTCGATCTTGCCTTGATTGACAACAATGATCTGTTCGGCATCGGCGATGGTAGACAGCCGGTGGGCGATGACCAGCAGCGTCTTGTCCCGCACCAGCCTTGCCAGTGCCGACTGGATGACCGCCTCGTTTTCCGGGTCAGTGTAGGAAGTAGCCTCATCGAGAATGACGATAGGCGCATTCTTCAGCATGGCGCGGGCAATGGAGATGCGCTGCCGCTCACCGCCGGACAGGTGACCGCCGGATGTACCGCAGACCGTCTGATAGCCGTTTTCAAGCCCCATGATAAACTCGTGGCAGCCGCATTTTTTCGCTGCGTCGATGACTTCCTCGTTGGTCGCGCCTTTTTTACCCATGCGGATGTTGTCTATAACCGAAAGGTCAAATCTGAATTTCAGCGTGCTGTTGCCGCCTTTGGTTCGATAGCGCTGTTCGGTTTCAATATAACCGTGCTTGCGCAGGTCGGAAATCGCCCGTTTTACGGTAGACAGAGACATGGAGAGATCTTTCGCTATACGCTTTTCGGACGGCCAGCATTGACCGTCCGAATTTGCTCGGTGGCAGAGATACATATAAAGCGTAACTGCTCTGCTCGGAAGATTGTCGCTGTAAATGGAATCGAAATAACTCACGGCAGTTCCTCCGGGCGTGGCGCATTGTGAAGTTTGGCTCCCTCCGGAATGTCGTGCGGTCTGTCGGACTGAGGATTGTTCTGTTCGCTGAGAACCTGTTCAACCGAGATACTGGACGGCGGGATTTCGTCCTCGTCCTTCTTTTGCTTGGAAGCATACTTCTCATAAACCAAACGCATCAGTGTGTCTCTGTCTGCATAGCAGACATCGTTGTTATCCCGAAGTGGAACAACAAACGGCTCTTTTTCAAATTGGATTCCCCATTCGAAGAACAGCTTCAGCTTCACACGAATCGGATTGAACCCGGTTTTGGTGACAATAAATGTTCCCTTGGGCAGAGCTTTCAGTTCTTCGGCGGTCATCAGCGGTCGCTCTATCATTTGCAGAGAGCGTGACGGATCATTCTTGCTCTGACTGACACTGCCTGACATGACAGTCTTGGTTCCGAGCGACTTGGACAGTACTGCTTGTTGCCCTGTGCATCCGTGTAGGAATTCGACGGCATATTGATAAACATCCCTTTGTCGTTTTCAAACACACGGATTCCGTGAACCGCAAACGGACCGATATTGGCACTGGCAAATGCCTTGAGCTTTTTGTCTTCATCACAAAAGAGCTTGTCAATCCGGACGGTGATTTCCGGGAGCGCGTGTGCATCGGTATCTGCCTGAATGCTTGCGTTCTTTGCCTGTTCGGTCGGTTTCGGTTTTTCCATCGTCGGAGCCGTCTGACCGGCTCCTTTCTTGGTTCCCATTCGTAAGTCCTCCTTTCCGCAAAAATGATCTATATTGAAAACCGGCAGTTGCGCACCTGCCGGTCAGAATCAGCCCCAACCGTAAAAGGTGAAGCCAACATCTCTCTGGACTTCCGCCGGGCTGATGTCTTCGGGAACAGCGAACATCTCACCGTAGGCTTTGACCTGCTCATCGGTCAGAGCGCAGAGATCGCCTTCGCCATTGTCCCGCGTAATGAAAATCGGTCCGGCATAAACCGAACCGAAAAGCCGTCTGTTTCCTTCCATGCCGCACAGCTTGGCTTCCTCGTTTCCGAGAATCATGCAATCGTCATCAAAGGGATAGGTGTATTCAATGAACGCTTCTTCACAATGGTCGCTGACAGCACGCTGAAGCGAACTCAGATCCTGCTTCACATAGGTCACCACCGGTGTCTTATGCGGTTGGATCATCAGCATCCGGACTCCGTCCATCTCAGCGCAGCGGGATGAGTCGAAATCGATACTCTTGAAGCCGAAGCTGTCGGTGAAATAACTGCCGGGCGCGATCCCTTTCTCATTCTCACCGACAACCTCAATCACATCCGAAACCGAGAGTGAATGCCCCTGGTAGGTTCCGGGATGCTCGGGTGTATTGAACAACGTGAAGACATCTTCCAGATTTCCGTCCACATCGCCATGAAAAACGCACTTGTAGCTCTGCGGAAGGACACCGCCGTGCTGTTGTGTAAAATCGTAGTTGCAGAATTTGACGCGGTTTTCGTCTTTGTCGCTGTCCACCTGATAAATATTGATTCTCATTGAAGCGTCATACCTCCTTCTTCCGAATAGTCCTGTTCCAGCAGATAATCGCGGAACTGGCTTGCAAGCCCGTTGACGATCTCGGGATGACTCCGCAGTTCGAAGTTGACATTCGTGTCTTCATCGGGAATGGAATACGCCGTCTTTGCCCAGATTTTGTTGTCCTGACGATACCGACCGTCAAAGTCGTTCCCGGCAATCGTATTCGCAAATACCCATCCGACACGGTCAATGCCGAACTCCGCACAGGCTTCGTCAATGACTTCTCCATGCAGAGACCACCCGTCAAACAGTTCCGAGATACGCTTGTCCAGGAACTGCTGACAGCGGATGTTCTCCCGATAGGATTCGCGCCATTGCCTGACCTCGTCCCGATCCGATGCAACGGAAAAGGAATACGGATAAAGCGGAATCATGCTTCACGCTCCGCTTTGGACAGACGGATAGACAGGTAGCGGTAAAGCGCCTTCTGCTCGGTATCGCTGAGGCTGTTGACCACATCGAGGATGGTTGCTTCCTTGATGGTCGGTTCCTTGCAACCGTCACATATTTTCTCCTTGCGGAGAATGAGCGTGTCCTCATCCTTGAGTTCATAGGAGACAAGGCTGTTGTAGCCGAGACGCATTTTCATGCGGATTTCGAACGGGACGGTGGTTCTTCCTCTTTTGCCGATGAGTTTGAAGATCTTATTCATGACATCCACCTCCCTCACACGAGAACACAGTTGCCGCAGTTCGGGCAGAAGTATTCGCATTCATCGCAGGAACAGTCCTGTCCGCAGTCATCGTCAAAACTGTCGTAAAGGTCGTCGGTATAGTTGGGGTCGTCTGCCTCCCACCAGTTGTCGCAATCATCGTCGCATTTCCAACGGGACTTAACGGGAATCTCATCGTCTTCGTCAATGTCTTCGTCCGCAATTTCGAGCAGAATGCGGTTGCCGGACACCGATGCAATGATGGGGGTGTCCTCGTCAATGCCGAGAGCTTCAATGAGATCTTCGGGGAGAGTGAAACTTACTTTACATTTGATTTCCATATAATCTTATGCTCCTTTAGTATTTTTTCGGATTCTTCGAGATCATCGAAGAGTGTGAGTTGCCTTGCGAGGACGCCTTCCTCGTAGGTGTCGTAATTGGATATGAGCAGTTCGGGATACTGCTTGCCCGCATCGTAGCGTTGGGCAATGTTGGACAGGCGTGTGGTGGATTCGATCATAATTCCTTCTCTCGAGTAGAGCTGCCGGATTTGCGGACAGTCGTTGTAGGAAAGAAGGGATTTGCCCTTGATCTGCATCAGTGCATTGCAGAGCCGTTCGTGGTCTGCTTTGCCGAACCCGACATCTTCGTAATAATCCTCGGTTTCGTAATACGGGGGATCCAGATAAAAGATGGTGTTCGGGCGGTCATACTGCTGTATGAGCTTCTCAAAATCCTTGTTTTCAATCACCACGCTCTGTAAGCGTTTCGATGCTTCGGTGATCAGCGGAAAGTTGCGCCACATATTGTGCGGCTGTGCGCCGAAGGAGTCAAGTCCCGAGGCGTAGCTTTCACGGATGATCTGATAGAAGTAGGCGGCGCGTCTGATATCCGGGATGACGGTCTTGGTGCGAAGGACTTCGCGGATGTGGTCAAAATCCACCCGTGAATTCAGCGTATACCGCAGTTCCTCGCAAAGTTCTTCGGGATGATCCCGCACACACCGATAGAGGTTGGCGAGGTTCGGATTGAAATCGTTGTAGACCTCAAATTTGCCGGGCAGCTTGTGAAACAGCACCCATGCACCGCCGCCGAACACTTCGACATACCTGTCGCACGAGCAGCAGAGTCTTGCGACAATGGCTTCACGCAAGGCTTTTTTACCGCCCACCCATGACATAAAACTGTTCATTCGGTTCCTTTCTGAGATCGCAGTGCAAAAGAAAAAGGCCGTTTCGCCTTTTCTTTGCAAAACGACCTCTTGATTTGTTTATTTGTTGATCTGAAACAGGCACATGGTAAATACGCCGACAAGACCGCCAACGAGCAGTCCGATGATAAATGTCAGCACAGCGACATATCCTCGCTTTCGAGATACTGTTCCGTAAATTCGGCATCAGGGTCGAGACACCGCAGGTACTGATTGAACTCGTCCATGGAACGGCAGGAGTGAACGCCCCATGCGCGGATGCTGTTTTCCACCTCATCGAGCTTTTCTTCCTTCTCTCCGAAGATCGGACTTCTTTCGAGCCACACCTTGCCATGGTCTTCGTCATAACAAAGCACAACCGGACATCCGAGGGATACATCACACTGAAAGGCTTGCGAGATCCGCACATCCTCGCAGTATTCGTAGTAATTGCCGAGAAGGGATACCACATATCCCGAGCCTGCGTTCAGATCAAAATCCAGGTTCAGTCCGAGAATATCCGCCGCAAGCTCCTGTGCTGTGGCAGATCCGTACTGCGGAGAGTTGTCATCGATCAGTTCACCGGCACAGACCGTGATCTCTCCCACATTGTAGCCGATATCTTCATCGGCATAGCGCAGATCAATTTCAACATCGGGGTACTTTTGGGACAGCTTGAAGATCACCGGAAACGGTGAGCAGTTCGCTGTGCGGAATGTCATCGTGCCGGTATCACCCGAAAATGCGGGCGGTTCAAAACCGTAGGCATTCCACTTCGTATTCCAGTGCTTGATACGCCAGTCGTACCAGTTGTTGTCCTTGTACTTTTTCATTTCCTCAACACCGAGGTCACCCATAAAGAGTCCTTCCGGCTCGGGGATAATCCTTCCAAGATCAATAGAGCCGGGTTCTGCTCCTTCTTTCTGCAGATCCGCAAGGATTTCGTTAAAGCGTTTTTCCGTACAAGGGTGGAACAACAGCTTATTTGTCACATGATTCGGCATAACCCTCACACTCCTTTTCCTGATTTTCGCTTACACGTTTGATGATACCGCCGACTTCGCGGATAACCGGAACACTGACTGCGTTTCCCGCCATTTTGTAGAGCCTTGCATCCGAGAGCTTTGCACCGTTCTTTGCTCTGAAAAACTGCTCGTCTGTAAAGCCTTGCAGTCGCCAGCATTCAAGCGGAGTCAGCTTGCGGATGCGTCCGTGATAATAGATGCCGTGCCTGTCCTGTGCGGTCAGCGTAAACATCGGTTCGTCAGGTTCCTTCATGCGTCTGCCTCTCTGTCGGATTTTCTCACGGTCGGGAGTCAGAAAGGCTCGCGGGCCGTCCGTCAGTTCCAGAACACCGGAATGTTCACCGCGATGGTTGCTGATGCCGGAATCCTGTCTTGCCGTAATACAGCGGGCAAGCTCCGTGATCTTCGGTTCCGTATTCATATCCATGAAGTACAGCCCCGTGTTTCCGGCAAAGCCTCCGGCACTGCTTGTGAGCGTACAGCTCAGTCCGTTTCCGGCGTAAACCCGATCACCCTGACGCCCGCCAAACCTTTTGACAATAGTTTTTGGGTTTGCTTCCGTGAAAGATAGTAGACTCTCTTTGCATACGGATCGATTTCGCAATAGCCTACGGGTACAAAAAAATCGCCGTAATGCGAAAGCCCCGATCTGAAGCCTCCGATTCCGGCGAACATATCCAAATATCTGATTTGTGTCAGAGGTGCATTCCTCCGACCTGTTCCTGATCCTCACATTCCGATTCCTCGGCAAGTTCTTCGGCAGTCAGGGCGCGGAAGCTGTCCTCGCCATAGGCGATGCCGAGCGTCCGACCGTTGTCGGCGGTATCCGAACCGGTCTTCAAAGCCTTCGCTTTCGCAAGTCCGAATCCAGCCACAGAACCGATTGCTTTCGGGAAGACGCAAAAAAGCCCTTTTCGTGAGTCCGAGTCTGGACACAGCATCGAAAGGGGCAAAAGGAATCTATGAAACTCCGAAAAAATTCAGGGACGAAAAAAAGCGGGAGAAATCTCTCGAAATCTCCCGTTTTCTCGTTTTTTCTCGTCCGGATCTAAATTGACTTGTCATCATGCCTTGACAGGTCAATTGGATGCGCTGCAAGTGACCGCATTCTTCCGGGCTTTCAGCTATGTAACGTGAGATTAAGTTACAATCGTTCTTTCATAAATATCCACTGGCTGATATGATCATCTGTTTCGCTATCATAGCAATTGAGATCAAGGTAATTGATAACACAGATTTGGCAATCCTCTTTCCCAGCGTGAAGCGTTATAATATTGCGCTTATTATAATTCCCCCTATCGTATGGAATCCATTTCGTGTCGCTGCCCGTGGGGTTTTTTACACTGATTTGCAGGGTGCCGTTATTGTTTTCAACTTCCAAAAATTCAACAAAGGAAGCATCGCCTTTTATCTCAAGATACGCTTTTTCATTTTCTTTTTCGATAACTCTAATATCACATTCATTACCTACAAGAAACTCAACACGAGAAAAAGGCTCCAAAACAAATTTCTTTTCATTGTTGTGATTCGTATTCTCATTCTTCTCTTTGCTTTGTCCGAAAAGAATACCAATGTCAACACCGAAAAGCTCTGCAATCAGAGGAAATAAAGTAACATCAGGATATCCTATGCCACATTCCCACTTGGAAATACATTGCGGGGATATGCACAACTTTTCAGCCAACATGCCCTGTGTCCAACCGCGTTCTTTTCTCAACTCAAAGATAATATTGCAAAATTTATTGAGATGGTACATCAGTTCACTTCCTTTCTGTGGTTTTATTATAACACAGATGTTTTTTATTTTCAATAACCGCAAAGTTGTAAACGTTATAACAGCTTCGCAAGCAATTCCAATATGGTGCTGTTTTTCAGCAATCGCTTGACAAACTATCTCCCAGGGAATATACTATACTTGTGAATAATCAGAATTATTTTTTTGTCAGAGTTTTCGAAACCATCGCTTGTATTTTTGTACTTTGTGCGCTCTTGTTTTTCTTTGCATATAAAAGAGGCTACAAAAAAGTGGAATCTCATTATATAAATTTATTGGTTTCCCTCATACTTGCAGCCGGAATTCAATTGATATATGCGAGTATATTCCGTTATGCGGTGTATACAACCGCAGGGGCATATTATTTCGCTCACATGCTCTATGCCGGCAGTCATCAGGAACTGACTTTTACCTATTACGATGTGCCTGCACATATGTATATCATCGCCATGCTCATTGTATATTGTTTCTATATCATAGCTGTAATCGTCGGAGAGAATCTTGGAAAAAAGAAACGCTTAAAGGAACGTGCTATTTTTAACATGAATGAGAAAGTCTGAAAAATTTTATAGACAGCAAGTTTGCGGATTGACGGTCAGAGTAACCGCCAATCCGGCAGAGCTGGAGCAGATCCAAAACTTCCGCACCGATTGCTTTCGGGAAGACGCAAAAAAGCCCTTTTCGTGAGTCCGAGTCCGGGCACAGCATCGAAAGGGGCAAAAGGGATCTATGAAACTCCGAAAAAATGCAGGGTCGAAAAAACGGGAGAAATCTCTTGAAATCTCCCGTTTTCTCGCCGTTTGGCTTGCCAAACGGCTCTTTCCGTCGTCTGGATCTAAATTGACTTGTCATCATGTGTCTACAGGTCATTTTAGATGCAGAATTTGTGTTAGCCAATTCAGATGCAGCATAAAGGTACACCTCTCCCTTGGTGAAACAGGGGTTTGCAAGTGACCGCGATCTTCCGGGTTTGCAGAGCCATGCTTGTACGAATCTATGTAGTTGTAAAATCATCAACCTACAAGTTCTTCGCCGCCGTTGCCATCATCAACATAGTATTTTATGTTATTGCCGTCCAAAAACTTTTTAATTACATCGACGCAAACACATCGTCCCACATGCATAAACGGGTGATCTTCAACCTCTTTTATTTCCCATCGATGCGCACTTTAGTGTTATATTTGTCAAATCCGAGATGAAGGAATGCTGTCTCGGATTGCATTCCATATACTACGCCAGTTTTATCAAAGAAAAATCCGCCGCTTTGACCTCTAAGTCACGGGGGTACTAAGCTCATATTCACAGGCCTGTCCCTTGTTAACAACCTCATGTGTGAACATCCACTCAATTGGGAACAACGGCGTACTGTTTCGTTCGATTTATATCCATTCAATGTTGTCTGATGCTGAATCATATCTATAGTTTGAGAATGCGGGAAAGGGATATCATATTCTGTATAGAAAGGTGCCTATTCTAAGGTGTCCACTGTTTTTGCAAAAACCGCATGACCTTAGTTAATTTGGCTATGGCATTGTCAATTTTAATAATGTCTAGATCCACTTTCGCATTTCCCTAATTCTTTAGTAACATGTTTGCAAGTAATTGCCACGCTACATTTACAAAAAGCAATGTTGCTGTTCCATGGATTACTTCTGTACTGTCAAATCGTCTAGAATTAAAATGAATAGAGCGTGTAAATTTACTTGTTTTTCAATTGCATCAGCAAACATAGGAGCCCTCCTGAAAATAACATTGCTATAGTGTAAATCCAAGCGCACGCATCATGTAGAAAAGGTTTGCTGTTTTTACACCAAACACACTAGCAACATCAGGGATTTTGGCGTTTTTGCTTGGACTACGAGAATTCAGTCCTTTGTTAGGTACTTCAAATGTGATTATGGTATATCCTTTTGCTTTCGCTGTAGATATTAACCACGGATCAGCTACAGTACCTTTTGCCCACTCGGTCAACGCGGAGGATTTGTAACAATCGTTAGTTTGAATATGACTCAAAACGGTTCCGTAATAAGTCAATATGGTTGGATCTCTTCGATCGATATAGTTGCTTATAGTTAACGCATCCATCCAATCTTTTAAACTATCTTCACCTTGGCGAATTTCGTCTTTGACTAAATCTAAAATGGCAATGCTCCCATTTTGAATATGTTCCTCCATTTGTCCCCAGAAGCTCTCTGCAAAATCAAACGGATAATAGGTCAAATATGGAGTTATAAGGGAGTTGGCATCGATCAAGAAAATTTCTTTACTCATTTCAAACCTCCTCCTACCGTTTCAGCTAAATTACTAAAAGTAGAGCGGTTTGTATTTGTAAGACGGAACGCATCCGAATATAATGTGCGACCAGATTTGACACTATCTACGAGCATATGGAAGAATCTTTTATCGATTCTGCTCGCCGCCGTACGGTAGAAATCACCACCACTTTCGCCACGTTCTTTCTTTTTCTTACGAGCTTCGTTATATAATGCAATTGCTAATTGTGCAATTTTCTTGTAAACATCATAAGGAATAAGATTTCCGTCATACGCCTTGCGTGCAATTACCGTGATACCGCATTTGAATTTTTCAGATAAATGCTTGATATTTTCCTCGGGATTATCCTTATCTTCAAAGGCATTCCAAGCGTCTACAAAAGCCTGATATGGAACTAATATTTCGGCAGCCACAGCATTGCAAAGCGTTTCGGTTTTCTTTACTTGTGTTCCAGTACTGTCGCGGTCATTAAACAAATTGTTTTCTCCAATGCAAATATGAGCGAACTCATGTAGCAAGGAGAATAATTTTCCGTTAGTGGAATCGTTAGAATTAATGAAAATCAGCGGAGCATATTCATCTACAGCCGCAAAAGCACGAAACTCATTAATATCCAACGGACGGTGGGTATTATTTCCTACTATTCCGCTCATCATCACGATAGTTCCTACATTGCTCATTGCTTTTCTGATGAAGTTAAAAGATTCCTCGGCAGTTTTGCAGGCAGTATACCAATCTATCTTTATATCTAATATTTCTCTTACTCGCTGTGCAAATTCCATGAAATTGGGTTGCATTTTAAGTTCTCCAACGAAAGTCGAAGGAGAACTTCCTTCAGAAATTAAATAATCTCTAACCCAATCTTGAACTTGCCCCATATCGTGCATAGTATCCATCAAATTTCGGCTAGGCGTGTCCAAAGAGGCACTGTCCACTGTGCGAAATTCAATTAAAGATGTATCTTCAGTTGGAGGAGTTTGCAAAAAGAAATATCCCAAAGGAATGCCCGTGGCTTTACTCACTTTTTCCACTTGATTGAAAGTTGGCGCTTTTTTACCGTGGTGCCAAGACTCCAAGTATTCAATTATTTGACAATTTAGAGTTTCAGGCTGTATTTGACCTAGTACCCAATTCAGTATTTCAGGTGAAATACTAACATTTACTTGCATCACTTCACCCCCTATTATTAGTTGTTGGATTGAGAAACCTAGTAAAACACCATTCTGCTTTAGTTTATCATTGCCAGCAGATTGGTTTTTGCGTTGTTTAATCCTATATCCCCCCATTATCAATTATATCACAATCGATAATATTTGTCAAGTTCATCTCTAATGCCAGTGCTTTTTGTAATGTTACGATGATGTAACTAGCGTATTGTTTTTAGATATTATACCTTATTCCATATTACATTAAATAGCCCTCGCCATCAAAAGCGATGGCTTGCTTGATTTACTCTTATTTTTCTCAGAACATATAGAGAAGCTTACAAATCAGGTGTATAATGATTGGATATTTGACAAGGAGGTATCAATAATGTCAAATCAAAAATACACCACGGAATTCAAGAAACAAGTTGTTGAATTCTATCTTGATCACCATACGGTGAAGGAAACATTATCGGAGTTTAATATCTCCGAAAGCACGCTGTTTGTTTGGAAGCATCAATATCAGACCCATATGTTTGAAAAGCCATGTAGCACCAAATCGGACAGCCTCAAACATATGCAACGCAAGCTGGATCGCATGAAGGCGGTTTTTGAAGCACAAAGCATTTTGAAATGCTCTCCAAATGCGTCAAACGCCGAAAAAGTAAAGGCTGTCAATAGCCTTAAAGACCGCTATTCCGTCAGGATTTTGTGCGATGCAGTAAATCTTCCCACGAGTAGTTATTACCATTATAAACGAAGAGAGGCATATCGTACACTTTATGAGCATAACGATGAGCTGATCAAGCCGTTGATCAAAGAAATCTTTGAGAATAGCGAGTATCGTTTGGGCAAACGACCAATCAAGCGAATTCTTGCAGAACGAGGATACCGAGTTGCCGAAGAAAGAGTTGCACGCTTGATGAAAGAGATGTCGCTGGCTGTTCAAGCACCGATGGCATTGAGTCACCACAAGAAACCTATTTTAAGACCATACTACCAAAATCGGTTACACAACGAATACGATCAGATAGCCCCAAATGCGGTTTGGGTAAGTGACATAACATACATTCGAGCAGGTCAAGAAAACAAATTTGTATGCGTGATTATTGATTTGTTTTCAAGAATGGTTATTTCATACGCTGTGTCTGATCGTATTGATACGATGCTCACCATTGAAACATTTTCGAAAGCATTTCAATGGCGCGGTGAACCGAAAAGCCTGATGTTCCATAGTGATCAAGGAGTGCAATACACCTGTCATGCTTTCAGAGAACTTTTGAAGGAATGTTCGGTAACGCAATCGTTTGCCACACCGGGAACACCAACCGAAAATGCGGTCTGCGAAGCCTTCTTTTCGAGAATGAAATATGAGGCATTATATCGTCAAACATATTCATCTATCAAGGAAATTGACGAGGAAGTGAAAAAATATATTGATTACTATAACAACCGCAGACCCCATCGGCGTTTGAACTTCAAGTCACCGGCTGATGTTGAAGCGGCGTATTACGAAAGTTTAAAAGCATAACAAAGAGCAACTCCCGATTATAAAAGGTGAGAGCATCTATTTCTTGGCGGAGAAATAGATGCTCTCTTTTTTGCTGTTTAAAAGCATAGCAAAAGGCAACTCCTTTTTGAAAGTGTTCAAAAAGTGGTTACCCCCGCAATGGCTGGGGTGGCCGGATTCGGACCGACGCGTGCGGGAGTCAAAGTCCCGTGCCTTACCGCTTGGCTACACCCCAATAACAACGGTGACATTGTATCACAGTTTGTCGGCTTTGTCAAGTTTTTTTGCCGAGTAATTTCCCGGCGGATTGCGGATCTGCTTCGACTGTCCGCAAACGTACCGGAAACACCGCCGCAAAGTGCACCCCGGAGTCGTGGAAAAGCGATTGCTTCCGCGTACCCGCACCGCACTACACCTCAACGACCACCAGCTCCCGCGAATTGAACAGGCGCGGAATCGGTGTCACGGTGTTGGACAGCCCGCGCGAGATGACCAGACGCCCCTCATGGACGCCGCTCGTATACTTGGGGAACAGCCCCTGATCCGGCGCGAACACGCCCCGTCCGAACAGGCGCCATTGCCCGCCGTGTGCGTGTCCCGCAACAAACAGGTCAATGGGATAATCCCGCAGGTAACGGTCAAAATACTCCGGCTGGTGGCAGAGCAGAATCCGGTAGCCTGGCGTACGGCAGAAACCGTCCAGCCAGTCGAGATCCGGCATTCGCCCGGGATTAAGCAAGCCGGAGCGCATACCGCCCAAAACCAGTCCGCGATAGACCGTATAGCTCTGATCCAGCAGGACAGCGCCACTTGCACGGATGATGTCCTGCCAACAGGGGAGGATCGACCGTTGCGCGACCGACTCCCGCATCGGTTTTCCCAGGTTGATGTGTCCTGCGCCGGTTTCGTGATTGCCCCATGCGTAAAAGGTCGGCGCAAGGGCTGCCGCTTCAGCCAGGAAGCCAAGCCCCGGGCGGTCAGACTTTCCGGACTCGTCTGTCAGCACCGTCAGATTTTCAGTCAGATCTCCGGGAATCAGGATAAGATCCGGCGCGATGCGGCGCAGAGCTTCCATGAGCTTTCCGTAAGGCTCATCATGCAAATCAGCGACAACGGCTGCGCGGAAATGAACGCCGGGGTGTCGTTCCTCCCAGCCTGTATGAGGCACAACCGCACCGCAGGGAAGCCGCCTGTACGTGATCTGCATGGAAAAACTCCTTTGTTTTTAAGAATACGTGCTGTGGCGAAGGCGCCGCACCAGTGCGCTGATGCCCCAAAGCAGGCACAGTCCCAGCAGTGCACCGACAACGTCAATCATGACGTCCAGCACGGACGCGCCCCGGTTCGAGAATATCTGATGAATTTCGTCAGAGGTGGCATACAGCAGGCAGAACACAGCCGGCACAGCCCAGCGGATGGCAGGGCGCCGCCAGTTTCTGTCTTCCCATGCTACCAGCAGGGCGCCGAGCAGGATGGCAAGCACGGCATACTCCGTCATGTGCGCCAACTTGCGCACCGGCATTCCCAGACGCTCCACGATCTTCGTCTGCTCCTCGGCAGGGAGCTTTTCGTAGCCGGGAACGACAACCGGAGCGATAGCCTCCGTCACCTTGTCGCTCCGGTCGCCCGACTGCCTCTTGTCCTCGTTCGAGAACAGAAATATCATGACCATTTCGGCAAGAATGCCCAAAAGCAGCAGAACGCATACGGTCAGACGTGCCGGGGAGCGGTGTACGCGGGGGCGCCGCACGGAAGCGTCATCCGGAAGGGGAAGGTTCATGGAAACTGTTTCTCCTCTCTTAACTCTTAACTCTTAACTCTCAGTTCTCAGTTTTCAGCTTTCAACTCTCGTCTATCGTCTACCTATTCTGTGTGACCGACAGCCGTTTCACTTCCGGCACCCGTCAGGTGTCTCCGGCAGGCGGTGCAAAGCGTCGTCTTGCCAGCCGCCACGGCATCTGCCGGACTGCCGCTGCGGACATCCTCCGAGCGGTTGATATGATAGCAGTTCCGGTCGGTGTGCGCGACCGTTCCACCCTCCAGCCAGTAGACCCTGCCCGCATATGCCGCCAGGACGGGATCTGCGACGGGCGGTTGGGTATCCGGCTCCACGGGATCCGTAAATACAGCAGCGGAAATCTCCCGCAACTTTTCGGGTGTCAATGTCTCGCCGCCAACAAATCCGTCCGGGATCCCGCGGCAACCCGCAAAAAGGCAGACGGCAACAGCCAGTACCGCGCCCGACAAGGCAGCGCGACGGATACGTGCCCGCCTGCGTGCCGCACGTTGCATGATGCTCATTCCGGCGTTCCCCTCCGCTTCTGCGTCAGATTCATTGATGAATACGTGTATTATAGCATGCCACAGGGCGAAAGTCAAGGTCACATCGGGCACTTTTTTCCGCCCTGTTTCGACACGTCCGTCGGTCATCCGCTCCGGTAGAGCCGTTCAGAACAAAATCGGAGGCCACCGCAGAACTGCGATGACCTCCCAGTCGGCTCCGCTCTCTCCTCCTGCCGGACGCGCACGTTGCGCCACCGACCGGGTACAGGTATGTCACAGAGCCAATGGACACCCCGCACGCCGGACGGAACCGTTCCGGAACGCGTCCTGCGCGGACGGGGAAGCCAAAACCGACTGTTGCAGTATGCTGCATCGATAAGAGCCATCTCGGACACAAACAAGACTGCACCCCTATCATACCACAAATTCGCGCCGCCGTCAAGCGTCAAATACAGGATTCGGCAAAAAATGTGAGGGAAGCGCGGATTTCGACGTTGCCTCGGGGGGCACCTTACCCCCGCTATATATCATATTTGGATAGAATCTCGCTGGGTGTGCGGCGCAGGAGCAGCATAGCAGGCAGCAGTCCGAACAGGATGCACGCCGTCAGGATGACAGCCAGCAGTCCACCCGCCAGCCACAGCGGGAAGTACAGCAGCTGATTGAAGAATGCCGCACCGGAGAGATACATCATCAGCAACGACGCCACAAGGAAGCCGATAAACACAGTCAACAGCGTCAGCATAACCGTCTCTATCAGGAATCGGTACAGCAGATTCTTCCGGGAAACGCCGATGGCACGCAGAATGCCGACCTCGCGCACCCGGCTCATGAAGGACGAACGCATGATGAAAAACACGCACAGGCACATAAAGGCAAGTATGACCGTCAGCGAAATACCGGCGGTAACAAAGCTCTCGGACAGGTCGCCGGCATTCTGACGGAGCAGCGTGTCGCGCGTGACCAGCGCGTCCCCGAACTGAGCCCGCAGGTATTCTTCAGCGGCGGCACGGTCTGCGGCGTGTACCATCAGGTAAGCCGAGCGGTGTGGCTGACCGTAGGTTCCTTCCGTTCCGAACGGAATCACGTCCAGCCGCCCGTCAGTCGCGCCTACGGAATACGACAGGGCAATGTAGTCCGCATCGCTCACCACCAGGGATCCTTTGCTCTGCGTATCGTCATACTGCCGTTTTATTTCATCAATATACCGTTCCTCCATCCAAGCGTGCTCACTCTTCCAGCTGTCGTACTCCACCGATTCCAACTCTTTCATCGTTGGCCAGCGCCCGTTTTCCTGCCGGAAGCAGTACGCTTCCCACGCAGTCATAGCATCCGGTGCCATCTCGCCGATCAGCTTCGGCAAGCCGAATGCATTGAAATCACACCCATACAGGTAGGAGTACAGCGATGCCATACTCTCCTTTTCCGCGTACAGCCACAGGGCGGAGTCTGTCGTCTCGGCGCCCTCCCGGAGAAATTCCGGCAGGTAGCGCGGGAAATACTCGAACAGGTACTGCCAGAGAAGCTGACCTTCAGACAGTCCGCTGTCGGACTGCGTCCCGATATAGTCCCTCAGCGACAGCAGGGTTTCGCCCTTGACCGAAAGGACATACTGCGGGTACAGGTTCGGATCCGCCCATGTCGTTATGATTTCCCGCACGATGAAGTTGCGCCCGAGTACGGTCAGCGTTTCGCCCACTTTGAAAACGCCGTCCCCCAGCACCGCGACCTCGCCGTTCTTCAGCTCGCCCTTGTACCTGGTCTGCAGCGAAAGCGGGGTCACAGGCAGATCCATATTGTCGCGCAGAACGCGCCGTGCCGCCGCAAGATCGGAAAGCAGGTACGCTTTCTCCGACGAACGGACAATGCCTGCAATGCTTAACAGTGCCGACGAGGTACCCATTCCCATATCCATCGACCCAAACATGGTGTCCATATCTCCCGCCGAGCCGGCAGCCATCATCGTCAGCCCCAAAAGGTCTTCGTAGTTCTTGATATAGCTGGCTTCACTGCTCGCCAGCAGATCATCTGCCATGGCGGTCGTGATAAGAATCTCCGAAACGCCCGCGACCTCTTTTCTGCCGCAGACCAGCTCCGCGTCCCGTAGCATGGACAGCGGCAGGGTGTATCCCTGCGCACTCAGAGTCGGCTCACTCTGCGCGGTCATGAACCCGGCGGTGCGGAACTGCACCTTGCCACGGACGTTGTTCGGATGCGTGACCAGCTGTGCGCCGTTGATGCCGTTCTGTCCGATGGTATCGCCCACCAACGCATTGTAGTCATACCCGAAATTGCCGGCTTTGTCCGCCTCGACCGGGATAAAGAACAGATCGGGATCGTACTCCTTCCGGGACGTGATATAGCCCTTCAGATCGACGGCGGAGGAAGCCGTTGTAAACACCATGACGATCGCAAGCATGATCAGACACACGCGGAGGAACCGCTTGCCCCTCTTGCGGCGTTGCGAGTAGTTCTCCCGCCACGCCAAGGAAAGCGCGTTGCGGAAATGGTACAGCCGCCCGAAGTGCCCGCCCTCAATCGGTCCCAGTGCCGACATATCCAGCGGCTTTCCGCCCCGGTTGGCATGCGCCGTGTCCGCCGTAGTCTGGAAACTGCCCTCCCGCAGATGGATCTCGGAAGTCTCATCCAGGAAACGGACACCGGGGGTATCGCAGGCAAGGAACAGCCTCCCCCCCTCGCTG
>ULSO01073805.1_pt1 | contig 18741 bp, 17 predicted proteins | sample 1956701 | NCBI WGS metagenome assembly ULSO01 (sample SAMEA4835708, study PRJEB28245) | human gut metagenome | biome: gut microbiome; material: fecal sample | place: Denmark | collected 2008 | reverse complement strand
ATGACTACACATAACTCTTCAAAGATCGTATGAAGATGTGTATAACCTAATATTATGAAAGTTGTTCAGAGTCAAATGAAGTCTGTCTAAACCTAATCTAAGTTATGATTGTCAAAGACCACATTAAGAATAAAATTAGAGAGGGTAAACATACTGTACTCTTTCATCCATGGTCACTTCATATAATTAATTCTAGTTAAACGATTTTTACGTTCACATCAGAATTTGATCACAGATTTACTATATTTGTTTTATTGCAAATCACACAGAGTCATTGTATGTATAATATCTGTTTTAAAATAATGTAGACATTGGAAGATCTTTTGAAAAAGAGTTTAATATCAGACATGTTATAATATGTACAATAACTACTAAGAATAAAAATCATGTTTGATGAATTAAAACAAAGAATAATGAAAAACAAAATATAATGCTGGAAGTGGCATGAACGCTAAGATAGAAAATCCAAAGGTATTTATATCATATGCATGGGGAACAGAAGATTACAATGCAAAGGTTTTGTCTTTTGCTAGAGATCTAATGAATGATGGAATAGATGTAATTCTTGATCGATGGTCCTTGAAAGAAGGGAATGATACCTATGCATTTATGGAACAAAGTGTTGTAGATCCAACTGTAACTAATGTTCTCATATTGCTGGACCCCAATTATGAAAAGAAAGCCAACAATAGATATGGTGGTGTAGGAACAGAGACACAGATTATATCGCCAGAGATTTACGCTAAAATGGATCGAGAAAAATACTTACCAATAGTTTTTGAACGTGGAGATGGCGATGAAATGCCTAAGCCACAATATTTGAGAAGTATGTTGCATTTTGATTTGTCTAAAGAAGAAAGATATAATGATGAATACCAGAGATTAATAAAAAGATTGTATGGGGTAGAAATAATACAAAAACCAAACTTAGGAAAAATGCCACAATGGGTAAAAGAGAATTCAACCATAGATGCTAAAACCAGGACAAAATATGAGATCTTAGAAAAACAACAATCAGACAATGTAAAAAAAGATAAATTTAAAGAATTTTTGGAGGACATAGAAGAAAAAATACTACATATAGATAAAAATGAATTAAAAGATAATATGTCTGCAGAAGACTATGTATCTATATATGATGGCACAAAGATACTGAGAGATGAATTTTTGCATTTGTTAAAATATATATCGTATGTGCCAGAATCCTACAAATTAATCGCGTCTATGATGGAAGAAACTTGTGCAAAATTAACTGATGGATCTGTTGTTGAATATAAAATTGAAAAAACATTATTGCACGAGTTATTCATATATACCATAGCAATATATTTAAGGAATAAAGATTATGATGCATTGGCATATACATTAACTAAAACATATTTTGTAAATAGTCGTAGTGGCTATGATGCTAACAGTTTTGATGTTTTTTATGAGTACAATGGTACTTTCAATAAAGCTATGTCTCGAAAAGATAATAAGAACTACGATTCTGGAACAGCCCAATATTGGATTGATAATATCAATATAGAAACATGCAGTGTGAATGAGTTTGTATTTGCAGACATCTTTTGTTATAATGCTTCAATTTTCATTGAGAGTTATGAAAACCATGGGTATTGGTTTCCAATAAGTTATACATATAGTCAAAATGGAATTGGTTTGTTGCAACAATTTTCCATCAGGTTAAAATCAAAAGAACATTTGCAAAAAACAGTAAAAGTTTTTGGATTCACAGACGTTGAAATGTTTAAAAAGAAGTATGCTGAGATCGAATCTCTGATTAAAAAGGGAACGTTTAACGACTACAGATATAGTGGTGCATTTGAAAGTGCACCAATCATGTGTGAATTTGTTAGTTCAAAAGAGCTTGGAACTAGGAATTGAAACGTGTTATTAATACACCATATGCAGCAAGAATTCAGATAAAGGTAAATCACTCATGAAATAAAATATAGAAAGTGTATATATTATTAAGTATCTGATCAAAATTTAATAAGAAATATGGAATTCAAGAAAATGTTTTCCAAAACTCATAATTATCTATATGGCACCATTACCATTTTTAAACCATTCGATCACCTATCTTATGAAATATTGTTGATTTGTCTAAAGATTTTACACAATCACTGTTAAATATCGAAAGACTGTTCGGATTTTTATGCGTGTCTACGTGGTGGACAATGGTGGTCAATGGACTCACCGTGAATGGCGAGTGCTCAAGTACCTGGGTGTAGAAACAAAGATTGTTGCTAATACTACCCCCTTAGAAGAACTGGACGTAGACGCTTTGGTTTTATCAGGCGGATCACCGCACGTTTCTCTTGAAGGCGGACGCATGGGCCTGAATGGTGATTACCTCGATCACTTGCCGGTTCCGATCTTAGGCATCTGTGCCGGTTTTCAGTTTATGTGCAATCACTTAGGCGCAGATTTAGTAGCTGCACAAATGCCCGAATTCGGACAGGCTACGCTGGTTATTGATGAAGACAATGAGCTCTTTGCCGGTTTGCCCCGCTCCTTTACAGTCTGGGAAAGTCACAATGATGAAGTTACCAATGTTCCCGCGAATATTCAGGTAATTGCCCATACCGAAAATTGTGCTGTGGAAGCGATTAAAGTCAAAGATAAGCCGTTTTATGGCGTGCAGTTTCATCCCGAAGTTGAGAACACGGAGCACGGGGCGGAGATCTTCCAAAATTTCCTCAAGATCGTTGCCGAATGGCAGAAGTAAGTACCAATGAATAATGTATAATCTGTAAATATTCATTAAACGTTTGATTTTATTCCATCCAGCTTACAAGTAGGATGTATAATCCATAGGACATTAATCACGGAAATGGTTTTATAGCAAGTCGGGCAGTAATTCATCGGATTATCCATCCAATAGGTGAAATTGTGAAAGCTGCGCTACTGAGTTCTCCGCAAGAACTGACCATCACGGAAGTTGCTAAACCAACATGTCCAGACGGAGGCTTGTTACTCAAAGTAGAAGCCTGCGCAATTTGTCCCACGGATCTCAAGATGTGGAGACGAGGACAGCGTGACTTAGTTTATCCACGGATTCTTGGTCATGAAGTAGCCGGCACTGTTGTAGAAGACCGCAGTGGCAAATATGCAGTTGGCGACCGAGTACAGGTCTGGCCGGGAGTTGCCTGTGGTACCTGTGCGGCTTGTGCAAAAGGTATGGATAATATGTGTGCCGAGCAGGGCATTATCGGTTTCAACTACGACGGCGGTTTCGCCGAATATATGGCCGTTCCCGCCGGCAACGTCCTGCGCAGCGGCGTCAATCTGATTCCCGAGCATGTGTCTTTCGAAGAAGCGGCGTTAACAGAACCTTTAGCCTGTTGTGTTCACGCCCTCGAAAGATGCGCCTTGACAGCGGGAGAAACTATTCTCATCTTCGGAGCAGGAACAATGGGCCAACTGGCTACCGCTGCGGCGATGGGTAAAGGCTGCCAGACGATTGTAGTGGAACCATCTGCTGAAAGAAAGAATCTGCCTGCCACTGCCGTGTTTAGTCCCGATCATCATCTTTATGAAAAGGTCATGGAAGTCACTGCTGGACGTGGGGCTGATGTCGTGCTCTTAACTACCCCGCAGGCGGCGATTGATAATAATCTCTTAAACATGACGGCGCAGGGCGGGAGAATCTGTATTTTTTCAGGATTAAATGTAAAATCGCCGGAGAGAATCATTGATATGAACACTATTCATTATCATGAGCTCTCGCTGGTCGGTGCTTATGGTTGTACCAGCTCGAGCAATACTCATGCTCTGGCAATGATTGCTGACGGTCTGATTGATGTACGGCGTTTTATCCAGAAAAGAGTAAGTTTAGAGCAGTTGCAAAGCGGATTAGAAGCCATTGAAAACGGTGAAGTATTGAAGTGTATGGTTACAAAATTTTAGGGGGCTTGGGCATGGAAGATAAATTAAGATTTTTTGGTAAAAATATCGATTCGTTGATTAAAGGAAACAACTTAAGCAGAGCCGATGCCCGAGAAATGTTTCGTCAGATCTTGATGAATGAACAGCCAGATCTCCAACAAGGTGCATTTTTAGCAGCGATTACCGCTAAAGGTGCTACCCCCCAGGAAATTGCAGGCGGCTGGGAAACTATTTTTGATTTAGATACTGTAAAAATATCACCACGCTTAAACGTCCCCATTGTGGAGAATTGTGGCACCGGCATGGATGCCTTTAAAACGTTCAATATTTCCACTGCCGCATCCATTATTGCCGCTGCCGACGGCGTACCGATGGCTCGTCACGGCGCCCGGGCCATTACTTCCAAATGTGGAACAATTGATCTGTTAGAATCTGTCGGCATTGATGTTGACTGTGAAGCCAACATTGTCAAGAAATCAATTGAAACCGCCAATATCGGTATCTTTAACGGCATGTCTTCTAAGATACATCCTTGCGCACTGGGCAGAATTCTCAGCCAGATTCGTTTCGGAACGATTCTTAATATTGCAGCTTCCTTAGCCAATCCGGCTTCGCCGACTATCGGCGTCCGCGGTGTTTATGATGAAAAAATGATCCTGCCGACGTTAGAAACCATGCAAGAAATCGGCTTCAAAAAAGCATTGGTCTTCCATGGTAAAAGCAGTAAAGACGGCATCGGCATGGATGAGATTTCAATTTCCGGAAAAACCTTGGTTGCAGAACTGAAAACAGATGGTTCCATCCACGAGTATACTATCGATCCCCGTGAGCTGGGTATTAGCTGCAAGGATGAAAAAGATCTGCAGGCGACCAACATTGCTAACGAATCAATAAGATTCCTCCGTTTGCTGGAAGGAGAAGAAAGTGCAGACCGTGAAAATATTGCCTGCCTCAATGCGGCAGCCGTGTTATACATCAGCGATCATGCCGCTGATCTGCAGGAAGGTTTGGAAAAAGCGAGATCACTGGTAGCTTCGGGTAAAAGCCTCGCCAAGCTCAAGGAATGGGTTACCGTTCAAAACTCTGAACCCCCGCTCGGCCTGGCGAAATTTGATGCCTTAATGTGTTTTTGCTGAAGTAAAGCCGCAAGTATCAAAAGGCATACTTGCGCACTTCATCTTCACCCAGTTCCCACCAGTTATTTCGTCCGACGTGGTCGTCGACTTCTTCATCAGACGAAATGATCGTGGTGTGGGTCTGTGCTTCATTTTCAAATTCAATGACTGGCACTTTAGCACTTTTTTCCAACTTAATGATGAAATCACGGAAGAATTCTAATTCCGGTAAGTCCACATTGCTGGGGAAACGGACATAAAAGACGTGAACTTCACGGATCGTATCAAAGTAATAGCGGATATTCGCTTGAGAAAGTAACTCTCGGAATTTAGGAGCATCTTTTTTCCGGGAAGACAGTTCGAACATTCTACTCTTCCAGATATCTCCGGCAGCAATGATGGCGGTTTCGACCCCCAAGACTTTCCACATAACCAGCACAAGTGCTTAAAGCTAGATAAAACCCGCGCGTCACTCAACTAAACCGGCACCGACGAGCTTAGCATAATCAAAGTCGTCACGCAGCAGAATGTCCTTTATTTTAGAAACATCCGTGCGCCGGAGAATAAGACCATTGAAGACACCAGCACATTCGACATCGCCGATACAGACAGCACCAACGATGATATTGTTCTGCAGGACGATCTTACGGTAAGTTCCCTTTTCGCCGTTTTTACAGACAAGAACTTCCATGCCTTTTTCATCCCGCGTGCGGCACAGTCCCATGCTGATCGCTGCTACACCGAAGAATTCCGCAGAATTCATGCCGATACCGCCACCGTAGGTAATATTGGCCCCGGCCATGTTCATCCCGGCCACGCGGCCTTGTTCAAGCGCATTGGGCCAGATAGCGTGTACGACCTTACCGCCGCGGATTAAGTCTAAGGCTTCAGCAACATCGCCAGCGGCGTAGATGTTATCATCAGAAGTCTTCATGAATTCGTCAACCAGAATGCCGTAATCAATAGCCAGCCCGCAGGTTTTGGCAAGAATCGTATTCGGCCGGACCCCTTTGGCAAGAATAACCAGATCGGCGGGAATGATTGTTCCATTCTCAAACTCAATGCCGGTTACATGTTCGTCCCCGAGAATCTCTTTAACGGGACTATCGGTCAAAACGTGAATGCCGTTAGATTCGACCGCGTTGCGGATTAATTCGGCCCCGTAACGGTCCATGGTCTGCGACAATAACTGCGAGGAGGCGATGGCAATAGTAACGTCCATCCCCTGTTCATTAAGCGCGTCGGCAGCTTTCATGCCGACCAGACCGCCCCCCAGAATAATGGCCTTACCACCTTTCTTGACATCTTGCAGGACAGCCCGTGAATCATCTGCCGTCCGCAGGAAGTAGACGCCTTCCAGCGTATTGCCGGCTACATCATAAGGCGCGGGGGAAGCACCGGTCGCCAGCAACAGCTTGTGATAGCCCAGTTCTTCACCGTTGTCTAAGCGCACGACTTTAGTGGATCTGTTGATCCTTTTGGCCCGGCGGCCCAGATAGGGAGTAACGTTCCACTCTTCGTAGAAATTTTCCTTGCGGAAATACATCTTCTTTTCATCAATGTGGCCAGAGATGTAATGCGTTACCATGCAGCGTGAGTAGGCGTGGATGTCTTCATAAGAAACGATGGCAATGGAACCGGTTTCATCTACTTTCCGAATTCCTTCTACACAGCCTATGCCAGCAGCACTGTTGCCGATGATGACATAATCATAAGAGTTCATTCGGATTCCTCAAATCTCATTGCATCAAATTTGCATACTGCTACGCAGGCCGGGATTTCATCTTCCAAACAGGTATCGCATTTGACCACGATTTTATGTTCAGTGTCGCGGAAAATTGCGCCGTAAGGACAGGTCATCACACACATCCAGCAACCGACACAGCGGTCTGCTTCGTGGATGACTAAGCCATCTTTAGTTTTAATGAGGGCACCGGCCATGCATGATTCAACACACTTGGGGATTTCACAGTGGTGACAGCGCATCGGATAGGGACTTCCTTTTTTACCGTCTTTGGACTGGGTGAATAAGATTTTCACACGCGGCAGGGGCTTTAAAACTCCCAATGTTTTTGCGCTATGCGTGTTGGAACAGGCCTTTTCGCACTGCCTGCATCCTTTGCATTTTTCTAGATCAACAATTATGCGTCTCATCCACGGTCCCCTCGTGTTAGGCTGTTCACAAAGTACCGCATATATAAATTTGATTTACATTTCTCCGCATCTTAGTAGCGAGAAGCGAACAAAGACAATTCATTTTACGAAATTCGTAGAAATGAAGCCTAGTAGATATCATATTATGCAAGGCTGAATGCGACATATGCCTTCAACAAGAAAATTTCTTTCACCTGTTGAAAAAGAGCGTTGATGATAATATTTTAAGTACATGCCATCACCTTAGCAGCAAATATGGCGACGGCACGCCTTGTACCACATTCCCATTGCAAACTCTGCGAAGAACCGATTACTGAAGGTGAAGAATTCTGTTCGGCGGAGTGTCAAAACAAATATGAAAGTCAAGCTAAAAAATCAAATCTCAGAGAGAATCTGTTCATTGTTGGCGCCGCGATTGTTGTCGTTGCGCTGGCCGTTGTGTTTTATTTCTAAAAACAAGAAGAAGCGCATTTCTGCGCTTCAATTAAAAGAAAGGGTTTAGTCCTCCGGCTTTCGCTGCCAGGCGGACAGATGCTCCTGCGAGGTCTGCGCGTTTTTCAATCTCCGCGCATTTCTCTTTTTGTACATCTTGGCAATCGGTCCTGGTGCCCACCAGTTCCATTTTCCCAGAAGCGACATGATCGCTGGTACCAGATAGATACGCACAAACATGGCATCAAGGAGAATGGCAAACATCAGGGCAAAGCCGAATTCTTTGAGGAGATAGCCACTCGAGAGCATCATACTGCCAAATGCAGCTGCCATGATGAATCCACAAGCGGTGATGATTCCTCCGGTTTTTTCGACAGAGTAGACGATTGCATCGTTGTTGGTCTTGCCTTTGGCAATTTCTTCGCGTATTCTGGTAGTCAGTAGAATATCATAATCCATACCGAGACCCAGACATACGACCAGCAGCACCATCGGGACAATCCAGAGAATGTCCTGTCCTAAGGCGTACTGGAAGACAAGTACCATCACGGCTAATGTCCAAGAGATACTCAGCAGAATGGTGATGATTGACCGCAGCGGGCTGATGACTGCACCCAGTACAAACAGCAGTACGAGGTAGATAGCAACGACGACGACGATCTCCACGGTGTTCATGTCGTTCTGCACCAGTTGGGAGATATCGTACATCAGAGCAGTGGCGCCACCGACATAGATGGCATTTATTGAATCCCATCTTTCGTCTTGAGGATCTATATCTCTCATATCATTGAGAGCAGCCATTGACTGCTGATCATAAGGATCGTCTTGGAAGACAACGGTTAACAACAGTGATTTTCCATCATTGCTGAGAATGCTGTTGATTGTACCATTCTCTAATTGACTGTCGATATTAGTAACCGAAGCTACACCATCTAGATCATTTAGATAAGCCGCTAAGGTACTAGCGTCTTTAAGTTCTTCATAATTAATGCCTGACTCTTCAGAGACTATTTCATTCTCAAAAGAGATAGCTATTTGTGTGGGCTGAATCACACCAGCGCCGAAGCCTTCGCCTAAGACGGCTAAACCTTCTGTGCTTTCGGTTTCCGCCATCGCACCGACAAAGTCATAGCTCTGATCCATTTCGGTGACTAAGTAGATAGCCGGTACAGAAATGAGGATCATTGCTACCACGAGTACTTTGGCATGTTTGATTGAGAATTTTGCACTGCGGGTGAAGTAGCCTTCTTTGTCTTTCTTCTTCAGAGATTTCTTTTTGAAGGTTTCTGGATCGGTGGCTTTACCAAACTTAGCTGGCCAGAATAACTTGTCGCCCAGAAGCATCAGTAAAGAAGGAATTAACGTCAGAGCTACCAGTAAGGCGATCAGTACACCAAGAGCCAGGGCGATACCCATGGACTGCAGCATGGCAAAGTTAGCAATGGCAAGAGCACCGAAACCAATGATGACGGTTGCTCCCGAAGTAGCGATGGATTCGCCAGCCCACATGACTGATTCTCTTACACTGCTTTCCTTGTCTCTCCCGGCTTTACGCTCTTCTCTGTAACGTGATAAGATGAAGATACAGTAATCACAACCGGCACCCATCATACCTGTCAGCATTAAGGTCTGAACAGAGTAGTGGATCTGCATTACGAAACTCAAGAGATAGACTAACGAGAAGGAAATTCCTAAAGCAATACCGACCGACAGTGGCGGCATTACCGCACCCAGCAGTGAGCGGAAGAATAAACCGATTAAGACTAAAACAAGGATGATCGTCACCGGTTCAATGATTCTTAAATCACTCATGGTGCTTTCTTCCAGTTCTGAACCTAAGGGGTCTGAACCAGTAATCCAGTGTTGAACAGTTGTCCCTTCTGCCGCATCATTGACAATTGTTCTGAGCTCAGAGATCTGCTCTTCAGAAGAAGATCCAGTTTCACCATAAGCGACGGTGACCATGGTGATTTTTCCGTTTTCAGAAATAAGCAGAGATAGTGCATTATCTAAGGCAGGGGACATTGTTTTTATATTATCAATGCCACCGATTTGTTTTGTAATTTCTTTGTTTAATGCAAGAACTGCGGATTGAGACGGATCTTTACCCAATGATCCAGCCTGCGCAATCATGCTTGATATTTGTGCTTTTTCAGCTGCAGTAAGATCGGCAGGTAACACTCCAAGATCAATGAGAGTTTGTAGTGCAATGGCTGTTTTTTGTTCAGGAGGTAAAGGTTCATTTGGTGAAGGGTCGGGTATTGATGTATAGACACCATTCATGACCAATAATAATTCCTGAAGAGGTGTGAAGACGGAAGCTACAGTTACCTCCGTACCATATTTATTGTAAAGCTGTTGCTGCACTTCATAAATCAAATTCAACGAGTCTGGATACTCCATATTGGTGATGCCTTTATCATATTCTAAAACAATAATCGTACCAGGTACGCTTTCAGCATTACCAAAGTGCTCATCAATAAACTCCTGGGCCGACATTGATTCGACATCAGGAGGCGCCATTTGAGTCTCGTCATAAACCAAGACCTGACTCAATTTAGGTACGAATGGAACTGCAATGATCAAAGCAACAATCCAAATCGCAATGATCCACTTGTACCGTTTAGTTATGAAACTAGCGAGTTTTTCTATCATCTAATTTCCTCCAACGCAGTCTTGAGTATCTTGGATCCGTATGCGGTGGACTGCGTGTGTGCACCAGCATCAGCTCAAATTCAATGATCTCCTTAAAATCTTCAAGTGAAGGTTTATCACGCATACTCATGGCGAGTGTGTTTAGACAGGAGAGCTAGATTAATTCCCAAAAGTATTGGGTAGTATAAATACATTAAATTTTTGAAAAGGCTGAAAGATAAAAACAAAACGTTTTCAAGTTCTCTCAGAGAGAGTAATAATATAGTGATAAATTAGATCAGGCCAGACAAGCAGCTGGTGCAGAAATGTATGAATTAATACAGGTCGGGGAACAGAGTTATTATCTCCAAAGTCCGGCTAAGATTGGCATCTATCTAAAAAATGATAAAGACGCTTACTTAATTGACAGCGGTAATGACAAAGATGCCGGGCGCAAAGTACGGAAGATTTTAGAGCAGCAGGGATGGGATCTGAAAGCCATCCTCAACACACATTCTAATGCGGATCATATCGGCGGCAATAGCTATCTGCAGCAGCAGTATGGATGTAAGATCTTTTCTCGGGGAATTGAAGCAGCATTTACACAATATCCGCTGTTGGAGCCTTCCTTCTTGTACGGCGGTTATCCTTTCAAAGATTTGCAGCACAAATTCCTCATGGCCGCAGCAAGTACCACCACCGACTTTTCTGATACTGATTTTCCGCAAGAGGTCGAAATAATCCCGCTGCCGGGTCATTTCTTTGAAATGGTGGGTTTCCGCATTCCTGACAGGACCGTGTTTCTCGCTGATTGCCTCAGCAGTACGGCAACTTTGGAAAAATACCAGCTTACTTTCATCTATGATGTGGCGGCATATCTTCAAACACTGGAGATGGTTGCTGCCCTGCCAGCTAAAATGTTTGTGCCCGCTCATGCCGAAGCCACTTCCGACATCCGACCGTTAGTTGCCGCTAACCAACAAAAAGTATGGGAAATTGCTGAGCACCTCAAAACAATCTGTAAAGAGCCTTTGAATTTTGAAAGGATTTTACAAAGGCTATTTGCTGATTACCAGCTGCAGATGAACTACGAACAATATGTGTTAGTAGGCAGCACTGTTCGTTCCTATCTGTCTTGGTTAAAAGACACAGCGCAGATTACAGCTTCCATTACAGATAATCAACTCTTATGGCAGACGATTGAATAAACAGAGCTGTTCGGTTCTGCCAGGAGAATGATTATTAATTATCAATTAAGAGTTTTCAATGGCCTTGATCACGCTGAGTAAATCGATTGTTTCGCGGACGTCATGAACACGGACAATGTCCGCATAAGTCTGAACATAGGCAGCTACCCCTAAACTTCCGCCCAGACGGTCAGCTGGTGCTTGATAAGTGATCTCGCCGATGAAGTTTTTACGAGAGGCTCCGATCAACAGCGGCAGTCCAGCAGCTTTCAATTCCGCACCCCGGCGGATAATCTCCAGATTATGCTGCGCAAGTTTGCCAAAGCCGATGCCGGGATCCAGAATTAACTGGCCTTTGTTAACGCCTAACTCTTCCGCATGAGTAATTCGCTGCTGAGTCCACTGCAGAATGTCCGCAATTACATCGTGATAAGTTGATTCCTGAACTTTCTCCTGCATGACCTGCGGATCCCACAAGGAGTGCATCAGAACAGCAGGTGCCCCGCTCTCAGCAAGGAGCATCAGCATTTCATCACTGAAGCCGCTGACATCGTTGACAATAGCTGCTCCTGCCGCCAAGGCGGCTCGTGCGACATCTGCCTTGCGTGTATCAACCGAGAGTGGAATCTCAAAGGAAGCAGAGAGCTCTTTAATCGGTGGGATAACTCTTGCCAGTTCTTCTTCCAGCGAGACCGCTAAAGCGCCGGGACGGGTTGATTCACCGCCGATATCGATGATGTCGACACCGTCTTCAATCATTCGTTCAGCGGCAGCTAAAGCCAAATCAAGCGTGGAATTTTTACCACCGTCAGAAAAGGAGTCGGGGGTTACATTGAGAATGCCCATGACTAACGGTTTGTTATTTGCAGACTTAGAAAAAAGATCGCTGAGTTGTTTCAGAATACCGCCTCGATGATTAATAAAAATTAATTGGCTGGTGCAAGTGCACCAGTAAATTGGTTTACAAAAGAGATTCGACCAGCTCGACGAGATCGACGATCTCTACGTCTGATTTACACTGATCTTTGCCTACCTTCAGATTGTTGACGCAGAAGGGACAAGAAGTAACTAAGATGTCAGCAAAGCTTGCTTCTTCCACACGGTCAGCGGCAATCTGTGCCGAGAGATCAGGATAGGCTGAACGTACTCCACCGCCGCCACCGCAGCAACGGGAAGTGGCTGAGTTGCGGGCCATTTCTTTAAACTCAATCTCAGGGATTTTAGCGAGCACATTTCGTGGTGCTTTGTAGACACCAGCATGACGTCCCAGGTGACAGGGGTCGTGGTAGGTAACTTTCTTTTTCAAAGCGGCAAGCGGCAGATCTTTGGTGTCTAAGTATTCAGAAATGTGCAGTACTTTGAATGGTACTTCCACATATTTGGGATACTCTTCTTTGAACATACGGTAACAGCCAGCACAGGAGAAAACAACAGTTTCTACACCCTGGGCAGTAATGGCATCGATGTTCTTCTGCATCTGCGCTGCAACATCAGCGTCGCTCCAGCCGACCCGCTGCATAACACTGCCGCAGCAGACTTCATTGACTAACGTGAAATCTTCACCCAGTTTGGTCAAGATCGAGATAGTTGCCTTGGCAGTAGAAGTATTCCGGTAAGCAGAAGTACAGCCTACAAAGTAGCCGACTTTAGCTTTCTTAGGTACCTGGCCGAGAGTTTCCGGCACAGATTTTTCTTCACCGAAGGGGTTTCCAAACTGGAGAATGTTTTTAACGACTTTTTCATGTTGTGGGAGAATGTTACCAGCAGCCACCAAGTCTCTTCTGGCACTTTCAACAACATCAACTACCCGGACTTTAGAAGGACAGCGGCGTTCGCAGTCTTTACAGGTCGTACACTGGTAAAGTGCTTCGATTACCGACTTATCCGCCGGGATTTCCTTCTGCATCAAACCATATGATAGCACCATCCGGCCCCGAGCTACGCCCCGGTCCCAGCCAGTGTTCTCAAATGCCGGGCATACGCTCTTGCAGAAACCGCACATCGTGCAGGTCATCATCTCGGTTTTTAAATCTTTTAAATTTTTACATTCTATGTAATCTGCCATAATTATTCCACCCTTGGAACGGTTATGCTGCCATCCATACTTACGAGGATTTGGGCATCTTTTTTCAATGCTAATGCAGCGTCAATGGCTTCCTGAATTGTGTAAAAGGGCCGGATGTTTGCTTTCTGTAAAAGCTCATGGTCCAGTTCGGTAACGGCCCACATATTGGCCCATACCGCAATTTCTGCCATTTTGGCGGCTTTATGATATCCTAATTTATACTCTTTCGCCAAATTTTCCAAAACTTCATTGGGATCGCTCGAAAGGGAAAGCTGCTGTAAGAAAGTAGGATGACCGACGCCTTCGCGGCACTTGGAAACCATGATGATGATTCCGCCCTCTTTGAGAGCCCATTTTCCATTATCCAGCGCTTTCTGTGACTGATAAAGATCGACATCCATGGGATAAGGGGCAACGGAAACCACAATGTCGGCTTTTTCTTTTATTTTAACAGAGAAGACTTCGTTGGCATGCTCCACTGCCGCTGCGAAAGAAGCGTGGAGGTCACCAGCTTCCACTTTGTAGATCTGCTGATGTCTGTCCAAGACAATCTGGATAGCAAAGATCTGCTTACCCTTGACGACATTGAGCGCATCCATCATATCTTCGTGCACGGGGTTGCCGTCTAAAACCAAGGCCTGCGCTTCCCGCTTCATCGCCAATTTATGATTCTGCTCAATCGTCCGGTAGGAAGCTACGCCCGGCAGGAAACTCTTGCGGCCTCCGGTGTAACCAGCGAAATAATGCGGTTCAACCGAGGTAATGATGACCAAGCGGTCAGCGTTGACTGCCATCTCATTAACTTCCATGACGGTACCGTTTTTGGATTCACCCAGATTGATACACTTGTCATTTTTAGAATCGTGTGAGAAGATGCGGTCTTGCAAATCAATATAATGTTCACCAAAGATGAAATCATACTCTTCCGCAGTCGGTGCCCGGTGAGAGCCAGTAGCAATCAGATAACGGGCCGTGGTCAGATCCATACGCTGAGCCAGGGCATCGAGCACTTTTTTGGTAGGAGTCGGACGGGTACCGTCGTTGACGATGAAAACCACATCCTTGCCGCCTTGCAAAAACTCTTCCAAGGTGGGACCGCCGGCCGGGTTGTCCAGCGCTCGGCGGATCTCCTCCGTTTCATTACCAATTTTTACATCATTGGGGTAAATGGTGCCGGCAAAGTTCTCATCAGGAATGATTAATTGTTGCGCCTCATCTTTTCCATAAGGGATGGTTAATTTCATCAGGATCGATGGACAATTATGTTCACAATATATAACCGTTAGATGCTGCCTGCCCGAAATTACCGTTTTTCCGATTAGAAAGGCATCTTGTCCACGATTATCGTAATTGATACCCCCTAAAATTGTAAGATACAGCAGACAAAACCAAGAAGGTGATAAAAAGGAGACGTCTGTTGAGATAAGTATTAAAATTACTGATCAACGGTGTAGAAAATATGGAGACGCTGGGGACCATTGGCGAAAAAGCAATTGTAAGAGAGATTATTAAAAACAGTCAAAACAAAGTAGCCCTGGGACCAGGCGATGATGCAGCAGCAATCAAAATCGGCAAGCAGTGTTTAGTTGCTTCTACCGACATCATGTCAAAGAAAACCCACACTTCGGCCGAAATGAGTTATTATGACATCGGCTGGTTCGCCGCAGCGGTTAACTACAGTGATGTGGCGGCGATGGGGGCTGCGCCGCTCGGTATTCTCGTCTCCATGATGATGGACCGCAATCTACCTTTTGATCATTTTAAAGAGATGATGCGTGGCATCAAAGAATGTTCAGCCGCGGTCGGCGGCGAACTGCTGGGCGGCGACACTAAAGAAGGAGATGGCATTGTCATTTCCGGTACCGCCTTAGGTCTAGTGGAAGAAGAGAAAATGCTCCGTCGGGCAGGAGCGCAGCCGGGCGACCTGCTGGCGGTTACCGGACCCATCGGCACCGCCGCGGCGGGTTATCTTGCTACCCAGTTTGCGATCGACGCCCCTCAGGTTAAAAAATCACTATTTACACCGTTTCCCCGCACGCATGAAGGCTGTCTTCTTGCTGATTCAGGCTACGTTACGGCCTGCATGGACGTAACCGACGGTCTCGCTTATTCCATCTGTGAAATTGCCCAGCAGAGCAAGATTAACTGCCAAGTCAACTGGCAGCAGATCCCGCTTAATGAAGAAACACGGAGTGTAATTGCCCAGACTAATGCTGATGAGCTGGAAACGGTCTTGTATTTCGGGGGCGAGTACGAACTAGTCTTTACCTTCAACCCCCGCGGTGAAGATGATTTACGCCAGGCCCTGGGTGATCATTTCTTTGTCATTGGTGAAGTCAGTGGTCAGGAAAATGTGCTGGAGAAAGACGGAAAGCTAGTGAAGCTAGAGCACAGGGGATGGGAACATTTCAAAAGCTGAGCCGCATTTGGCAAAGTACTGGACCACCAAAGATGGAAAGGTTCAGTGTCAACTGTGTCCTCATCAGTGCCTGCTTCCCCCGACAAAGGCGGGAATCTGCGGAGTCCGCGAGAATATTGACGGTCAGCTGGAGACTCCTTACGGCAATTTATCATCCGCGCATGTGGATCCCATTGAGAAAAAGCCGCTCTTTCATTTTCACCCTTCCACCTATGTTTACTCCATCGGCGGCTGGGGTTGCAATCTGAAATGTAAAAATTGTCAGAACTACCAGATTTCTCAGCGGTCGGTAGTTAATTCAGCAGTCACAACGCCGCAGGAAATCTGCAAAAAAGCGTTGCTGCATCGATGCCGGGGCGTAGCTTTCACTTACAATGAACCGACAGTCTGGTATGAATTTATGGAAGATGTGGCCGTCGAAGCTCATAAACGTAATCTTTACACTGCCTGTATCAGCAACGGCTTCATCCAGCCGGAACCGCTGCAGGAGCTGCTGCAGTATATCGATGCCTTTAACATTGATGTAAAGGCCTTTTCCAACCGTTTCTATAAAGAGACCTGCGGCGGTTTGTTAGATCCCGTTCTCCAAGCAGTGGAACAGATCGTGGACAATAAGACCCACGTTGAAGTAACCTATCTGATTATTCCTGGGCTGAACGACAGTGAAGCAGAACTGCAGGAATTCATCAACTGGGTAGCCGAACTGGACAAAGAGATTCCCGTTCATTTTACAGCTTTTCATCCCGATTATCAGTTAAATTATATTCACAATACACCACTGGAGACGTTGTTGCGAGCTCGTGCCCTGGGTCAGCAAAAAGGTCTCAAATATGTTTATCTGGGCAACACTAATGTCCCCGGAGCCGAAGACACTGTCTGTCCGCAGTGTGGCCAGGTAGCAATTAAACGTTCTCGTTTTCATACAGAAAAAACAGAAGGGTTTTGTCCTTGCTGCAAGGCCGATTTGAAAATCATCAAATAAACTGCCAATACTGAAATAGCTGGCAGATGATAGACTACGTGAGGTAAGAGCATGGATGTAAGTGCCGCAATTGAAAACCGCCGAAGCATTAGAAAGTATCAAGCCAAACCGCTAAGCGAAGAGGACATGGCTAAACTGCTGGCTGCCGCCCGTTTGTCACCATCTGCCAGAAATGATCAGGCACGAAAACTGCTGGTCGTTACTGATGAGCAGATTAAAGCCGAACTGGTTGCCGCCTGTAAAAATCAAGGCTTTGTTAAAGAGTGCGCTGCTGTTTTCATCGCGGTGCATAATCCAGAGAAAAGGTGGAGTGCTGAAGACTGCGTAATTATGCTGGATCATGTTTCATTGCAAGCCGCAGAATTAGGAATCGGCAGCTGCTGGATCGGCGCCTTTGAAGAAGATAAAGTCAAAGCCGTGGTTGGCATTCCGGCAGAAATGCGGGTAGCGATTTGCATGACTATTGGCTATCCGGATGAAGCTCCGGCAGCTAGACCACGTAAGGACCTGCAGGAAATAGTCTGCTGGCAGAAATACCAGTGAGAAATTTCAATGTATGAAACACCCGATGTTGTTGCATTAATCTATGCGGCAACATCCCAAATCCCCCGGGGTATGGTTTCCACATACGGTGACATTGCCCAAGCACTAGGTGACAGTCGGGCAGCGAGAGCTGTAGGAGAAACTTTAGCCAAAAATCCCACGCCCATTGTTGTACCCTGCCACCGTGTAGTTTATGCGGATGGAGCAGTCGGCTGGTACGGCGGAAAGGGTAACAACCACGACAAGAAAACTGCCCTGCTGGAAGCGGAAGGTCTAACTATTAAAGACGGTAAAATTGAAGATTTTGCAGCCCTGCGCTTCCGTGATTTTGAAATTCCTCATGTTTTGGAAGATCTGCAAAAAGAGCAGGAAGAGATCAGACAGCGAGTAATCGCCGAAGATGTGTTTGAAAAATTAGAATACGTTGCCGGACTGGATGTTTCCTACTTAGGCGAACGGGCTTTTGGCGCCTGTGCCGTCTATGACTGGCAAAGCGGCGAGCTTGTAGAAGTTAAAAAGACTGAATGTACCATCAGATTTCCCTACATTCCTACATATCTATCATATAGGGAAACGCCAGTATTTGCCAAATTAACTGAACTGCCCAACACTGTCTACCTCATAGACGGTCAAGGTCTCTTACATCCCCGGGCCGGCATTGCCTCCCATCTGGGAGTAGTCTGTGATGTACCTACGGTCGGCGCTGCGAAAACCCCGCTTTACGGGCAGATCGGCGCCGCGCAGGGAAACCGGGCGGAGATCACCGTTGACGGTCAGTTAAGAGGAATTGAGTTAAGTGAGGGTTCGAAAAAAACGTATGTTTCTGTCGGACACAGAGTATCGCTGGCTACCGCAGAAGAAATCTGCCGCCGCTTCCTCTGCCGTGGAATCCCTCTCCCTCTCAGAACCGCCCATAACGAAGCAACACTTGCAAGGAAAAGAGCAACATGAAAATCTTGGTATACGGAGCCGGCGCCATCGGCAGTGCGATTGGCGAGAGATTAAGCAAAGCGCATGAAGTGACCTTAATGACCAGACGTCCTCATGCCGAGGCCATTGGAGCCAACGGGCTGCTGGTTTGTGATAATCAGGACCGGCGCCGCGTTCGTGTACCTTGCGTTACTTCTTTGGATGACTTGGAAACGCAAGATGTGGTCTTGATCACCACCAAAGCATACGATACCAAAGACGCCTGCGATCAAGTAGCAAAAATTGCCGACAACAAAACGATTGTGGCTTCCATCCAGAACGGCCTTGGCAATTATGAGCACCTTTCACGCCGTTTCGGCCGCCATGGTGTAGCCGGCATTACTTCCATG
>ULSO01031761.1_pt1 | contig 18972 bp, 19 predicted proteins | sample 1956701 | NCBI WGS metagenome assembly ULSO01 (sample SAMEA4835708, study PRJEB28245) | human gut metagenome | biome: gut microbiome; material: fecal sample | place: Denmark | collected 2008 | reverse complement strand
CCGCCGCTACGACCGCCCCGCGCTGTTTCTTGCGGACGCGAAGGAGCTCGTCTATCAGGCGGCGGAGAAAATCGGGGCGTGGACGGGGACAATCCCCGACATAGAAACGGGCGAATCGCACGCGTGCGGGAGTTCGCAAATAGTAGTCGGCACCACGCAGAGCGTGTCGGGAAGGCTCTTCAAATACTATCCGGAGGACATTTCGCTTATAATCGTGGACGAGGCGCACCGCAATACGCTCGGTTCGCGGGCTTTGAGGGTTCTGAACTACTTTTCGCGCGCGAAGGTCGTCGGCATTACGGCCACGCCCTACCGCAGCGACAAAAAACTGCTCGGCTCGTTCTACGAAAAGGTCTCCTGCGAAATCGGGCTTTTCGAGCTCATAGCGCAGGGATACCTTTCGCGCATCGTCGTAAAAAGCGTTCCGGTTGACGTCGATTTGAAATCCGTCCGCTCCCGCAACGGCGACTACGACGAAGGCGATTTGGCGAAGGTCCTCTCGCCGCATTTGGCAAAGTGCGCGGAGCTATTGAAGAAACACGCCGCCGACAGGAAAACGGTTGTGTTTTTACCCCTTGTGGAGACGAGCAGACTTTTCTGCAAACTCTGCCGCGACATCGGATTAAACGCCGTCCACGTGGACGGGAACGACCGTGCGGCCCTCCGCTCCGACTGGCGCGTAATATGCAACGCCTCGCTTCTTACCACCGGATGGGACGAGCCTTCGGTGGACTGCGTATACATTTTGCGTCCCACCAAAAGCCAGGTTCTTTTCAGCCAGATGGTCGGACGCGGCACGCGGATTTGCAAAGGCAAAGACCATTTGCTGCTGCTCGATCCGCTGTTTCTGTCGGACGACCTGAACCTTATCCGCCCCGCTAGACTCGTCGCGAAGGATCCCGAAGAGGCGGTGTTTTTGCAGTCGCGTCTCGACACCGAGGGCGGAGATTTGATGGTAGAAGCCGACCGCGCGAAGTCCGACCGAGCAAAAAGCATGCAGGAGCGACTCATCGAAACGCGGACGAAAAGTTCGCGCACTATAGACGCGATGGAGCTTGCCCTGTCGCTCGACAGGTTCGACATAGTAGACTACGAACCCGAGTTCCGCTGGGAGAGGCAGCCGATTTCCGACGGGCAGAAATCCGTCCTCGCGGGCGGAGGTTTCGACACCGGCATTCCCGAAATGTGCAAAGGGCTCGCCTCGAAAATCATCGACCTGCTCTACCAACGCCGCGAAATGGGACTCGCAACGCCCAGACAGGTGCGGCTTTTGCGGAGGCTGGGCTTCAAAAATGCGGCGACCGTTTCCTTCGACGAGGCAAAAAGGATGATTTCCGCAAGGCTTGACGGAAAGGCGCGGCATGACGGAAACTGAGGAGCTCGCGCTTCTTTTCAAAAGCAAATACGAAACCGCGTGCGTTCCCGTCGCGCGGGACAAAACGCCGCTCGTAAAGTGGGGCAAATACCGCGACCGCCTTCCCGAAGACGGCGAAATCCGCGTGTGGTTTTCGGGGAACAACTCGATTGCCGTAGTCGCGGGGAAAGTCCAGTGCATCGACTTCGACGAGAAATACTCGGCGGGGATATTCGGAAAGTTCAAAAGGCGTTGCGCAGAAAACGCAATGGGCGCGCTCGCGGAGAGTCTGTTGTGCCAGCGCACGCCGAGCGGCGGCTACCATCTGGTTTTCGTCTGCGAACCCGACGAAAGAAACGCCAAGCTCGCCGTAGCCGAAAACGGCAATGCCGCCATAGAAACGCGCGCCTCGGGCGGGTATTTTTTGATCGCGCCGTCGGAGGGATACGAAATCGTCTACGGAAACATCGGGAACATTCCGACAATATCGCCCGACGAGCGCGACGAGCTGTTTTCGGTTGCGAGATCGTTCGACACCCGCAGTCGCGAAAAGCTAGTTTACGGAACTTCCGAGCTCCCGGGCGACGACTACGACTCAAAAGCAGACGTTCCCGAATTGTTGCGTTCCTGCGGCTGGACGCACGTCGGCGGGGACTACTGGCGCAGGCCCGGCAAATCGCGGGGAATTTCCGCAACGTGGAACCGTATCCCGAACAGGTTTTTCGTGTTTTCGAGTTCGACTGATTTCGAGCCGAACGTCGCCTACAAGCCGTGGCACGTCTACGCCGTTCTGAAATGCGGAGGGGCTTTTCGGAGGGCGGCCGCCGAACTTTCGCGTTCGGGATACGGTAGGCACGGTCCGACCGTATCCGCGAAATCGGAGAAGATTCCCCAAGACGCCGTTTTGACGGTCGGGAATTCGGACCGTGTAAAACTGCCGCCCATTTTGAAGTACGCCGAAACACTCGACAAGCCCGAGTGCAACGAAATCCCCGAGGAGGTTGTTTGCGGCGTCCTGCACAGGGGCTGCAAGATGATTCTTTCCGCGCCCTCGAAGGCCCGCAAATCGTGGACGATGCTCGAACTAGGGCTTTCAGTCGCCGGCGGGCAATACTGGATGGGAATCGAAACAGTCCAGACTCCCGTTTTGTACGTCGACTTCGAATTCCTCTACGGGATTTTCAGCGAAAGAAGAAACAGGATAATCGCCGCCAAATACGGCGCGGCCGATATAGACCTGCCGTTCTACGAACTCGTCCTTCGCGGGTACGACGCGCCGTTTTACGCCATAAGAGAGCACATAGAAAGCTTCTGCCGCGAAAACGGCATAGGGCTGATTGTCTTCGACCCCGTCTACAAGCTCGCCGACGATTTCGACGAAAACAAGGCCCGCGACGTGGCAAAACTTTTGAGGGAATTCGAAAAACTTGCATCCGACCTGAATGCTGCGGTCGCCTTCGCGCACCATTTCGCCAAGGGAAATTCCTCCGAGAAAGGTAGCATAGACAGGGCTTCGGGCAGCGGCGTGTGGGCGCGCGAACCCGACGCGCTTCTCATGCTCACCCCGCTCGACGGCGAAAACTACACGCTCGAAATGCATCTAAGGAATTTCCCGCAAAGGCAACCCGTCGCCGTCTACTGGAACGACGGCGTCTGGGAGGTAAACGCGAACATCGACGCGGAGGAAAGCATACGGGAACGTGATTCCGCGCGCTTTGTAAAACGGCACTGCAAGGCCACTGCAAACGATTTGCGGCGGATATTGCAGTCCCGAAACGAAACGGTTGTAGACAAAAAACAACAGGCTGAAAATAGCCTCGATTTTGGGCGTTTCCGAACGCACGGTATACACGCTTTGGAGGCAGCTGAAAGACTGCAGCGGAGGATTTTGCAGTGAATAAGCATTCTGATTGCCATATTGTTATAAATTCACTGCAAACTGCAAAATGCATGTTGCAGTGGATTTTCGGCATTTTTTCGTCGATCGCACTGCAAGTTACTGCAATAGAGTTTTGCAGTGGCGGTCTTTTTTATGCCGTTTCGGGGACGGCTTTTCGCCGTTCGCATTCCTTCTTAACCCCGATAAATACGGGGATTTCGGGGCTTCCGCAGTCGGCGGTGGTTTGACAAACTTCCCGAAAGGCAAAAGGCTATCATGAAAAAACAGGGCTTGGACAAACCCCACATCGACGACTACACTACGCGGCAGGCGTTCGACATTTCCGACATACAGATTGCGGATACCTCACGCGACGATGAACCCGACGGCGCGAAGGTTTTTTCGGAGCGGGACTTCCGGTGCCGTTTCGCGGAATTTGCCGACATCGTTTTCGAGGAGATTCTGAGGCGGAAGAACGTGGCGCTCACCGTCGAATGCATGCGTTTCATTTTCGGGAAAAGCCGCTACCGCTCCGAAAGCGAAATCGCAAATTCGCTGAAAATGACGCGCGCCAACGTCTCGGCAAGGTGTGTCGAGCTGCGAGACAAGTTCGGAATGGAGGCGTCGCTTTTCGGGCACGGCATGCGTTCAAGGCAACGCTACAGGAATTCCGTCGTCGACGCCATTTCGGATTCCGAGAAAAGGTTCGAGCGGATATCCAAAGGCGTCCAATAGTTGATTCGCGTTAACTATCGGAAAATTGACAAGCAAAGGTCTGTTATGAATGCGATAGAAATCGAAAACCCCACGGCAAACATAAACGTCTCCGAGCTCGGAGTTAAATTCTCCGAAAGCGTGTCAATCGAGGAATGGGAAAAGTTCGGCGAGCAGATCGGAAGGCTCGTGAATTCGTCGCAGTTCATCATCGGCGACTGGCTCAATTTCGGGCGCGAAAAATGGGACAGAAACGAATTCAAAAAGCGCGTGGAAATCGCCGAGGTAAAAACGGGACTGGATCCCGACACGCTGAAAGTCTACGCCTGCCTTGCAAGGCGTGTCCCATTCGAAAGCCGCAACCCCAAGTGCAGTTTTCAGTTGCACAGGATAGTCGCCAAGCTCGAGCCGACGGAGCAGTCGAAATGGCTGAACATTGCCGAGAAGAAGGCGATGACGGGCAAACGCCTGAAAGCGTCGATCGTCGCGGGGAAACCGCTGAGCGTCGATGAGTTCGTCCCGAAGAGGACATCCGAGAATCTACATTCCTACGACGACTGTCTGGGCTTCGTGCACGACATCCAGCGTTGGTTCGCCAGAAACAGAGAACGCGGAGTTTTCGACGAAATGGACGTCGAACAGCTCGCCTTCGAACGCGACAAGCTACGCCCCGTAGCCGAGATTTACAATGAATTCAATGCGATGATTAGACGGAAAGGTAAAAAGGATTTTTATTTAAAATCCACTTGATATTACGATGGATTTTCATATATAGTAGAACACTCTTAGAACTTTTTCGGATAGTATGCTCAAATACAGGGAAGATAGATGGAACACTTGATAATAAAGAATTTTGGGCCAATAAGGGATTTGGATATAAAACTAAAACCTTTGTCTGTTGTGATTGGAAAACAGAGTTCTGGTAAAAGTACGATCGCCAAAATTTTTGCCACATTTTCATGGTTAGAAAAAGCTCTAATCAGAAGGCAAATTACTAAAAAAGGCATATCTAGAAAAGGATATCTTCGTGCTCGGTGTAAATACCACAAAATTGAAGATTTTTTCGAGAAAGACACCTTCATCAAATACCGTAACGAATACTATAATTTCATCCAACAAGACGATAAATTATCCGTCTCTCTAATAAAATCTTCTAATGAACGTATTAGCATTCCAAAAATTACTTACTTCCCAGCGGAAAGGGGTATTTTGAGCGCCTTGTATCCGATAAAGGACAGTTCATTAACGGATTCTTTATCAGATTTAAAATTTGAATTTGAAAAGGCAAAAGATACGTTTTTTTCTGGCTTTGAATTGCCGTGGGGTGACACATTTGAATATAACAGACAGAATAAGATAAGTTATATACGACCTAGGGGAATTTCACATCAAATTAGGTTAAGCGCTTCATCCAGCGGAACTCAATGTGCTTTACCTCTACTTCTAACTATTCGAAATCTTGAAAAGACGGTATACGAGAATAACGATAAAGATGTATCGTTAAACTTTGACGAAATTCGGACTGATATTTTAAAAATATACCAAAATAAGAATTATTCCGACGAAACTCGAAATGCAATTATTCAAAGTTTACTTTCAAAATATAAAAACTCTTATCTTTTAAATATCGTCGAAGAACCCGAGCAAAATCTTTTCCCGTCGGCACAAAAAGATATATTTTTCGATCTCTTACAGATGACATCTTTTAAGGATGGTGGAAAACTCTTTATTACAACCCACAGTCCATACATTTTAACATTGCTGAACTGTGTAATAAAGAAAAGTATACTTTTCAAAAAATACAACAATCCTACTATTGCGAATGAGTTGAATAGACTGTTGGATACCCCAATTCTTACTCAGGATGAAGTATCTGCTTACATGTTAGATAACGGAACAGCGACTTCAATTATAAATGAAGAGTCTGCATTAATATCAGCGGACTTGATGGACTCCGTCTCAGATGAAATTTCGCAAACATTCGAAAATCTTTTAGATTTTGAGCTTTCCCATGACAATATTCAGTGAAAAGGATAAGCCTATTTTTTCGTTAAGCGAAAAAGGGACAAAAAGCATTTTAAGGATAAAGACAAATGGGTTATTCTGTGAGCAGATTTTAATTGATGACGATTCCAATCCAGTTATTTTTTCACCTAGGTGTGATTGGGCATTAAGAGTTTATAGAGGTGAACATCAGGAAATGTGTACGTTTGTAGAATTGAAAGGGAATGATATAACCCATGCATGCACACAGATTTTAAATTCAATAGAACAAATAAAACAAGTATTCCCAAAGCTTATTCTCGCAAAAAAGTCTTTTGTTATTGTATCGGGTGACTTTCCTCGAACCGACGTTCAAAACATAAAAAATACATTTTCTAAAAAAACAAAAACTATGCTCGTTGTAAGGAGATCATCAAAAAAGCCGGAAGATTTTCCTCTATGATTTATGATAGAAGTTAATTCCCCAGTATTCAAAACGATATTTAGTTGATTCTAGGTAAAGTAATTATAAATAAATTGGATATTGTAACATAAAATTGCAAATGGGGGCGGCATAAGGAAGCTTTCATAACCCATTGAAGCGCAGGGTCTCGCGACAGGGTGCTTTCTCCCTGTGAGAGACCTATTTTTTATGGTGTCCCACTTTTTTTACGGGTTCTCGGCGATTCGATTGCGAAATCGTCCAAATCATCCCTAAAATGGGTATCTCAATGAGAGTATTCTTTATTGCGGGAATGTCCCACTTCGTTTTTTTCTGTTTTTAATAATTTTTCGCATTCACCTTAAAATACGCAAGTTACAACAATATAGCAATTGTTTATTCTTCCCGAAAGTGGGACATTTGGGACACGTTTGCCCGTTTTTTTTGACAGTCGCGGTTCTTGCATGGAAACGGGAAATAAAAAAGTGATGGGACTGGATCTTTCCAATGCAAAAAAGATTATCGAAGCGGACAACAAAGTCATAATTTCGGGGCTTGCAAAGGGCAGAAAACTTCCCGCAAATCTGCGAAACGACATAGAGGAAGCCATAGCTCTTGAATCAGAGGAAGATTTCAGGGGTAACGCCAAAAGTTGGAGCGACCTTGCGATACTCTTGGGCATCAGCCGCCGAACCCTTCTGCGGAAACGGAAGGAACCGAACGCCCCGCAGGGATACGGAGACGTCGAGGCTTGGGTGAAATTCCTAAACGGGAGCGAATCCGACAATTCGCTGAAAAGGCTGAACGAAGCACGTCTGCGTATTTTAAACGCGCAGGCCGCGGAAAGGGAATTCAGGCTGAAAGTCCTCGAGGGAAAGTATGTCGAAATCGACGACGTCCGCGAAACGTGGTCTGCCCATATACACCAAGCGATAGCGCTTATGCGCTCCAAGTTCGAAAACGAACTGCCTCCCGTTTATACATTGGAACCCGTCGCCAAGATGAAACTGAATCAGGAGGCAATCGATGAAATCTGCCGAACAATGTCGGACGGCGGCAAATACACACCCTAATCCGTCAGTGTTTTACCCTTTCTATCCGGTCCGCCTCCTCCAAAATATCCAGTATGAATTTTTGGCATTCCGTATCTCCCTTTAACGCGAGATCTACGATTTTTTCGAGCATTGCATAGGCCTTTTTCTGCGCCTCAGTTTTCGCGATATTTTCGGTTTTTAGGACTTTTGGCGGATTTTCGGATTCTTTCATTTTTATTTGTTTCCCATAGTATAAATTAACATCCGACAAAAAGGCAAGCCGCGAAAAATTGACAATCCGCCTATCGGAAATGGACGGATTGAAATCATTGGACCTGTTTTCGGGAATCGGCGGATTTGCGCTTGCGGCGGAACGCGCGGGAATCGAAACCGCAGCATTCTGCGAAATCGACAAATTTCCTCAGTCGGTTCTGAAGTACCGCTATCCCGACATTCCGGTAATCGACGACATAAGAAAACTGACGAAAGAGACATTCAAATCCGCCACGGGATTGGACTATGTCGATATAGTATGCGGCGGCTCTCCGTGCCAAAACCTGTCGGTTGCGGGAAAGCGCGAGGGACTGCGCGGGAGCGAAAGCGGACTTTTTTATGAATATGCAAGAATTGTCAACGAACTTAAGCCGAAATTCGCCGTCTGGGAAAACGTGCCCGGTGCATTGCCATCGAACGGCGGACGGGACTTCGAATCCGTGCTGTGCGCGTTCACGGGATACTCCGGAATCTCGTTCGAAAAATGGGGAAACGCGGGATTCTTCAAGGGACGGAACGGATTCTACAACGTCGCCTATCGGATTCTCGATTCGAGGTTTTTCGGAGTCCCGCAGCGCCGCAGAAGAATCTTTCTTGTCGCAAGTCTTGGAGACGACAGTTGCGCCGAAATACTATTTGAGCAAGCGCGCCTGCGAGGGGATTCTGCGTCGGGCGAAAACGAGAAACAAGACATTGCCTCCGCTACTGAAAGAGGCTTTGGAGGACACACTGAAAACGCCGTAGACAATACGCTGATTCTGACGGAAAGTTCGGCGACGATACAGTCGGAGTCGCCAACGCTTACGGCGTCGATGTCCAAAATCTACAATAGACAGACTCCGATACTCTTCGAAAACCACGCGCAGGATTCACGGTATAGGCAAAGAAACGATTCCCCGACTATTACCTCGCGTTGCGGAACGGGCGGCAACAACCTGCCGCTTGTAGTAAAACAGCACAACCACGGGGAGGTCTCCGTGTCGGAAATTTCTCCGACGCTGAATTCGCAGTCGGGCGCGGGAAGAATTCCGATGGCGGTATCCATCGCCGAAAACATCATAAACAGAAAGGACTGCAACGGCGGAAACGGAATCGGCGCCTTGGAGGAAAACTGCTATACGCTGAACGCCACGGGCGTGCACGCCGTCGCCTCCGAAAGCAGAATACGCCGCCTTACGCCGCTCGAATGCGAACGTTTGCAGGGATTCCCCGACAACTGGACGCTCGTTCCCGACGCCCGCGACACGAACCGCTACAAAGCCTGCGGAAACGCGATTACGGTAAACGTCGCGGAATGGATTTTCAAAAGGCTGGTAAAATGCACAAAAATGCGCTGACAACGCTGTTGACCCCGAATTGGAGGCTTCCCGAAAGGATTCCCCCGTGGAAATGGTGCGAGGAGAACGTAAAAAACATTCCCTACTCCCCAATTCCGGGGCATTTCAAGTCGGCGAATTCCCCGTGGGTGCGCGAAGTGATGGAGGCGATGGCGGATCCCGACATACGCCTCGTTTCGATTGTGGCCCCCGTCCAGTCGAGCAAGACGATCGGTGCGGAACTGTGCCTTTGCTATATCGTCGCGAACTTCCCGGGCCCGTGTCTGTGGCTTTCGCAGACAGACGCCGACGCAAAAGACCAGGCGGAGGCGAGGTTGCACAAGCTCTTTTCGGAGTGCGACGCCGTGAAAAAGCTCTTTCCCGCAGACAGGCACAAGAAGAAAACGCAGACGGTTTTCTTTTCGAACGGAATGACCCTTTGGGTTCTTGGAGCCCACGCCAAAAGCAATCTCCAGAGCCGCTCGATTCGTTGGCTCATAGGCGACGAAACCTGGCAGTGGCCGAACGGTCACATGCAGCAGGCGGAGGCACGCGTTACGGCTTTCGGATGGCTCGGCAAGTGCATTTTCCTCTCGCAGGGCGGAACCGAAAACGACGATACCCACAGGAAGTTCGAAACGACCGACATGCGGGAATGGGAGTTCGAATGCCCGAAGTGCGGGAAATACCAGCCGTACAAGTGGTCGAACATCGAATGGGACAAAAACTACCGCGGCGGCGAAGGCCGAATGGACTTTGCGAAAGTCCGTTCCTCCGTCCGACTTGTCTGCGAATTCTGCAAGCACGAAATTGCCGATTCCGACGCCAACAGAAAGCTGCTCAATTCCTCGGCGAAGTTCGTTCCGCAAAATCCGAACGCGCCGGCTACGAAGGCTGGGTTCCACTGGAATTCGCTGGCGTCAATGTCGTGGGGCGAGCTTGCCGAAATGTACCTTCGCGCAAAGGAATCGTGCAGGCGCGGCGACATGGAGGACTTGAAAAACTTCTATCAAAAACGTCTCGCTCTTCCGTGGGGAGACTTGGAAGAGGATTTTACCTTGGACATTTCGCCGTCGGGCTACCGGATGGGCGACGACTGGGAATCGGAGGGCGCCGTCGGCGCAAAGGGCGCGGTACTTCCGCCGCCGCACGAAAACAAAAACCGCGTAAGGCTCAGGTTTCTTACGGTGGACGTCCAGATGGACCACTTCTACGCCGTCGTCCGCAGTTGGGCCTGCGACGCCTCCAGCAGGCTGGTATATTGCGCGAAACTTCAGACTTGGGAGGATGTGGAAATCCTGCAAAACAGGTTCGGGGTGTTTCCACAGCTTGTGTTCGTCGATGCGGGATATTCGACGTTCGAAGTCTACAGAAATTGCGCAAAGCACAACTGGACGGCTCTAATGGGCGACGGCAGGCGGGATTTTCCGCACAGAGTGAACGGGAAAATAACCCAACGGTTTTATTCCACGGCGCGGCATCCGCTTGTTTCCGACAGAAAATGCCGAATGCATTATTGGAGCAATCTTGGGATAAAGGACACTCTGGCGCGGCTGCGCTCCAATCAGAACCCCGACGAGGGATCGACATGGGAGGTTCCGTCCGACGTTCCCGAAGAATACCTGAAAATGCTCGATTCGGAACAGCGGGTGAAAAATGGAAATTCGTGGGAATGGCGGCAGATCGGCAAGCGTCCGAACCACTATTGGGACTGCGAGGCAATGCAGGTATGCGCCGCGTATATGATGAAGCTTTTCAAGGTTGATTAAATGTCCGCCTCAATACGGAGTCATTTATTCTTTTGTACGACGGTATAGAAATTAGAGGTTCTGGTGGGAATTTTTCGGATTTTCTTACGATGTCGTATGCTAGATTCAGATCTTCAACTTTAACCAAATAAGTTTTAGTTATTTTTATTGAAAACTTATCGTTGTCATCGGTCATAAAAAATACATAATTTAATCCGTTTTTTTCCAGTGAAGAATTAAATCGTAATCCGTCAAATCCCAAATCCCGAATGGCTTCACTCAAAAATTGAGTAGGAATATAGTCAATTTTCTTGGATACAGGTTGGGACATATTTTCATTCAATGCAATAATCATATCCGCTAATTTATTTTCACGTTCTTCATTCGGAGAAAAAACGTCTACATTTCTTACAGAACTCATGGTTAAATCTGAAATTTCCAATAAACGAGGGTTCCCTGCATCCGTTTTTTCTAAAATTTCAAACTCCGCTATGGTAACAAAATCGCCCTGTTGAGCTCTTATTTCTTTCAATGCCGTTTCAATACTGTCAGCCAAATACAAATAAGATATACCTGCCGGATTTGCCCGCCCTTCATTTATTTCAATATAATTAGGATCAGGAGCTCCCATTTCCTTATAGTCGGGATTAAAAGGAGCATTTACAACGGAATCATGCTTTCTTGCTCGATATAGCATAGTTCCTTTTTTTATACATAAAAGAGTTTTTGAAAATAACTCATCTGGAAGAAACGGCAAATGATCCCAATTTAAAATGAATCTTCTATTATGTTTTATGTAATCGCAGAATATATCCCAATATTCTTTTTCTGAGATATGTGTAAAGTTTTGTTTCTTTCTACACCATAATGAACTTGCCGAAACAGAATATTCCTTCGGATCGGAATCTATATCTCTGATAGAATCTATCAGATCGTTTGTTTTATCGAAAATATCGGGATTAAATATTTGGAAATCCTCTTCGATACATGTCGATAAATCATCCCCGACATCCGAAGCCTCTGTTCCAAGTTCAGTATGATAATTTTCTCCATATGCAGCTTCTTCATATTTTGAAAAAACTGGGGCAAGAAAATCCGCTAAATCGGATGTTTCCACAAGTTGTTGTGATTTTTTTCCGCATACAGGACATTCACCTTTTACAAGGTCATGTCTTTTTATTTCTTCCAATATTTGGGGATATTGGGACACATTGAAACAATTACTACAACAATATCTATACGTCATATAAATATTGTTATTGTATATTTAATTTAGTCAACAAGAAATATGAGAACAAAAAGAATCTCATGTTTAACATGTTATTATGCAAGAAATTCTAGATCCAACCTATTTGTAGCTTCTGTTCTTCTGACAGTTCCGCCGGTTTTCCGAATTTACCCCAGAACTTTTCGTTCCGGCCGAAGTATAGTTGTATTTTCAGCGATTTTTCGGGCATTTCCACTCCGAAATGTTCCAGTACTTTCCGCGTCCGCACGCAGTCGTAGCCCATGCGCCCGAGAGCCTTGACGAAGGCGCACTTGCCGAACCCCATAATTTTGGGATTTTTGGTAACTTTGGCTTCGTTTGATATTTTTGAAACATTGGAAACTTTCGGTTCTTTTGAAAGTTTTGAAGTTTCTCCGAAGGCAATCGGGGCGTTTTCGTCTTCTATTGCCTTCAATGCCTTTGTCCGCTCGTCTTCGTTCTGAAAATCCTCAAACGACTTCGCGCTTTTCACAAAGAACGGCTTGAGCGTTTTGAGATTTCTAACGAGATAGGAAACGCCGTCGGCGTTCTTCTGGATAAGGCGGACTGCGACTCTGTTCCGCCCTATTTTCACGACGTATTTTATACCTTTTTTCAGCAGTTTTTCGTCCATACTTTTCCCCATGTTTGACGGAACGCATACACGCTCTCCGCCGCCCTTATATCAAGTTTAATAGCAATCCTTTTTAATAATTTTTAAGCAGTTTCGATTTTTCCTTTGTCGGTCTGCCGCCGTTTGCAAAATACACGAAACAGTCCAAGACTTCACCGGAGGAAAGTTCGCATTTAGTGCTTTTGCGGGCGTAGAATTTCGGATGGCATTCGAACCTGTCGATTACCGCAAGCGCGGTGTCCGATACCCTGTAGATTTCCACGGGAATGCGGTATCCGACTCCCGCTTCGTCGAAAAGATACGGCAGCATTCCGTCGGTCGTAAGCGGATATTTTTCCGCCGTCTTTCCCACGCCCAAAAGTTCCGCCGAAAGCAATTCCATGATGAAGTGGTTTGTCTTCCCGCGTTTCAGCGTTCCGTAGACCGCTACGATGTTTTCAGACATATGCGAGCCTTTCCAGTTGCGAAATATATTCCCTTCCGAGTTTGAAATACTCCGCGCCGCGGATTATCCGCTCGAGATAGCCCGCGCGCGGAAGCCCCCTTTCGGAATCAGAACCGACATACACGAGGGCGTTCCTTCTTTTCCCGCCGAGCGACAACGTTATCCGGCGCTTTACATACGCGCCCGAACGGACGCCCTCGAAACAGTCGAGAACCTCCTCGTCGAGCCGCGATATTTTCCACAGAACACCGCTGACGGACGATTTTTCGGACTCTACAATTGTCGCCACCCCGCGTGTGTTTATCGCGAATCTATATCCACTCAGCGTCGCGCGCGCCACCGCCTTTGAAGTAGGACAACGAAAACGCATCTGGACGGGATTCATGTTCGATCCGTACGCGAAATATAGCCTATCCATTCGAGACCTCCCACAGAAACCCGAATCTGATCAGGTCTTCGACGAAGACTTCGGGGGACTCGACCCTTACGGTTGCGTTGTTGTAGAACTTGCACCGTTGGGACATCTCCTTCATGAAGATTTCCTCCGACGACATCGGGTTGAACGAGGAGAACCTTAGCGCCCCGACGATTTCCTTCGGCGTGTTCCCTCTGACGGTTCCGTCGCCTAGCATTTCGTATTTTTTTGCGTCCATTTCATTTCCCTTCTATGCGGCGAACTTCGCCGCGCGGTTGTTGTAGTAGTTTACAAGATCTGCATCGAGGAACTTTTTAAGCTCCGTTTTGCGTCCCGTTTCGACGGTGTTGCGCCTGCTGAATTCCACGAATCTGGCGCAGAAAAGAATCCAGTTCCTGACCTTCCCGAATTCCACGCTTCCGCTGTGCTGGCGGAACTCAACCGTTTTGTGGCGCCAGTAGCTCTGGCTGTTCAGCTTGAAATACCTGCTGCCGCCCGTCACGGCGCTTTCGAGCATACGCAAATTCGCGGCGGATTCGATCTTGGCGCTCCAGTCGCAAACCCTCATCGAGCGGCAGTATTGGTTGTGCCTACGGCTCGGCGGCATGAACGAGTCTATCGTCCGCTCCAAAGCCGCGTAGTTTTTGTAGAGGTTCTTCCAGACGCGTATGTCGGTCTTGAAATCGTCCGTCCCCAAGTGGACGTGCAGCCCGCAGCACTTTCTTATACGCGCCCCCGCGCTTACGAGCGCATTGCAGACCTTTTCGAGTTCGTCCAGACCGATACGGCCTTTTAGCACGGGACTTACCACCTCGAAGCCGCCGTCCACCGAAGCGTCGGAAACGATTTTCCAATGCGTTCTCGTATCGTGGTTGTAGCCCTCGATTTCGCATTCGACTCCGGCGTTTCTTATCGCGGTGCGGATTTTGCTTTCGCTTTCGTGGATTATCTCCATCTCCACCCCGAACGTCCTGTCGAACGAAAACGTCTCCGAGTGGAACTTTCTCGGGCGTGCGACTCCGTAGACCGAGGCGTAAACGTTCTGCACGAAACCGTATCCGACACCCATTGCTTCGGCGACCTGTTTGCGGGTCATTCCGAGTTGCAGAAGCATTTTGATTTTTGCCGTTTTCGTGACCGTTTGTTCGAGAATATGCTGTATGTTTTCCATGACGTGTTTCCCTGTTTTTGACGCCCGTATACACGCTCTATGTTTGAATTATAGCAAGTTATATATCAACTAGTTGTGAAAATATATTTTTCGAAATTCCGACTATTATGCTTGACTAAATTCCGTAAAAACGGATACGCCGGAACGACGCGTACGCGGGCGGAAATTGACAAGTTGTCAAAATGCATGGAAGACAAAAAGGCAAAGGCTCTGGCAAACGGTATCGAAGTGTGGTGTTCCTTCGACGAACTGGTTCCCACGGAAAGGCTCGTCGAAAACCCGAAGAATCCGAACAGACACCACGAAGCGCAGGTCGAACTGCTCGCAAAAAACATAAAATATTTCGGGTGGAGACATCCCGTTACGGTCTCTAAACGCAGCGGATTCATCGTAGCGGGACACGGAAGGCTCGCCGCCGCGAAAAAGCTCGGCGCGGCAATCGTTCCCGTGGACTATCAGGATTTCAATTCGGACGCGGAGGAGACGGCCGTCCTTGTCGCCGACAACAGGCTTGCGGAACTATCCGAAACGTCGGAGGAGAATTTGAAAAAAATCCTCTCCGAGCTTGACGGAATAGTCGATTTGGAACTTACGGGATTTTCCGAGACGGAAGCCGAACTGCTTCTGCGCGACATCGGCTCCGAAGAAGTATTGGAGGAGAACGTTCCGGACGTTTCCGAAAATCCACTGACTAACTTCGGCGACGTATTCGAATTCGGCGGGCACAGGCTTATGTGCGGGGATTCCACCGACCGCGAGCAGGTGAAAAAACTAATGGACGGAGTTGCCGCCGATATGGTTTTTACGGATCCGCCGTACAACGTGGACTACGACGGGAACGGACGCAAAATAGAAAACGACAATCTCGGAAACGTATTTCCGGAGTTCCTCGAAAAGGTCATAAAAAACGTCTTCGAATTTTCCGACGGCGCGATTTACATCTGCATGTCCAGTTCCGAAATCGGCACGTTGCAGTCGGCGTTCCGCAGGCTCGGCGGGCACTGGTCCACGTTCGTTATCTGGGCGAAGGACACCTTCACGTTGGGGCGCTCCGACTACCACAGGCAATACGAACCGATTCTCTACGGTTGGCGGGAGGGAGGACAGCATCACTTTTGCGGGGACCGTTCGCAGGGAGACGTCTGGGAATTTCCTAAACCGAAGAAAAACGACGTACACCCGACTATGAAGCCCGTAGAGTTGTGCGAGCGCGCGGTGTTGAATTCGTCGAAACCCGACGGCGTCGTACTAGACTTGTTCGGCGGCAGCGGCTCCACGCTCGTCGCCTGTGCACGGACGAAACGCAGATGCCGCATGATGGAATTCGAGCCGAAATACTGCGACGTAATCCTGAAACGCTATCTTGCGCTTTATCCCGACTCGGAAATTTTGCGCAACGGGAGGATATTCTCATCCGACATAACTTAATAAGGTTGTGTGATTGTCTTTGTTGATGACGCCAATAATCCCAATTTGTTATTTCCCCAATGATTTTGCACGCTCATAGTCAAAATACCAATCTAAGAAGGCAGTGGTAATGTGTTTTGTTTTAAGCAAATTATCGCAAAAATCTTCATTTGAATTTGAATCGGAAATAACCTCTATAATCTGAATCAAACTTTTGAAATGCGTTCCCAAACGATAGTCGTTTTTAGGCACTTTTTCAGAAATACCATTTATATATTCTCTCAAATTATTTTGTTTTTTTGTAATTCCTTCTATTCTTTTAATTCTTTTTTTCCCTGCTTCGTTATTCACAGAAAAAGAATTTCTATAATAAGAATCGATTAGGTTTCCTGATATCGCATCATCAGTAAACGAACTATATTCCATTTTACTTACGGCGATTCTATCTATGCATCTACCGTCATTTTTTATTTCAATCACTGAACCGTTTTGCGGAGATCTTAGTCGTAATACCCCTTCTGAAATAAGAATAAATTCATTCCTGTATGTTTGGGTTATGGGATATAAAAATCCTAACGACAAATCCGTAAAAAGGCTAAATGGATCTCCCGATTTTGCTTTTGTGGTTAGAACTTTCTTTTTTAGTTCCATAAAAATTATTCTTTTGCTTGATTCTATAACAATATCGCACTCTCCGGATTTTCCTTTCATTTCTATTTGTCCCGAAGAAAAAGATATATTCTTATCTGTAAGTTTCTTCTTTAAGTAGCTTTCTATTTTTGCCCCCATTTCCTCATCAAACTTTGAATTTTCATCTCTAAATGCGGAAGCAAGAACTTCGAAAATTGTCGAGGCAGCCCATGATAAATTTGGAATTAAGTATCCATTCCTTATCTTTATCAACGGTCTGGAGAAATAAGATATTTTGGTATAGTCATATGGGATCAAATAGTCTTTGTTCACGGTATGTTTATGCGAAAGGAATTCAAGAATATCTTTTGAATAACAGCTATATAAAGAATCCTTAAAATTATCTTCATGTAAAAGAATTGGACAATGTATCTTTTTGTAATTTAAAAATATTCGCTTTAAAATGTCAAAGAAGGCTACTTTCGGAAATTTTAATGTTGTATAGAACTTCTCATCCGAAATATCGCCAAATAAATATTCTACCATTTCTACAGCCAATGATGGTCTACATTGCTCTATTGAAAAAATTGTATCCCATAATACAAGTTCTGTACAATACATAATCAAATTTCCCTTCGGATAAATAATTTCAAAAGGAGAATAGGGTTGAACATCGCAATACCCCGATATGATTATCGTTGAATCTTCCAGAATTTTATAGAAATCTTTCTTTTTACAAAGATCAATTTCACCTATATTATAATCCGAGTCAACGTATTTTAATGCGGTATTAAGAAGAAATCCATAAGGGATTTGCTTCTTAGATTTTTCAAGGATATTTGGATTGCGACAAAAAAAATATCGTTCGAATGTATGAGAGTAAAATTTGGATAAATTTCGAAATATACAGGCAATCAGATTTATTCCTCCAAATTTTTCAATTTTCTTATCCAACTTTTTTATTATTCTAATCAAACTTTTCTGTTCAAAAAAAATACCGTCACCATTGATTGTTTCTACCTTCGCCCCCATTGATTTCATCTTTTTTGCAGCTTCTGCAACATTACATTGACGTACATAATTTTCAATTTTACTGTCAAAGGTATCCCTCTCGTTATTATATAAATCCGCATATACAATCGCGCGTTCCCACCTCTCTCTATTTGATGTCAAGCCCTTGTTTTTTGTAACATTCAAAGCATCTTTCAAACATTTTAGGGTTCTCAATTTTGATAAGTCGTGTCCATCCAGAATATGAAGATATATTAATTCAGAAATAATCTTATCTATATCGATACACTTATTTGAATCGCCTTCCCTATATTCAGCATCGATTATTTCTTCTCTTATCATGTTATAATAAATATTTCCATGATTTGTTGGCAATTTTTGAATGGAATCAACAATGGATTTTCTTTTTGATGCATTGATCCCCTCGCATATTTTTTCGAATTCTCGCAATATCATATTTGTATCCTTTCAGAAAAGGCTAGTCGTTTTTGACATTAATTCAATATAAAATGGTAACGGACTACTCCATAGGATTTACGGAGGAGGAGGTCTTGGAAATCCTCTCCGTCCAGAAAGCAGAGCTGAAAAAGACATTGCAGTCGTTTTCGGATTCGGGAAGTTCGGCGACGAAACGTAGGCTCGACGAGATAAACTCGATAATATCGAGCTGCTAGCTTGCGCTTAGGAAACTGAATCCGCAAAAATACGGAGGAACGAACCGCATACACAGTTCGGATTTGAGCGGGGGATTTCCGCTATGAACTTCCGCAGATTTTTAAGCGGAATATTCTACTCGATAGGCGACGCGTTCGATTCGGCGAAAGTATCGCCGAGACGCGGGACTCCTCCGGGGGCGTATCCCACCGACGCGAAAAACGAACTTCCGTCGTATACCAGAAACGAACTCGTCCGCCGCGCGAGATATTTGGAGAAAAATTCCGGACACATACGCGGAACCCTGCGGGACATGAAAGTCTACGGTATCGGCGACGGCATACGCCCAAACGCCAAGAGCCCGAATTCCGACTGGAACAGAAAGGCGGAGGAGTATTTCAGGAACTGGTCGCGCAGATGCGACATTACGAACAGGTTTTCGTTCAGGGAGGTCCAGGGACTGGTGTCCCGCGCAATCGACGTGGACGGGGAGGTTTTCGTAGTCAAAACGTACGACACCCGAAAACGCCCGAAAATCCAGATTCTGGAAACACACCGACTCGTCGGGGAATCGTCGGACGAAAACACGCAAAACGGAATAACCTTCGGAAAGTTC
>ULSO01078203.1_pt1 | contig 18981 bp, 35 predicted proteins | sample 1956701 | NCBI WGS metagenome assembly ULSO01 (sample SAMEA4835708, study PRJEB28245) | human gut metagenome | biome: gut microbiome; material: fecal sample | place: Denmark | collected 2008 | reverse complement strand
TTTTTTGATTATTAATAAAAAAACTTCCAATAAATATTGGAAGAATTTTTATATTTAAAATTATACCAATTCCACCAAAGCCATCTCTGATGCATCACCACGACGAAGTCCAAGTTTTGTGATTCGTGTGTAGCCACCACCTTGACCAGAAACTTTCGCTCTTTCAGCATATTTTGGTGCATAAACATTGAAAATCTTTTCAATGATTGGATGATTAATTCCTTCAATACGTGCCTTATATGCAGTGATAGATTCTTTAGGTTTTCTTTGTTCTTGCAAATCATAAACATAACTCATGATTTTTCTTCTTGCAGCAAGTTTCTTTGGTCCATCGTTGAGAACTTCTGTCTTAGTTTTCTTTCCGTCAGCACCCTTAACTTCCTTAACAACTTTAACTGTGTCTTCATAAGAATTGATTGCAAGTGTAATGATTTTTTCAGCACATCTTGCAGTTGACTTAGCTTTTGCCAAAGTTGTTTCAATCTTGCCGTTCCAAAGAAGAGAAGAAACCTGTCCACGAAGCATTGCGTTTCTTTCTTTTGATGGTCTGCCTAATTTATCGTTAGCCATAATAGCGCTCCTTTTAGGGCTTTGCCCAATTTTATTTGTTTTACGTTAACAATCGTTTGCTAAAATTTGTAACAAACATTAACATTAATCAATCTATGAAAATATAATTCTCAAAATTATTCTTCATCTTTACGAAGACTGAAACCATAACTTTCAAGTTTTTGGATAACTTCTTCAACAGACTTTGCTCCAAGGTTACGAACTTTAAACATATCGCTCTTAGATTTTTTAAGAAGGTCTTGAATAGTGTTGATACCTGCTCTCTTCAAACAGTTGTAAGAACGAACAGAGAGGTCCATTTCTTCAATTGGAAGTTCCATGAGTTTCACTTGTTTATCTTCTTCTTTAGAAACCAAAATTGACATATCGCTCATTTCGCTGCAAAGTTCGATAAACAAATTAACATGTTCATTGATGATTTTTCCAGCAAGTGAAACGATTTCTCTTGCAGTTGTTGTTCCATTTGTTGTAACTTCAAGAGTCAATTTGTCATAGTCAATGCTTTGTCCAACTCTGGTTGTGTCAACATTGAAATTAACTTTCTTAACAGGTGAGAAAATGCTGTCAACTGCAATAAAGTCAATGTCGTCATATTTGTTTTTGTTGTCTTCACTTGAAACATATCCACGGCCATTGCCAATCATAACGTCAAGATCCAAAACTGCACCTTCATCCATTGTGCAAATGTGAAGATCTGGATTGAGAACCTCAACTTGATCATTTGGTTCAAAATCTTTTGCAGTAACTTCTCCCGGTGTGTTTTTTCTGATTTTTAAATATGTTACAAAGTTTCTGTCCTGATTTGAACATTTAACTGCCAAACCTTTCAAATTCAAAACAATGTCAACAACATCTTCTGTGATTCCGCGAACAGTTGAAAATTCATGTGCAACACCTGCAATTCTGAAAGCAATCACAGCTGAGCCTGGGAGTGATGAGAGAAGAGTTCTTCTCATGCAGTTTCCAAGAGTGATTCCATAACCTTTTTCAAGAGGTTCAACAACAAATCTTGCAAAATTTCCACCATCTGTTTCTTCACAAGTGATTCTAGGTTTTTCCATTTCCATCATATTAAAATCCCCCTAATATTATCTCGAATATGATTCGACAATAAGTTGTTCCTTGATGTCTGTATCAATATCTTCTCTTTCTGGAAGAGCAAGCACTTTTCCTGTCAAAGTTTCAGTGTTGAATTCCAACCATTTTGGCATAACAATCTTCATCCCTTTAAGGTCTTTAAACATTTCAAGGTCTTGTTTGTTTTCTTTGATTGTAATCACATCGCCAACTTTAACTCTGTAAGATGCAATCGTAACACGTTTTCCATTAACACAAATTTGTCCGTGGTTAACGATTTGACGACATTCTGCTCTTGATGCTCCAATGCCCATTCTGTAAATAACATTGTCGAGTCTTCTTTCGATAAGGGATAACATGTTTGCACCTGTAACACCCTTCATCTTAACAGCATCTTCGTAATATTTTCTGAATTGTTTTTCCAATATACCGTACATTCTCTTAACTTTTTGTTTTTCACGAAGTTGAAGTCCGTATTCAGTAACTCTTTTTCTTGAAGCTCCATGTTGTCCAGGGATAACTGGTCTTCTTTCCATTGCACATTTCTTTGTCGTGCATCTTTCACCTTTAAGGAAAAGTTTACGTCCTTCTCTTCTACATTGACGGCAATCAGGTTCAATAGTTCTTGCCATTTTTTATTCTCCTTTTAAACTCTTCTTCTTTTTGGAGGTCTGCAACCGTTATGAGCGATTGGAGAAACATCCTTAATAAGTGTCACATTGAAACCAAGAGTTGAAAGACAACGGATTGCACTTTCTCTACCATTTCCTGGTCCTTTAACATACACTTCAACAGACTTCATTCCATTGTCAAGAGCAACTTTCCCTGCTGTTTCAACACAGGTTTGAGCAGCAAATGGAGTGCTCTTTTTGGAACCCTTAAGTCCAAGTCTTCCAGATGAGCATGAAGAAATAACATTACCTTCCATGTCAGTGAAAACGATAATGTTGTTGTTGAAAGAGGTCGTGATATGAACTTGACCTTTTTCGATGTTTCTGCTTACTCTTTTTCTGGTCTTAACAGTTTTTTTCTTTCCTGATGATTTTACATTAGCCATTGTTCACACCTCTTACTTACCTTTCTTAGAGCTTCCGCTAACAATTTTCTTAGGACCTTTTCTTGTTCTAGCGTTATTCTTTGTGCTCTGTCCACGAACAGGAAGTCCTTTTCTGTGGCGAATACCACGATAGCACCCAATTTCATTGAGTTTCTTGATGTTCATACTAACTTTAGATTTAAGTTCACCTTCAACCATGAGATTGTGTTCGATATAGTTACGGAGTTTAGCAACTTGGTCTTCAGTCAAATCTTTAACACGAATGTCCATAGAAATTCCTGTTTCTTTGCAGATATTTCTTGAAGTTTCAACGCCAATTCCATAAATATAAGTCAAACCATATTCCAATCTCTTATCTCTTGGAAGGTCAACACCAGCAATTCTTGCCATTATTTTTCTCCTTTTGAGGGCATTGCCCTTTGTCTAATTTTTGTTTGTTAAATATAAAGCAATCGATAAAGATATTCAAAGGAACTCAAATTAACCTTGAGTTTGTTTATGCTTTTTGCTCTTTGAGCAAATAACCATAACCTTTCCATCTCTTTTGATGACTTTACATTTATCACACATTGGTTTAACCGATGCTCTGACTTTCATTTTTTGCTCCTTTTTAACCCTTTTCTCTCCAAGTTATTCTTCCTTTAGAGAGGTCATACGGACTCATTTCAATTTTAACTTTGTCGCCTTCAATAATTCTGATGAAGTTTTGTCTGAGTTTTCCAGAAATGTAGGCTGTGATAACATGCCCATTTGAAAGTGTGACTTTGAAAGTCATACTTGGCAAAACTTCTGTGACCACTCCTTCAAATTCAATTACGTCTTCTTTGGACATATAAGGCTCCTTTCTTTTAAAAATTTTCTAATTTCCGCATTGACATTTTCTTGTCCAGATTTGAGTTTCTGCGCATCAAACCCAATTTTGGAAGCCTTCTGGACATGTTTCAGGCTTTTTTTCTTCGGTTTAGTCAATTTTAAGCGTTTCCCGTCAACTATATAGCAAAATTTGCCATCAGTTTCAAGAACAACAAAAATCTGATTTTTTTCTTTTCCTGCCGTAGCGACAACAACATCACCTTCTTGCAAATTCATCATCATTCTCCAAGGTTAAAACTTGAGGTCCACTTCGAGTGAAAAGAACGGTATTTTCGTAATGAGCTGAAGGTTTTCCATCACGAGTAACAATCCCCCAACCATCACTAAGCATGCCAATTTCTTTCTTACCAGCATTAATCATTGGTTCAATCGCAAGAACGGCATTTTCTGCAATGACTGGACCATCTGTTTCTTTTCCGAAGTTAAGAACCGATGGTGCTTCATGCATTCTTCGACCAATTCCATGTCCACAAAGTTCACGGACAACCGAGAATCCGTTGCTCTCTGCATGAGTTTGAATAGCATGAGAAAGTTTTCCAAGTCTGTCACCAACTCTGATGTTTTCAATACCTTTGAAGAAACATTCTTTGGTGACTCTGATCAATTTCTTTTTCTCTTCGCTAATCTCACCGACAGGAAAGGTCCTTGTAGCATCGCCGTGATAGCCTTTATAGGCAACCACAATGTCGACACTGACAATGTCGCCTTCTTTCAAAATGATGTCTTTGCTAGGAATGCCATGAACAACCATTTCATTGACAGAAATGCATGTTGCAGCCGGATAGCCTTCATAGCCAAGACAGGCAGGCGAACCACCACTATCTATTATAAACTTTTCTAGAGATTTGTCAATATCAAAAGTAGAAACTCCTGGCTTTATAAGGCTTTTGGCGTATATAAGAGCGTCACGAGTTATTTCACATGCTTTTTTGATTAACACAATTTCTGCAGGTGTTTTTTGAATCAACTTATATTCTCCCTTTCAAAAAGTTTTTCACAGGTTCGTATGTTTCTTGAGGGGTTTCTTTTCCTTCAATCACAAACAACCTATCAGCGTAGAAGTTTATGAGTGGTGCTGTCATGTTTTCATAAACTTCCAGACGATTGTTGACTGTTTCCAAATTATCGTCATCTCTTTGGAACAGTGGTGAACCGCACAACTTGCAAGTAGGTTTATCATAGGTAGAAGTGTTGTAAATCTCACCACATTTACTGCACGTTCTTCTACCAAGACATCTGCGTCTGATTTCATCAAACGAAACGTCCAATTGGATAACAGCATCAATTTTTGCAATGCCTTCAAGCGCTTTTGCTTGTTCAATTGTCCTTGGAAAACCGTCAAGAATGAAACCTTTCTTGCAGTCATCTTTGGAAATGCGTTCTTTAAGCATTGAAATTGTGACACTGTCTGGAACAAGTTGACCTTTGTCCATATAACTTTTAGCCAACTTTCCGACTTCAGTCCCATTTTTTATATTTTCACGGAAAAGGTCACCAGTAGAAATTTGCACAAGATTGAAATCTGAAACAATGTTCCTAGCCAATGTCCCTTTTCCAGAAAATGGTGCACCAAGCAATATGATATTCATAAAATCCTCCATATTGTTATAAGTGTCTAGCATAACCAGTTGCTTTAAAAATCTTTTACATCAAATTTGTTTGAAATTTAAGTTTAGTTTTTTCAAACGCTCACTGCTTAGTTGAGGAAACCTTTATAGTTTCTCATAAGCATTTGTGCTTCAAGACTCTTATCAAATTCCAATGCAACAGAAACGATAATCATAAGTCCTGTTGTGCTGAATGCATTGATAAGGCTTGTCAATGTGTAATCATCAATTGCTTTGAATGTCAAAGATGGGATCAAAGCAATGAAAGCTAAGAACACTGCACCAAACAATGTGATTCTCTTAGAAATTTTTCTAAGGTAATCAGATGTTGTTTTCCCAGGTCTAATTCCCGGAATGAAACCACCCTGCTGTTGCATACGTCTTGAAATGTCATCTGTGTCAAATGTGATTTGAGCATAGAAGAATGCGAATGCAAAGATGAGAATGGCAAGCAGAACGATATATACCCAAGAGTTTGTTCCAAGGTATGTGTTATACCAGTTAAGTGCTCCTTCCCAAGATGGAACGATGCTCATGATAAGTTGAGGCAATGTCAAAAGTGAAGTTGCAAAGATGATTGGCATAACACCTGAAGCATTCAATTTGATTGGAATGAAAGTGTCTTGTCCACCATACATTTTTCTTCCCTTGATTTGTTTTGCATATTTGACACCAACTCTTCTTTCTGACGAATCAATGAAAACGATAAGTCCGAAAATCAATACCAAAGCAACAAGGTAGATGATGATCATCCAAAGATTTGTAATGTCTTCACCAACTTGTGAGATGGCGCTTGAAATTCCTGATGCTGAAGATGAAATGATACCAACAAAGATGAGCAAGCTCATTCCGTTTCCAACACCAATTTGTGTTATCTTTTCACCAAGCCAAACTGTGAACATTCCACCAGCGGTCAAAATCAACACAATTCCTGTTGCAATCAACCATGTTGGCATATTCAAGTTTGTTGCGATGTAGTCCTTAAATGAAACAACAATACCAATTGCCTGAGCGAGAGCCAAAACCAAAGCACAAACACGAGTGTAGAAAGTGATTTTTCTTCTTCCGTCTTCGCCTTGTTTTGACAAACTTTCAAGTTTTGGGATTGCGACCGTCAACAATTGAATGACAATTGATGCTGTGATATAAGGCGAAACACCAAGTGCCAGAATTGAACCATTTGACAAAGCGTCACCACTAAGCAAGTTCATTAAAGAGAAGAAAGTAACTCCATCTGAACTGCTGTCACTGATTGCTCCTGACAAATCAAAACCAGGGCAAACCAAAGCACAACCCACTCTGAAAAGTATGAGCAAGCCTAAAGTGATGAGAATTTTCTTTCTCAAATCTTTGATTTTAAAAGCATTTACGAGAGTTTTAAACATAAATTACTCCTCTATTTCGATTTTTCCACCTGCTTTTTCAATTTTTTCAATAGCAGATTTTGTTGCTTTCTTAGCCTTGATTGTAAGAGGTTTTGTAATCTCTCCATTTCCAAGAACTTTGAGTCCATAAGGAGCTCTTTTTCCAACAACTCTGTATTCATACAAAAGTTCTTCTGTGATAACTGTGTTTGGTTCAAAAATTTCCAAATCGCCAACATTTACAGTTGAATAAACTTTTTTGTAGTTTGCATTGTTAAAACCACGAATAGGAAGTTTTCTGATGAGAGGAATGTTTCCTCCTTCAAATCCGGCCTTAACTCCGCCACCACTTCTAGCCCATTGTCCTTTGTGACCTTTTCCAGAAGTTTTACCAATTCCAGAGCCGATACCACGACCAACTCTAACTTTTTTAGTTGTAGAGCCTTCGGCAGGTTTAAGATTTTCTAATTTCATATTGCCCTCCTTACTCTTCAACCACTTCAACAAGATGCTTTACATGGAACAAACTTCCACGAATGCTCTCGTTGTCTGGCAATATTCTAGTTTGATTAAGTTTTTTGAAACCAAGGGCTTCCATGATTTTCATTTGGTTTTTGTTGTAACCAATCGCACTTCTAACCCAAGTAACTTTCAATGTTTTTCCTTTTTTCATGACGCCCTCCGATTAAATTTCCTCAGGCTTTTTGCCACGACGTGCAGCAATTTCTTCTCTTGTCTTAAGAGAAAGAAGCCCATTCATAGTTGCTCTAACAACATTGATTCTGTTTGTTGAACCGTGAATCTTTGTCACAATGTTCTTAACGCCAGCAACTTCCAAAACTGCTCTCGCAGCACCACCAGCGATAACTCCGTGACCTTCTTCAGCAGGAAGCATCAAAATCTTTGTTGTACTGAATTTTCCAATTGTTTCATGAGGAATTGTTCCTTCAACGATAGCAACTTTCTTCATATTTTTCTTTGCAACAACAGTTGCTTTGTCAATAGCGTTTGGAACTTCATTAGCCTTGCCAATTCCCATTCCAACGTTACCCTTGCCGTCACCAATAACAACAAGAGCGGAGAAACGCATGGTTCTACCACCTTTAACAACCTTAGTTACACGACGAACATGAACAAGTCTTTTGTCCATTCCATCGTCTTCTTTCTTAACAGGTCTTTCACGACGGTTGTTTTTTTGAGGTCTATCTTCTTTTTTATTCTTAATTTCTTCTGCCATGATTTCCTCCTAAAATTTGAGCCCTGATGCTCTTGCACCATCAGCGACTGCCTGAACTCGTCCAGTGTAGAGATATCCACCTCTATCAAAAACGACTTCCTTGATTTTCTTTTCTTTTGCTCTTTTGCCAATAACTTCACCAACGATCTTAGCTGCTTCAGTTTTTGTCTTACCTTTGATCATTTCGGCAATTTCTTTGTCAAGAGTAGAAGCAGAAACAAGAGTTTTGCCTTTTGAATCGTCAATGATTTGAGCATAGATATTGCTAAGACTTCTGTAAACATTAAGTCTTGGTCTTTCAGATGTTCCAACAACTGTTTTTCTAACTCTTGCATGACGAACTTGTCTGTCTTTATTCTTATCTTTAACAGTAATCATCTCTCAATCTCCTCCTACTTCTTACCCTTACCAGAAGCTTTACCAACTTTTCTAACAAGTGGTTCGCCATCATAGTGAACACCATATCCATGATAAGGTTCATAAGGTCTTTTGCTTCTAATAACAGCACTAAATTGTCCAACTTTATGTCTATCAATTCCTGAAACAACGATTTCAGTAACAGATGGGCAAGTAACTTTCAAATCAGAAGGAATTTCAACTTCGATTGGGTGAGAATAGCCAAGTCCCATAACAAGTTTGTTTCCAGAAACTTGTGCTTTATAACCAACTCCGGCAATAACAAGTTTCTTGTCCCAGCCTTTTGTCACACCAACAACCATGTTGTGAACAAGTGCTCTGTAAAGGCCTTGCTTTGCGTTGAGGTCTTCTTTCTCATATGTGAAGTGAACTTCATTGTCTTTAACTTCTGTTTTGATACCCTTGTCGATTGTTTGTGTCAAAGTTCCCTTTGGTCCTGTGACAACAATTTCATCTCCATTTCTGGCAAAAGTGGCACCATTTTCAAGTTTAACTGGTTTATTTCCTATTCTTGACATAATGCACCTCCTTACCATACATAAGCGAGAACTTCGCCACCAACATTCAAACTTCTTGCAACTTTGTCAGTAACAATTCCTTTGTTTGTTGAAATAATGGCAATTCCAAGCCCGCTTATAACCTTTGGAAGATGTTCTTTGTCAGAATAGATACGAAGACCAGGTTTTGAAATTCTCTTCAAACCTTGGATAACACTTTGTCCTTCTTCATCATATTTAAGTGTAACTTGAATATTTTTGAAAGAACCAGCGTCAACAAGTTTGTATTCTGAAATGTAACCTTCGTCCAAAAGTATTTTAATGATTTCTAATTTTTCTCTTGATGCAGGGATTTCAACAGTCTTGTGTTTTGCACCGATAGCATTTCTAAGACGAGTCAACATATCTGCAATTGGGTCTGTAACGAACATAATTCCCTCCTTACCAACTTGACTTTTTCACGCCAGGAATTTCCCCGCGGTTAGCCATTTCTCTAAAACAAATTCTGCAAATGCCATATTTACGAAGCACTGCGTGAGGTCTGCCACAGATAGAGCAACGAGTGTATTCTCTTGATTTGTATTTAGGTGTTCTTTTTTGTTTTGCAATTAATGATTTCTTTGCCATGAACTTTCCTCCTATCTAGCAAAAGGCAAACCAAGTGCCTTCAAAAGTGCTTTTGCTTCTGCATCAGTTTTTGCAGTGGTAATAAAAGATATATCAAGACCTCTGATTTTTTCTACTTTATCGTAAGAAATTTCAGGGAAGATAAGTTGTTCTTTAACGCCCATTGAATAGTTTCCTCTTCCATCAAAAGACTTATCAGAAATTCCTCTGAAGTCTCTAACTCTTGGAAGAGCAATTCCAACAAGTCTGTCAAAGAATTCATACATTCTCTTTCCACGAAGAGTAACTTTTGCACCAATCTTCATTCCTGCTCTAACCTTAAAGTTTGAAATCGCTTTCTTAGCTTTTGTTGCAACAGGTTTTTGACCAGCAATCAAAGTTAATTCTTCAACGGCAGTGTTAAAACTTTTTGAATTGTCTTTAACATCACCAAGTCCCATGTTCAAAACGATTTTAACAAGTTTTGGAACTTCATTAACGTTGTTGTATCCAAACTCTTTGATGAGTTGTGGAACAATTTCTTCTTTATAGCGTTTTGCTGTTTGGTTTTGTTCTTTCATCTTTCACCACCTTATGCTTCTGTTTTAGCAGAAGGTTTTTTTGTCGACTTTTTAGTTGTTGAGGTGCTAGCCTCTTTTGTAGTTTTTGTTTCAACAGCCTTTTCTGCTTTTGCTGTTGTTTTCTTTGCTGAAGTTTCTTTCTTTGCCTTTGCAGGTTCTTCAGCTTTTGCAGAAGCAATGTTCTTCTTTGCTTCTTTCTTTGTTGCTTTCACAAATTCTTTGTCAAGAGAAGCTGAACATTTTTTGCAAACTCTAACTTTCTTTCCATTGATTTCTTTGTGAGCAACTCTTGTTGCTTTTCCACAAGTTCCACAAACAACCATAACATTTGAAATGTTGATTGGAGCAGTTTTCTTAACGATTTCGCTCTTTTCATTTTGTTTTCTTGCTTTCTTGTGTTTTGTCACAATGTTGACACCGTCAACCAAAACCTTGTTATCTTTAGGGAAAACATCTAAAACTTTACCGGTTTTACCTTTATCTTTTCCTGTGATAACCAAAACGGTATCGCCTTTCTTAACTGTATTGCTCATTTTGACGCTCTCCTTTTAAATAACTTCTGGTGCGAGAGAAATGATTTTCATGTAACCTTTGTCACGAAGTTCTCTTGCAATAGGTCCAAACACACGAGTGCCCTTTGGTTGTTTTTGATTGTCAATAATCACAGCGGCGTTGTCATCGAAACGGATATGAGAACCGTCAGCTCTGTTCAAACCTTTGGTTGTTCTAACAATAACTGCTTTAACAACATCGCCTTTCTTTACGCTGCCACCAGGTATAGCTTTCTTAACAGAAGCAACAATAACATCACCGATGTTACCACTTCTTCTAAAAGAACCACCAAGAACTCTGATACACATAATTTCTTTAGCACCTGTGTTGTCAGCAACTTTAAGTCTTGTTTGAGGTTGTACCATATCTCTCCTCCTATTTCGCTTTCTCTACGATTTTAACAACTCTGTGATATTTTTCTTTTGAAAGTGGACGAGTTTCCATAATAAGAACGGTATCGCCAATTCCACATTCATTGTTTTCATCGTGTGCTTTGAATTTCTTTGATTTTTGAACGACTTTTTTGATTTTTGCATCCTTAACTCTGTAAGTAACCTTAACAACGACAGTTTTGTCCATGCTTCCAGCACTAACAACAACACCTTGTCTTGTATTTCTCAAATTTCTACTTTGTTCCATCGTTGTTTCCTCCATTTGCTATTTCCTTTTCTCTGATAGCAGTTTGAACTCTGGCAATTTCTTTTCTTACATTTCTGATTGCAAGTGGGTTTGCCAAATTTCTAGTAGCATGTGAAAAACGAAGATTAAAGAGTTCATTTTTAAGTTCTTTAAGTCTTGCGTTTAACTGTTCAAGAGAAAGAGTTCTAATTTCTTCATTCTTCATTCTTCTCACCACCTTCTACGGCTGTTTCTTTCTTTATGAACTTAGTTTTGCAAGGAAGTTTGTGTCCAGCAAGTCTAAGTGCTTCTCTAGCGATATCTTCAGATACGCCTTCGATTTCAAAAAGAACTCTGCCCGGTTTTACGACTGCAACCCAAAACTCAGGATTTCCTTTACCAGAACCCATACGAGTTTCAGCAGGTTTTTTAGTAACAGGTTTATCTGGGAAAATCTTGATCCAAACTTTTCCGCCACGCTTAATGTATCTTGTAAGTGCGATACGAGCAGCTTCAATTTGGTTAGATTTGATCCAACAAGGTTCTGTGGCAATGATTCCGTAAGTTCCATAAGCAAGAGTGTTGCCTCTAGAAGCCTTTCCGGTCATTCTTCCACGCATAACCTTTCTTCTTTTAACTCTCTTAGGCATTAACATTGTTTTTGTCCTCCTTTATAGGTTGTTTAGACAAAATTTCGCCTTTGTAAATCCAGCATTTGATTCCAAGTTTTCCATAGTTTGTGAATGCAGATGCTGTTGCATAATCAATGTCAGCACGGAGAGTGTGAAGTGGAAGAGAACCTTCCATATATTTCTCTGTTCTAGCCATTGTGTTTGCACCATCGATAACACCACTAACTTGAACCTTGCAACCTTTTGCTCCAGCCTTCATAACTCTTTGCATTGCTTGTTTCAAAGCTCTTCTCCATTGAACACGTTTTTCAAGTTGAACAGCGATTGATTCCGCAACAAGTTTTGCATCAAGGTCTGGTTTCTTAACTTCTTTGACATTCAAAACAAGAGATTTAACAGGACGAACAAGTTTGTTCAAGTCTTTTTTGATTGCCTCAATTCCTGCACCCTTTGTTCCGATAATCATACCAGGCTTGCCTGTGTAGATGTCAACTTCAAGTTTGTTTTCAGTTCTTTTGATTTGAACTTCTGAGATTCCTGCATTTGCATGCTTTTTCTTAAAGAATTCTCTGATGTCATGGTCTTCTTTAAGATTTGCGGCAAAATCTTGTTTGTTGGCATACCAAGTTGATTGCCAATCTTTGTTGATTCCAATTCTAAGTCCGTATGGATTAACTTTCTGCCCCATTATTTTGCCTCCTTCAACTCGTCAAGGATAATTGTGATATGACAAGTTTTTTTCAAAATTCTGTCTGCTCTTCCTCTTGCTCTGAAAGAAATTCTTTTCATGATTGAGCCTGGAGTTGAATAACACTCAGCAACATAGAGATTGTCTGAAGAAAGACCTTTGTTATTTTCAGCGTTTGCAATGGCACTTTTCAAAACTTTGAGTGCTTCAGCAGCACCTGCTTGTGGCATGTAACTGAGAATTGCAACAGCTTCATTTGCTTTCTTACCTCTGATATTGTCAAGAACAATTCTAACCTTTGATGAACTCATGCGAATATCTTTTGCAACAGCGTAAGGACGATTGTCTTTATTTGCGGCTCTTTTTTCAGCCTTTTGTCTAATTCTTGTAGCCATCTTCCCACCTCTTAACTTCTTTTTGCGGCTTGTTTTTGTCCCGCATGTCCTTTGAAGGTTCTTGTCAAAGAGAATTCACCAAGTTTATGGCCAACCATGTCAGCAGTAACATAAACTGGAATGTGTTTCTTACCATTATGAACAGCGAATGTGAAACCTACAAATTCTGGATAGATTGTTGAAGTTCTAGACCAAGTTTTGATAGGCTTTTTAACACCACTTTCAGCCATTTCATTGACTTTTTTCATAAGTCTTGGGCTGACATAAGGTTTTTTCATTTCTTTTCTCATCGTGGCCTCCTCCTTAATTTACTCTCTTAACCATCAAACGGTTAGATTTATTTTTCTTCTTTCTAGTCTTAAGACCAAGTGCAGGTTTACCCCAAGGTGTAACTGGTGATTTCATACCAACAGGGCTCTTACCTTCACCACCACCGTGTGGGTGGTCATTAGGGTTCATAACAACACCACGAACGGTTGGACGAACGCCCATATGTCTTGTTCTTCCAGCTTTACCGAGAGAAACAAGTTCGTGGTCAAGATTTCCAACAGTTCCGATTGTTGCACGGCAAGTGAGAAGAACTTTTCTCATTTCGCCTGATGGAAGTCTGAGTGTTGCATATTTGCCTTCCTTAGCCATAAGTTGAACTTCTGCACCAGCAGAACGAGCAAGTTGTCCACCCTTCTTTGGTTCAAGTTCAATGTTGTGAATAAGTGAACCAACAGGAATGTCAGAAAGTGGAAGGTTGTTTCCAATTCTGATTTCAACTCCGCTTCCGCTCATGAGAACATCTCCAACTTTAAGTCCAACAGGAGCGATGATGTATCTCTTTTCTCCATCTTTATAAGAAAGGAGTGCGATGTAAGCAGTTCTGTTTGGGTCATATTCAATTGCAACAACCTTTGCAGGAATGTTGTCTTTGTTTCTTTTGAAGTCGATAATACGATACTTCTGTCTGTTTCCGCCACCCTTGTGACGAACAGTAACTTTACCTTGTGCGTTTCTTCCAGCATGTTTTTTCTTAACAGCAAGGAGAGACTTTTCAGGTTCTTTTTTTGTCAATTCTTCTGTCGAAAGTTTTGAATAGAATCTTCTTCCGGCTGAAGTTGGATTACTTTTTATGATAGCCATTTTCTCCTCCTAATTAAGATAAACTTTCGAAGAATGCAATTGGTTTAGATTTTTCAGTGAGTGTAACGATTGCTTTTTTATAGTCACTTGTCTTACCAACTGTTCTTCCTTGTTTTGTATTTTGTGATTTTTCATGTCCTTTAACGATACATGTGTTAACTTTTGCCACTTCAACGTTGAACATTGTTTCAACCGCCTGAGCAATTTGAACTTTGTTTGCTCTTTTGTCTACAACAAAACTGTATATTTTGTTTTGAATTCCGGCATAACTTTTTTCTGTAAGAAGTGGTCTGATAATGATTTCATTTGCTTCCATTATGCGTTTGCCTCCTCTAAGAATTTGATTGCAGACTCTGTCAAAACAACATTTTTGTTTGAAACAACATCATATGTGTTTAAGAGTTCAACATTGACAGTGCTAAGATTTGGAATGTTGTTTGTTGCTTTAAGTTCTTTGTCAGAATTGTTTGAAGAAACAACCAAAACTGAACCATTAAACTTGAAAGCGTCCAAGAATTTTTGAGCATCTTTTGTCTTTGCACTTTCAATTTCAAATTTGTCAAGAACTGTAACTTCTTTTTGTGCAAGTTTTTGGCTGAGTGCAGAAAGAAGTGCTGTTCTCTTTGCTTGTTTGTTGACTTTCTTTGAAAAGTCTCTTGGCTTTGGAGCAAACACAACTCCACCACCGATGAATTGTGGTCCTTTTGTTGAACCTTGTCTTGCCCTACCTGTTCCTTTTTGTCTGTAAGGCTTAGCAGCGTGACCTCTAACTTCGCTTCTTGTAAGAGTGCTTTTGTTTCCTTGTCTTTGGTTAGCGTTGTAAGCAACAATTACTTCATGAATGAGAGGTTCATTATATTCCACACCGAAAACGTCGTCTTTCAAAGAAATTGAACCAACTTCTTCGGCTTTCATATTATAAACTTTAACCTTTGCCATTTCCGTTCTCCTTCATTTACTTCTTAATCTTAACAGATTGTCTGATAGTAAGGATTGAACCTTTGCTACCTGGAACATTACCTTTGATCAAAAGTAAGTTTCTATCTGCATCGACTTTAACAATTTCCAAGTTTTGAATGGTCACTCTTTCATTTCCGTATTGTCCAGGCATGTGTTTGTTTTTGAAAACCCTAGATGGTGTTGAGTTTGCACTCATAGAACCAACTTCTCTGTGAACAGGTCCAGTACCGTGAGTCATTTTAAGTCTGTGTTGATTCCATCTTTTGATAACGCCAGAAAATCCGTGTCCTTTTGTAATTCCCATTACATCAACTTTGTCTTTTTCGCTGAAGATGTCAGCCTTAACTGTTGAACCAACTTCCAAATCTCCGTCAAGGTCAAATTCTCTCAAAACTTTGAAAGGTTCAACTTTTGCTTTGTCAAAAATCCCTTTTTGAGGTTTTGTGACATTTTTCTTCTTTTGGTCAAATGCACAAACATATGCATTGTAACCATCAACTTCTGTTGTCTTCTTTTGAACAACTGTCATAGGACCAGCTTCAACAACAGTCACAGGTATAACCAAACCATCGTCAGTAAAGACTTGTGTCATACCGAGTTTTTTACCTAATATCGCTTTCACTTCTCTTTACCTCCTTACAGTTTGATGTTAATCTCAACGCCGGCAGGGAGTTCCAACTTCATAAGAGCGTCAATAGCCTTAGCGTTTGGATTATAAATATCAATCAATCTCTTGTGGGTTTTGCTTTCAAATTGTTCTCTTGAGTCTTTGTATTTGTGTGGAGAACGAATCACAGTTACCACTTCTCTGTCAGTTGGAAGTGGGATAGGCCCAGAAACTTTTGCGCCATTCTTGCCAGCTGTTTCAATAATTCTCTTGCAAGCTTCGTCAATAAGTGTGTGTTCATAGGCTCTAAGTTTAATTCTCATTTTTTGTGTTGCCATCTTTCTTTTTATATACCTCCTGTATTAACTAATCCAAAATGTTGCATTTTTTCAATCGGGATACGCATTTTTGTGACAAACTTGATTCCCACAACAAGTTTCAATCACTGTCGAACACTACCCCGCGTGTGTCATGCTGTCTGACTTAAAAAAATGTCATTTTGGTCGCCTCGGCATCAAGGCCGAAACTCTGGTCCATGCAAATTTTCTTATCGTCGCTTGTATGACGCAAGTAACCTTGCACTTCCTCCCATAAATAACAGCACTTGTATTATAGCAGACAAAGACATCATTGTCAACAGTTTTCAAAAGAAAAATAAAAAAGTCTCCAAAATTTTTGTTTGACCAATTCCTACAATTTGTTTTGATAATTATTATTAATATGGTATCTTATTTTAGTAGAATATAAAACTAATAAAATAGGAGAAACAAATGAACAGCACCGCAAGATCCCTTACGCTTTCAAAAAGCACAACAAAAAGTTTGGAAATCACATTAAAAGTCTTGGCAGTCATAGGCATGGTCTTGGCAATAGGAAAATTCTTTTTCCCAGCGACCATGGAACAATTCACTCATTTCACATCTGCTTGGTCAATTGGCAACATAATCAGATGGTTTATGTTTGGCGGAGCAATCTACATTCTGATGGCTGCTTTCTATAAAAACGAAAAAATGGCTAATGTCGCAAAACTCTTTTTGATTCCACTGACATTAATTTCAATCATATTCCTGCCTGATTTCATCAATTTCAACACAAGTCTGACAGATCCAACCAACAGCGCCCTGCTCCTTACTGTTATGATTTTGGAAATTGTTGTTCTGATTGCAAGTTCCGTTTTGATCATAATTCTTGCGGGGGGGGGATTTCGAGAGATAAACTTTTGGAAAACGCTTAAAACTTTCCTATTTGTCGTTCTTTTCACAACCCCACTCAACATTTTAGAGTTTTTCAAGTACATAATCCCAGAAAATGTTCTTGCAGGTTTGGCCTACCACAACTTTGGATTTTGGCATTTGATTGCAATCTTTGTTTTGATTGCGGTAACACTTGGACTTTATTTCTTCCTGAGGAAAAAAGATGAAGAAGAAAAGTGGCAACTTCTTGTTATTCTGTCATTGACATTCATTTTGACATACGTATCCAAAATTTCTGTATCTTTCATATCTGGATACCAAGGAAAAACACAATGGTTCAATATGCTCCCACTCTATGTTTGTGACATTGGTGCAATATTGATTCCTATTGCCATGTTAACAAAAAAGAAGTTTTTCTTGGACAATCTCTTCTTTGTGAATGCGGTTGGCGCAATGTCCGTTTTTGTGTTTATGGGAATCGACTCCTTAAACGGAAATAATTACATATTCAGTTTTAACTATCTATATTTCATTTTGACACACGCCTTGCTCTTTGCATTGTCAATCATGCCTGTTCTATTGAAACTGTTCAAACCAAAATTCAAAGGAATATTAAATGGCATTGCCGTCTTCACAGTTCTTTACATAGTCGCAACAGTTGTCAGTGCATACATCTCAACAATTGCCTTTCCAACTGACAACCCTGACATTTGGGTTTATTGGATGCCGAACTATTGCTTCACACAAATCTGTCCGCTTCCATTGCCTTTTAATTTCCCTTCAACAACAATCTTGGGTATGTCTTTCAATATTCCGTATTTGATATTGTTATACATTTTCTACATCCTAATGTTCTTAGCATTTCAAGGTCTATGGAAAATCGGAGAACTCATCGCCAAAGCGGTTCAAAACAACAGACAAAGAAAACTTGAAAACAAAAGCATGACAATCATAATGAAAGCATTAAAAAAATAGTCCGTTTTGGACTATTTTTTCATTTCTCTTTCACATTCATCAAAATCATCATCATATCTTCTTGGATTATTTGGTTTTTCATAGGTTTCAATAAAAGGATCAAAACCATATTCTCTCTTGTTTTCTTCTCTTTTATCATGCAAAACAACAAATCTGTCATAAACCGTCCCACGATTCCCGACAACTCTCAAATCTGCTGAAACTTGATTGATGACAAAATCCTTGATTGACAAACCAGGCAATTTTTTGCTTACTTCATCAGCAACCAAGCCATTTGCAGTTCCGTCAAAAGCGAAAGCGGTTGGCCCAATTGTTTTTATTGCTTTTTTGATTATCGCTTCAAATTCCCTGTTTGCCATCATGGTTTGTTTTTGACCATTTTCACCTTTTTCCACTTTTGCATTAAAAACAAAGTTGTCAGCAATTTCAACTATGGCTTTGCCAGAACAATAGATTCTGTAAATTCTATTATCATGAATAATATCTCCAAACGATTTCAAAAGTCCTTTAAATGGTCTTTCAAATTCAACTTGCCAATCAATAATTGTTGTATTATTTTCCATTTTTCTTAATTCACTCCTGAAATAATTATATCTCACATCACTTCAAAAGTCAATATTCACTTTAAATCGCTTTTTTCAATTCATTTGATGAATTTTCTCTCTTAGTTGATAAATCACAAAAATATTTCAATGTTTTGTTTTTGCAATATTGTTTATTAACAGCATTTTCGTCTGCAACATTTTCAAGTTCAACGTCTCCAAGTCTTTGATACATTTCCAAAACATTCTCTTCAAAATTTCCATCTTTCCAACAAGAAGCTGGGAGATTTTCACAAAATGTTTGATAACTCTGATAAGATTTTGAAACATCAAATCTGTTCAACATCAATGCGGTCATCATTTCAACATTCTTGTCGTCCAACAAAGAATCAATTTGATCCAAAGAAAAATCTTTCTTAAATTCTGGATATCTCAGCACACCACCATCATGTATGATTGAGATTATTGTTTGACGACCTTTTTCAATAACACAAAAACAGTTTTGAAAATATCCATGTTCAATTTTTCGCAATTGCACTTTAGAAAATCTGTCACAAACAACTTCATTATGATTTGGAAGGTTCAACATAAAATATTGCCAATGTGGTTCACACTCGACAGAAACAATAGGACACCCCTCCCATTTTTCATTTGTAACCGCTTCAAGGCCAACTCTCTTATGTGATTGGTTTCCAACTAAAATATCAACATATCTTTCACTTAAATTAACAATTTTTCTCATATCCGTAAAACTCCGACAGCGGACATTCTACCATTTTCACAAACAAAAGTCAATATCAAT
>ULSO01039185.1_pt1 | contig 19050 bp, 18 predicted proteins | sample 1956701 | NCBI WGS metagenome assembly ULSO01 (sample SAMEA4835708, study PRJEB28245) | human gut metagenome | biome: gut microbiome; material: fecal sample | place: Denmark | collected 2008 | reverse complement strand
TCAAAGCCTGCCGCGCCTTTATTTTTTATTTTCGTTGTAAATTTAATTGCTTCCGCGGTCTTGCTCAAAGAGAGGCATTCTTTCAGCGGCATGCAGTTGCCGCATTCAGTTCTGCGCGGTCTGCGCCTGCGGCGCAGGGGCATTTTTTTGAAGAAAGGATGCGGAAAACACTTCGGGGTCTATGTTCTTTTCGAGAACGCAGGCAATGGCTTTTACGCCCAGCTCCATAGATTTGTCAATAAGGGGATTGAGCCGTGAATAGTCGTAATCATATTTATAGGTCTGTCGCTTTTTTGCATATACCGCGCGGGAATAGGTAAAAAATCTTTTCAGACAGCGTTCGACGCCCGAAAGCGTAACTTCTTCGTTGACTGCCGAAATTGCGTCGTAAACGGCGAAAGTCGCGCCGATAACGTCGTCTTTGGGCATTATTTTCCTAGGCGTGGAAAACCTCCGCGACACGTACAGACCTAAATCTTTTTCAAAATTGATGTGCGCAAGGGGCGAGCTCTTTGTCTCTTCAAAAGCATATACTGCGGGGTGAATGGTGCAATCTAGCGCGTAGTGCGCGGCAAAACCCGCGGCGTAGGAGGGGTTAGTGCGGCACAATGCCGAAAAGAGTTCCTTTGGCTCTGTGTTGTGCAGTTTTTTGCCCTCGTTCATGGGCGAAAAGTCTGCTCTGTAAAAAAAGAATACGTCCCCGCCCTGCGCGCCTAGGTTGTAAAGTTTTTTGTCGGTTATCAGCTCGCGGTGGGGTTTAGGCAGTTTTTCATATATAAAATCGGCGATTATCGCGTGAGTGAAATAGTCGGGCATATTACAAGTTTGACCTTTTGGCGTAAAATAAATACTGTTGTATGTAACCCGAATATTCGCCGAACATATCTGTAAAATATTTGTTGATTTTCTGCCTGTCGGCGGGCTGACCGCCGAAATCTTCAAGGTAAAGTTTTTCTATCCAGGTATCCACGGGGAAGCTCGCGCGCCGCCCGAAGCCGAAAAGGCTTATGCAGTCGGCTACTTTCGGACCTATGCCCTTGTAGCCGAGCAGGGCGCACCTTAGCTGGTCGTCGGGCAGAGTTTCAAGCTCTTTTATGCCCTCTTTCGCAATGCGCGAGGCGGTTTCGCTTATGAAAACGTCGCGGTATCCCGCGCCGAGCGATTTATAGTAATCTGCTCCGCGCGCGGCGAGGGCGGAGGCGGAGGGGAACGACATGAAAGCGCCGCGCGGGCTCTCTGTCTTTTGCCCTAACCCCTCGCATATGCGCGAAATAATGCCCTTTATGCGGGGTATATTGTTATTCTGCGAAATTATGAAGGAAAATATCATCTCCTCCGCATTCTGGTTTAAAAGTCGCAGTCCTTTTGCCTTGTCGCATGCCTCGTCGAGCACCTTTACGCCGAATGAGCGCGCCTCTTTTATGATTTGGGAATAGTCGCGCGAGAGGTCGAAATAATTATAAAAATAGTCCGTATCCTCGCTTTCGACAACCGTCTTTACGCCGTCCGTGCGGATGTAACATTCCTTGTCCGCCGAAAAAACTCTGTAACCCTCTTCGAAAGGGTAAAAACGGAAAACCTGTCCGCATTCAAGCACGTCGGCAGGTTTGAAATAGGTCGCGTCGTAATCGAATTTCATCTTGTGTGCCCCGCAAAAACTTTTCTTTACTGCATTTTATCATTTTATCTCCCGCAAGTCAACGCCTGCGCCCGCGCGCGTTTTATTTAAAGACGCCGCCAAAAATTTAAAGTGCAGGGAGTAAAAAGATGGCGCCGTCAGCCGCAAACTGCGACGGACGGCGCCTTTATGGAGGTGTTCAAAAGGCTTTCATGCAAATTTTTTGCCTTTTTATCAGTCTTTGAAATTTACAGAAAGCGAGCCGAAATTTACGCGCGCCGAAAGGCTCTTTCCGCTGTCGGACGCACTCGATTTTATATTGCACGAACCGAGAGTTTTGGATATGTCGATGTCAAAGTCCTCTTTTTTGCCGCACAGCGTTATAACTGCCGCGCCCGCGCTTACGTCTATCGAAGTGCGGCGGCTGTCGATGGAATTGACCGTCGCTTTGCCGGCGTTTACGTTGAGCTTTGCATCGCTGCCGTTTATCTGTTCAATGTCCAGCTTGCCCGCGTTTACTTCGGCTTCGAACCTGTGGCAGATTATCTCGCCCGCGCTGAGCGCGCCCGCGTCGAGTGTAAGGCGCATATCCGAACAGGTTATGTCGCGCATATCCACGGCGCTCGCGCTTATTTCCCCTGTAATGTTGCCGTACTCGCCGCTTTCAAGGCAGAGTTTGCCCGCCGAAACGTTAATTTCGCAGTCGGCAGTCAGTCCGCGCGGCATATCGATTACGATGTCGGGTACTTTTTTGTTTTTTAACGTAAATGTCTTTATGTTCGCCTTGTATTTAATGTGAATTTTTCCGCCCTTCTGTTCGACCGTGTATTCAAGAAGGGAGGTGGCGGGGTATTCAACCTTTACCCTGTCTCCGTCATAGAAGCGCATATATGCCCTGCCTATTGCGCATTCGATCTTTATGCAATCTATGCCCCCTTCCGAAACAAAAGTCAGGGTTTTGTCCGCTTCGGCGTCGTCTTTTTCCTTTTTGTCCTTGTTTTTGCCTTCGCTTTCGCGGGGGCTATCTTCATTCTCCTCGGCGAGTATCTTTTTTGCCGCGTCGTAGGGCGCGCCGAACTGCGCAACGGCTTCGTCCTCGCTGAGCCCGGCGTCGCGCTTGTCTGCGTACATTTCGCTGTAATAATCTATAACGCGCTTGCGCTCGTCTTCGCTTACGTCAATCAGGAAATGTTCAAGTTCGTCCCGCCATTCAGTGTATTTCATAATCTTTCTCCGAAAATTTTTTTATAAATTAATATCAGCTCCTCGAAGTCGTAGCGGTATTCTTTGAGTTTCTGCTCGCCGCTGTCCGTCAGGGAGTAATATTTTCTCAGCCTTCCGTTAAATTCTTCCGTCCGCGTTCTGAGCGCGCCCACGCTTTCAAGCCTCTTTAAAATGGGGTAAAGCGTGCTCTCCGATATTGAAATTATGCCTTTCAGATCGTTTATTATCTTGTAACCGTAGCTCTCTCCGCCGCGCAGAGCGTATAAAACGCACGCGTCGAGTATGCCCTTTTTTATCTGAGCGTCCAAAATATATACCTCGTTTCGTCTAATACTATACATTGCATAGTATAGTTTGTCAAGTATTTTTAAAAAATTTTTGCAAAAAATATTTATTGCAGTCCCGCCGCGCGGCGGTCGGCGAAAAATTTCGTCGTTCGGGGAAAATACATACCGCGCATATCGCCCACGCGCAAGGGGCGAGGGGTAAAAATAATTTTGCGGAGCGAGGCGCACAGATTTTTCTGCGGGCAGGCGCAGGCAGGCGGTGCAGGGCGAGGAAATGAGTGCATTCGCGCAGAAGGGAGTACTTTTGCAGGCAAAAAGTTTGCAGGGCGCGGGTATTTTATCGCAGGCGTTCAATTGCGCGCAATATTTTGCATAATGCGGCAAAACTTCGCTTTATAAAAGGAGGGTGATATGAAACAACTCGGGTCAATGGTAGAGGAGATAAAGGGCGTGCTCACCTCGCCCGACATTATAGCGTTTGAATTTGCTTCCCTCGACGGAAAGAAGTTTGCCGCGGTCTATCTTGACGGCATAACGGACAAACATCTGCTGGGCGAGCTGGTGGTAAAGCCGCTGAGGGACGCCAAGGTGGGGGACGGCGCCGAGAAGGCGGCAATGCTTCTCGCCTCGCCCGAGGTGAGCGAAAGCAGCGATATGAGCGAGGCGGTTGCGCAGATACTCGACGGCAACGCCGCTTTGTTTATAGACGGCGAAGAGCAATTTTATATCATAGGGCTCAAAAATCCTCCGGGCAGGGCGGTTGCGGAGCCGCCTACGCAGATTACCATAAAGGGTCCGAGGGAGGGATTTACCGAGGATATAAAGACAAACCTCGGTTTGGTAAGAAAGAGGATAAAGAGCGAGCGGTTGCAGGTAAAAATGCTCAAGTGCGGCGAGCAGAGCGCGACTGCCGTAGCGCTGTGTTACCTCAAAGGCGTGTGCAACGAGAGCGTGCCAAAAACTATCGAAAAGCAGATTAAGGCAAATAAAATCGATCTGGTGCCCGATTCTTCATACATCTCTTCGTTCATTTCGGGCAGACCGCGTTCGCTTTTTAAAAGGTGCGCAACCTGCGAAAAACCCGATATTTTTGCCGCAAAACTGTGCGAGGGCAGGGCGGGACTTATAGTGGACGGTTCGCCCATCGCGCTCACCGCGCCCTATATGATAGTGGAGGACTTTCAGGCGGCGGAAGATTACTATATAACTTCATTCCGCGCCTCGATAATAAGGGCGTTGAGGCTCATCGCCGTGCTTGTCGGGGTGCTGTTGCCCTCTTTATACATCTGCGCGCAGCTTTTCAAAATTCAGCTTATACCCGTCAAACTGCTCTTTAAAATTGCAAGTTCGGTTGCGGGAATTCCCCTTTCGCCCAGCGTGGAAATGTTTTTTACGCTCTTCGTCCTCGAAGTTTTGAACGAAGCGTCCGTGCGAATGCCAAAATATGTCGGGCTTGCGCTGTCGGTCGTCGGCGCGCTCGTGCTGGGCGATACTGCGGTTAAAGCGGGAATAATCTCTACGCCCGCGGTAATAATCGTGGCTTTTTCCGCAATATGCCTTTATACGGTGCCCGACCTCGTGGAAACTACCACCACGCTGCGCCTTCTTTACCTTATAGTGGGCGGCTCCGTGGGCATTTACGGCATTGTGCTTTTGTCGGCGTTCATATTGTGCTATCTCTGCTCCGAACAGTCGTACGGCGTGCCCCTTCTCGCGCCGTTCGCACCGCTCGTTGCGGGCGACATGAAGGACGCGCTGTATAAAAGCAATCTCTATTCTCTCGGCAGGCGTCCGAGGGTGATGAAATCTTCAAACAAAACGAGGCTGAAAGGCGATGACAGATAAAATAAGCGTAAGACAGATATGCATAATAATGTGTTGCTTCGGCGCGGCGCTCAAACTTATGCTTTACCCCACGACTATGGCGGCGGCATGCGGAAATGCGCTGTGGCTGCCCGTGCTCGCCGATACGGCGATTGAAACGCTGTGCGTGTGGGCTGTGGCGTTTCTCTGTTCGAGGACGGACAAAACTTTGTTTCAGTTAATAGAAGGTGTCGCAGGCAGGTGGGCGGCGCGCGCGGTATATGCGCTCTTTGCACTGTTTTTCGTCGCCAACGTATTCGTGCCGATGAGCGAACAGCAGCTCATGGTGCACGAGGTGTTTTACGACACAATTCCGTCCCTTCTCGTCTTTCTGCCGTTCTTTTTCTTCGCGGTATATGCGGGGACGAAGCGGCTGACAAATGCGGGCAGAACGGCGGATATATGCCTTCCCGTTTTTGCCATAACTTTGGCTATACTCATTGCCATGTCGCTTTTCGAATGCGATTTTTCCAATCTTCTGCCATTTCTGAAACAGCCCGTTTCAACCCTCTATTCGGGCTGTGCGTCGGGCTTTTTCCGCTTCACGCAGGGGGCATATCTCCTCATGTTCATGGGGCATTTCGACTATAAAAAGGGCGACTGTGCAAAAATCACCCTTTCGTGCGCCGCGGGCGGGCTCATCGTCGCGTTTGTGGCGGCGGTGTTTTATGCCGTTTACGGCAACCTCGCTGAGGTGCAGTATTTCGCCGTAACCAAAATTTCAATTTTCTTTTCGGCTATAGCGCTGATAGGCAGAACCGATCTGTTCGCCGTTTACGCGCTCGATATCGTAATGCTCTTCGCGCTCGCGCTCAACATTCAGCTCGCCTGCCATTGCCTCGAAAAGGCGGTCGGCAAGCCCCTTCGACCCGTGTATTCTCTGGCGGTCAACGCCGTGCTGATAACTCTGATATTTTTATTCAACAATAAATTTTCGCTCGTGCAGACGATAGGCTCGGACTGGCTGGTTTACGCCGCGCTCATTTTTGCCTACGTCCTGCCCGCGGCGGCGTGGGTGTTTTACGCGCTCAATAAAAGGAGAGGAGGCGGGCAATGAAAGATTATTCTAAAAAATTGAGGCGCTTTGCCGCGCTCATTTACGCCGCAGTCATACTTGCAATGTCCTTTTTGTTTTTCACCAACGATTTCGGGCTGGTAGATATAAGAAAGACGGCGGTCATTATAGGCGCGGGAATAGACCTCACGCAGGAGGGCGTGAGCGTAACCGCGCAGATAGCCGTTCCCCAGCCCTCCGAAAACGGCGAAAACACGCAGTTTATCGAGGTCGAGGGCAGCGGCATTACCGTCGCCGACGCGCTCAACGAAATAAACGCAAAGACGGGCTTTTTCCCTAAACTGGTATTCTGCAAGCTGGTCATTCTGGGCGAGAGTTGCGCGGATAAAAATATTTTTGAAGTGCTCGATTATTTTTATCGCGACGATTATACCCAGCTTACGCCCATAATCGCCATGTGCAAGGGCAGTGCGGCGGAACTTCTCGCCTCGCAGATGCGCTTCGGCAATACTGCAACCGTTTCGATAGAGCGTCTGCTCTCCGACGAGGCGAAAAAGAGCGGCAACGCCTCGACGGTCAACCTCAAAATGCTGGGCGCGGCGCAGTATTCGCCATCGGCGGCGTGCTACATGCCTTATATCGAAAGCCGCGCCGCGGAGGGCGGCGCGCAGCAAGGCGGGGAGAACGGCGGAGAGGCTGGCGGGCAGAGCAGTTCGCAGGGTCAATCGGGCGGACAGTCGTCCTCTCAGTCGGGCGGGCAGAGCGGCTCGCAGGAACAGGAATTTCTGTGCAATAAAACGGCTGTGTTTGCCGACGGAATGTTCGCGGGGGTGCTCACCGAAGAGCAGACCTTCGCCCTCAATATTCTCAGCAACACCGTAAGGCACGTGTTTATCCCGTGCGAGGCGGACGGGCAGTCTTACGTGCTCGGGCTGAGAAACTGTTCGGGCGGCATCGGCGTTTCGGTTGACGGCGCGGGCGCGAAGGTAAAGGCGTCCTTTTCCGCCGTTGCGCAGATTTACGACGTAACGCAGCCCTCCGACCCTCAGTCCGCCGCCGAAGGCGTTGTTCCCGAAAGCGTGCTCAAAGGGGGAGAGAAAGCGGTAAAAGAGAGGTTGGAAAGCCTGTTTGGAGCGTTGAAGCAGTCTGATTGCGACGCCCTCGGCATAAAGACGGAACTTTTCAGATATCACTATTCCGACTACGGCAGGCTGAAAGACGTTATAATGTCGGGCGAGGCGGAATACGAAGTAAACCTGCGCTCCGCAGGATAAAGTCCGCGCAATCGACAAAAGCATTAAAATTGTTGCAAATCGCCGCGCAGGTCGGAGGGCAATAAAAATCAAAAAAATAAAAGAAAAAGGGGCGGGCTTGCGCCCGCTCCTTTCCCGTTACGACGAGGACTGAACGTTTATGTGTGCCAGCGTCTCAATTATTAGTTTGGAAAGCAGGGTTATATCCTTTTCGGTTATGCCCTCTTCCGAGCTGGCAAGAAGAATTTCCGCCGTCTTTTTTGCTCCGTCGCCCGTTACGTCCTGTTCAATGGCTTCGGCGATGCGTTTTGCCACGCTTTCGACCTCGTCGGTGGGCACATATCCCGCAATGAGCGTAGAAATGACCGCTTCGTTGCGATTTGTGCCGTCGTCGCGGCGTATGAACTGTTCGTACCAGACATAAACCACAGTTGACAGCGCGCCCACCGTAAATCCTCTTTCGGAAACTTCGTGGAAAGAGTATATTATGTAGCCGATATCCAGCCTGCTTATAACCGCATAGATGGCGTAAAGCAGCGTTCCGACGACAAACGGAGCGAATGTCAGAATTTTTTTCTGACAGTTTTTAAGAAAAGTTTTCTTTGCAATCTGCACAATGGCACAGGTCGCGGCGGAAAGAAAAGCTATGTCCACGCCGTAGTACGTCAGGGTGTTTACAATGTTGAAGTAATTCAATCTTTTAACCTCCTTAGTCCGTCCCTCCCGACGCGCGAAGGGGTTTGCGACCTTCAGAGACATTATTTTACCCGACGGTTAATTTTTAACTTTACAAAAAGGTTTTCAAACGCAATCGGGCAAAATAAAAATAAAATAAAAATGTGTCCGACGGGTGCGCTATTCACTTGCGCCCGACGGTCGAAATATGGTAATATTTGTCTATGAGAATGCACAAGAAAGGACACCTCGAAGAGCGTCTCGCCGCCTGCGGCGACATTTTAACGATGGCCGACCTCTGTCAAAAGAATATGAAGCTCGCCGCGCAGGTCAAACAATACCTGCCCCTCGGCGAAATTTTCGGCAACGACAACGAGGTGCACCTCGAAATAGGTTGCGGCAAGGGCGCGTTCGTGGCTGAAATGGCAAAACTTCACCCCGACGTGAATTTCGTCGCGGTCGAAAAGATTTCCAACGTCATGATAGAAGCCTGCGAAGCGGCTATCGCGCTCGGGCTTAAAAACGTGCATTTTCTCAACTGCGCGGCGGAAGTTCTGCCCGCATATTTCAAAAGCGGCAGCGTTTCGCGCATTTACCTCAACTTTTCCAATCCTCTTCCCAAACTCGGGTACGTAAAACAGAGGCTGACCAACCCCAGATTTATAGAAATTTACCGCGATATTCTTGTAAAAGGCGGGGAAATCTGGCAGAAAACCGACGACGAGGCGTTTTTCGATTATTCGCTGCAAAGCTATAAAGAGTGCGGGCTGGAAATAGTTTCCGTGTGCCGCGACCTTGCGGCGCATCCGTTTGAAGGCAACGTTCTGACCGAGCACGAAAAACGGTTTATGGCGGAGGGTAAAAAAATATTCAGAGCGGTGGTGAAAAATATATGAGCCCCGCAGAAATCACAATTGTTGTCGTCGTATGCGCAGCCGCGGCGGGGGGATTGGTTTTCTTCTGCTGGTATTCCAACAGCAAGTTTTCGGTTACGGAATACGAGGTGGAAAGCGATAAAGTAAATCTTCCTTTCAGAATAGTTCATCTTTCCGACCTGCACGCAAAGCGCTTCGGCGCAAAGAATAAAAGGCTTGTAGGAGCGGTTAAAAAAGCCCGCCCCGACATAATAGTTTTCACGGGCGACATAATTCACCTCTACCGCAAACCGGGGGAGGAGGTGGCGATAGAGCTCGTCGAAGAGCTTTCAAAAATCGCACCTTTTTACTACGTTTCGGGCAATCACGAGATGAGGTATAAACACTACCGCGAATTTTCCGTCAGACTTGCCGACGCGGGTGCGGTCGTGCTCGAAAACGAGTATGTAATGACGCACGGCGTCGCGCTCGTCGGGCTGGGTTGCGCAAATCTCAAAAATAATAAAATTTTTGAAATCACGCCCGAGTTCGACTGCTTCAAAATACTGCTCGCGCACGAGCCGCAGTACCTCACGCGCTATGCGAGGGCGGGTTACGACCTCGTTTTAAGCGGGCACGCGCACGGCGGACAGTGGCGCCTGCCGCTGACTGGTCAGGGAGTGTATGCGCCCGGTCAGGGACTGTTGCCTGACCTCACTTCGGGCGAGCATATATGCGGGTCAACGCTCATGATAATATCGCGAGGACTGGGAAATTCTGAATTTCCTCTGCGCATATTCAACCGACCCGAAGTGGTAGTCATCGATATTAAAAAACGCAACTGAAAAAATATAAAATGTTAAAGCCCCGCCGCGGTAAACGCGGAGGGGCTCTTTTATTTTAAGTTTATGCGATACTATTTTAAGTTTATCAAGTGCTGCGCTTTCGCGTCAGTCGATTAGGAGGGCTAAAATGCCCTTAATTGCGTGCAGTTTGTTTTCCGCCTGTTCCATGACGGCGCTGTGCTTGCCGTCGATGATATCGGCGGTAACTTCCACCCCGCGCGAAGCGGGCAGGGGATGCATGAACATCGCATCGGGCTTTGCAACCGACATCAGAGAGTTGTTTATCTTGTAAGGCGCCATAATTTCCATCTCTTCGGCGTCTGGCTTCGAGTGATAGCGGTAGCTGTCGGTATAAACTATGTCGGCGTCCTTTGCGGCATAGTAGGGGTCGTCGGTTAAAGTTATCGTGCCGTACTGTTCCGCCCTGTAAACGTGTTCGCGCTTTATTCTGAACTCGTTGGGGGTTGCTACGGAAATTTCCATTCCGCACTTGACCGCGCCCATAATAAGGGAGGCGGCTACGTGCGAACCCTTGCCGATATAAGCTATTTTGAGCCCTTCCAGCTTTTTCTTCTTTTCCCATATGGTGAACAGGTCGCACACCGTCTGAATGGGGTCGAAGTCGTCGTTGGTCGAGTTTATTATGGGAATGGGCGATACGGCTACGTAATCGTCCAGCTCCTTCTGTTTTATTCCGCGCGTAACCAAAGCTCCCACGCCGTAACGGGCGAGGACGTTGACTATATCGGTTATGTTTTCGCCCGCCTTCATATCCCTTTCGCTGTAAGGAAGGTTTATGCAGTTTCCGCCGAGCTGGTGAATGCCTATCTCGAGCGCCGAGCGCGTGCGCAGCGACGTGTCGCCGAACAGCAGTGCAAGCGTTACGTCGTTAAAAATCCTCGTGTTTTCGTGCGCGACAAACTTTTCCTTCATCGCCTTTGCGGCGTAAAGAAATTCGAAAATTTCCTCGGTGGAAAAATCCGCAAGTTTGGTCATATGCTTGTAACTTACGCCGTATCTGGGCGAATAACGATTTATATCCATATTTTTTCCTTAAATTCTTGTCAGTCGGGCGATACTTGCGCCCGACTGTGTTTATTATATCATGCTCCGCCGTCTTTTTCAAGCCCTTTTGAAAATACGCAACCGCAAAAATTCTGGCGGTAGAGGGAGTATTGCTCCGAAAGCTGACAGCTCCTTAAATATCCGTTCTGCTTTTTGAAATCGCTGGGCAGCCACTTTACGCCGTGTTCGGCTGCGCATTTTTCGCCTATTTCGTTTATCGCGCGGGCGTTTTTCAATGGGCTGACGGTGAGGGTGGTGGTGATGTATTCGTACCCTCTCTCGGCGGCGGTGCGCGCCGTATAGTCAAGGCGCAGTTTAAAACATTCCATGCACCTCGCGCCGCCCTCTTTTTCGCGCTCCAGCCCTTTTACGGCGGCGTAAAAAAGACTTTCGTCGCGCTCGCACGTTTCAAGTCTGCCCCAGCCCGTCAGGGCGAGAAAGCGTTCAAGCTCCTCTTCGCGCTTATAGTATTCGTCGCCGCAAATATTGGGATTGTAAAAGAGCACGGAAATATCGAAATAATCTTTTATTCTTTCAAGGCAGGCGGAAGAGCAGGGCGCGCAGCAGGCGTGCATTAAAAGTTTTGCGCCCTTCGCGCCGTCCTCTATCGTATTGTACATAAGTTTGTTGTAATCTGTCGCGTTCATATACAATAAATTTACCACTTTGCGCGCAACATTTCAAGAAAAAAATAAAAAATTAAAAAAATCTGCCCCAAAGCCCTTTGTAAAAAGCCGCAAATATGTTATTATTGTATTATCAAACCTAACACAGGGGAATTATTATGGCAAGTCTTAAACTGAAGGGTGTAAACAAACTTTTTCCGTCCGGAACGCTGGCTTTATGCAACGTCAATCTGGAACTTTCCGACAAGGAGTTCGTGGCGGTCGTCGGCGCGGAAAAGAGCGGCAAATCGACCCTTCTGCGCGTAATCGCGGGGCTTGAAGAGCCCACCGCGGGAGAAATTTATATAGGCGACAAGGATGTTTCCTCCGTTCCTCCCAAGGACAGAGACGTCGCCATGATATTCCGCAACGATACTCTGTATCCCTCGATAAACGTGTTTGAAAATATGGCGTTCGGTCTCAAACTGCGCAAGGCGCCCCAGGCGGCCGTGGAGCAGAGGGTAAAAGTCGCGGCAGCCATTCTGGGCCTCGGCGACGTGCTCTCCCGCAAGCCCAAGCAGCTCACCGCCGAACAGCGCCAGAGGGTTGCGCTCGGCAGAGCGATAGTGAGGGAGCCCAAGCTCTATCTCCTCGACGACCCCATCGCGGGGCTCGACAGTCAGCTCAAAGCGCGCATGCGCAACGTCATAATCAATCTTCAGGCGCGCATGCAGGGCACTTTCATCTACGCCACCAAGAACGTCAGCGAAGCGCTCACCATGGCGACGCGCGTCGTCGTTATGCGCGAGGGCGTAATTCAGCAGGTCGATACGCCCGCCAATCTCTACGATTATCCCGCAAACGCATACGTAGCTTTCTATATCGGCTCGCCCACGATAAACTTTATCAACGGCGCAGTGATAGAACAGCGCGGAGAAAGCGTGTGCGCCGTTTATAAGGACATTGAACTGCCATTACCCGAAAATATTCTTGCGCGCTTTGCTTCCAAAGAGCAATATATAGGCACGGGCAAAAAGGTTATTGTCGGTCTGCGCCCCGAAGATATCAGGTGCGGCGCGGAAGGCAGCATAGAGGGAGTTGTTTCCGCAAAGGAAAAGTCGGGCGAAACGGAGTATGCCGATTGCCAGCTCATTCCCGGCGTTTCCCTCCTCGCGGTCTGCGCGACGGATGCGGCAAAGGGCGACAGCGTAAAACTTGATTGCGACCTTTCGCACACCTATCTTTTCGACGCCGACACGCGCCTTACGCTTCTTGAAAGGGACGAGGGCTATACAAAGACGGGCTATGCCGACGCGGACGCATCTTCTATGACTTACGCCGAGGAAGAAAAGCTCAAAAGCGACCTCAAACCCGTCGCCGCTCCTTCCAAAAAGAAGAGATAATTAAAGGTAAAAAACATCATCGCCGCGCAAAGGCGGCAAAAAAAATAAGCTATAAAGCGCTCCCGCCGTAAAGAGCGGGGGCGCTTGCGTTTAAAAAAGCGCGAAAGGACTATAATAATCATATATTTATGGAAGTTGTATTAGACGCCCTTCTGGACACTTTGAAGGTGTTCCCCTTCATACTGATAATATATATACTCATCGAGCTTTTGGAGCACCGCACGTCGTTCACCAAAAATCACAGGCTGCTCCAGGGCAAGCTCGCACCGCTCATAGGCACGGTTACGGGCATAATTCCGCAGTGCGGCTTTTCCGTTATGGCGGCAAAGCTGTACGATAAAAACTTTATCCGCACGGGCACTCTGCTCGCCGTCTTTCTCGCCACGAGCGACGAGGCGTTGATTATCCTCATCTCGAGCGGAGCGGTTGCCGCCTCGGTAATGCCCCTCATCGCAATAAAAATAGTCGTCGGTCTAGCCGTCGGCTATCTAGTCAATTTTCTCCTTTCAAACGAAAAACTCGCCGAATTGCAGGAGGACGACCACGAAGAAATTCACGCCTATTCCTGCGGCAGGGAGCACGAAGGCAAAAGCGGTATAAAAGTTTACCTCGTCGAGCCGCTCATACACTCTCTCAAAATCGCGCTCTATATACTTATAGTCAACCTCGTTTTCGGCTTCATCGTCGATGCGGTGGGCGAGGACGCGATTTCCGCAAGTCTGATAGGCGGACCTTACCTTCAACCGCTCATAACCTCCGCCGTCGGGCTCATACCCAACTGCGCTTCGAGCACGATAATTACCCAGACTTACGTGGCGGGCGGAATAATGTTCGGCAGCATGGTTGCAGGTCTTTGCTGCAATGCGGGGCTGGGCTTTGTCATTCTTCTTAAAAATACTAAAAAAATCAAGCGCAACATTCTTCTTATCATAACTTTGTACGCCGTCTCCGTGCTAGTCGGCATTGCGGTAAACGGCGTCATGGTCGCATGCGGAATGGTCTGATGCACTGTAAGGTAAGCGTGCGCGTCGCGGGATAAACAGGGTTGCAAGTCGTTTTGATAAGAATTGAAACGGGCACGGAAAACGAGGGAAGGGCTTTTTGTTCAAACGCCCGACAGGCGGCGAGCGCCGCCTTCCGCGGGCATAAAAAGACAAAAATTTTTTTGCCGCGGCGGGCAATTTAAGTTGACTTGGATAATAGTGCTTTGGTATAATAATTGAGCATTTTGAAAATAACTGCGCAGGCGAAGGAGGGTAGAAGAACATGTCCACGATTAAAGTCGGTGAAAACGAGTCGGTTGAAAGCGCGCTCAGAAGATTTAAGAGAAAGTGCTCGCGCGACGGCATAATAGGCGACCTCAGAAAGAAAGAGTTTTACGAATCTCCTTCCGTAAAGAGACGCAAGAAGTCCGAAGCGGCAAGAAAGCGCAGCAGAAACTAAGTAAACAAACTCTACCAGGCGGCGACGCAGGGTAGAGTTTTTTCTTTATAAAATAAGTCGAAAACGGGTGAATTATGGAAGATTTGAAGAGTGCGGCGCGCAGCGCGAAGAGGCGGCTGAAAAGCGATTTCTGGCAGAAGTGCAAAAAGGACGTCGATGAAGGCGCGGTGGCTGCAAGACAAAAAGGTCTTAACGAAAGCAAAGTAAAATCCAATATATACGGCAAAGTAAAACAGAGCATAAAGGGCGAGCGCCCCGACGCGTTCTATCTGAGGGTGAAGGAACTTCTCGATACATACGGCGAAGTTTCCGATGCCATCGGCAGGCTGACCGACAAAGAGTTATACGAAACGCTCTCTTACGACGAAAAACAGCGATATAACTTAGAGCTTTCCGAAAAGTATCTCGCCGCGCTCGAAAAGTACCGCCGCGAAAAGGAAATGAACATTTAAGCGTTTGTCAAACGCCCGTGCGTGTGGTATAATAATTAAGCACAATTTTCTTTTCAAAATTTATTTTTTACCGTAAGACAAGGCAATGGATAACATACTTTCATCACTCAATCCCGAACAGTTAAAACCCGTCTGCGACACCGAAGGGCACGTTTTGGTGCTCGCGGGCGCGGGCAGCGGCAAGACGAGGGTTTTGACCTCGCGCATTGCGTACATACTCGAAAAAGGTCTGTGCGCTCCCTCGGGAATACTTGCAATAACTTTCACCAACAAGGCGGCGGGCGAAATGCGCGAACGCCTTGCCGGCATGCTCGGCGACGTTTCGTCCATGTGGATATGCACCATTCATTCTATGTGCGTGCGCATTTTAAGGCAGTTTGCCGAGAGCGCGGGGCTTAAAAGCAATTTTTCCATATACTCTGAAACGGAGCGCGCAAACGTCATTAAAAAGGCGTTCAAGGAGCTCGATTTCGACGACGAAAAACTGTTAAAGGACGCCAAGTATCACATAGCTAACGCAAAAATGCTCGGTTTGGAGCCCGACAGCTACGGTTCGCGCTACGCCGATGTTCCGCATATGGACGACATTGTGCTCATTTACGATAAGTACGACAAGCACCTCGCGTCCAACAACGCCCTCGACTTCGACGATTTGTTGATACGCACGTTGCGCCTGCTCCGCGGCAACGAGGAGGCTAGGGACTATCTTTCGGATAAATTCAGGTACATTCTCGTCGACGAGTTTCAGGATACCAACGCCGTTCAGTACAACATAATAAAACTGCTCGCCTCGAAGCATTGCAACCTGTTTGCCGTCGGCGACGACGATCAGTCCATATACGGCTGGCGCGGCGCGGAGATAGAAAACATTCTGCGCTTCGACAAGGACTATCCCGACGCAAAGGTGTATAAGCTCGAGCGCAATTACCGCTCGACCAAGTCGATATTGAAGTTTGCCAACGCCATAATAAAGAACAATGGCACTCGCCGCGGCAAAACGCTGTGGACGGAGGGGGACGACGGGGAAAACCCCGTATTCTACCAGGCGGAAGAGGAGGCGGACGAGGCTCTGTTTGCCGCCCGCACGATAACCGCCGCCGTCGCGAGGGGCGAAAAATATTCCTCGTTCGCAGTGCTCATGCGCATAAACGCGCTTACGCGCTCTTACGAACAGGAATTCACTAAATATTCTATACCTTACAAGGTTTTCGGCGGCTTCAAGTTCTTCGAAAGAAAGGAAATTAAGGACGTTCTGGCATACCTTCGCCTCATATCCAACCCCTTCGACGACGAAGCGCTCTCGCGCATAATAAATGTGCCCAAGCGCGGCATCGGCGGCAAGACGCTCGAGGCTATGGAAGTTTACGCCGCGCAGTCGGGGCTTTCCTTATACGACGCCTGCCTCGACGCGGAATATCTCCCCCTGACGGCGGGCGGCAAGAGCAAACTCTGCGACTTCGCCGATACTGTTAAGGGACTGGTGATCTCGGCGCAGAGCGGCTCGGTCGCGCAGCTCGTGCGCGACGTCATTTCACGCACCGATTTGCGCTCCGCCTACGACGACGGCACGGACGAGGGGGACGGCAAGCTCGCCAACCTCGACGAATTCATCGCCTCAGTGGATGATTTTTCCCGCCTCAATCCGCAGGCGACGCTCGACGAATATTTAAATCAGGTCATTCTTTCCTCCGATACCGACGACATGAACGACGGCAACTACGTAACGCTCGCCACCATACATTCGGTAAAGGGGCTGGAATTCGACAATGTGATAATCTGTGGTTTGGAGGACGGCATAATGCCCTCGTCCCGTTCGCAGAACGACAAAAAGACGCTCGAAGAGGAGCGAAGGCTTATGTACGTCGCCATAACGCGGGCGAGGAAAAAACTTTACTTAACGCTTTCGCGCTCGCGCTATCTCTACGGGCACAGGGACAGGACGATACCCTCGCGCTTCATAAGCGAACTGGGCGACCTTCTGCCCCGCAATTCTCTCTCGTCGTCGCCCTATCAGGGCTATCGCGGCGCGGAGGGCTATTCAACTTATCGCACGCTCGGCGAAAATTCTTATCAGCGCAGGAGCGGCTACGGCGATTATCCCCGCAGGGACGGCTATGCCGATTATTCCCGCAGAGACAGCTACGGCAGTCGGGACGACTTTTCCTCGTCGCGCGGCAGGGGAGTTTATTCCTCCGACGAGGGTTACGAAAGCGACCTGCCCGCCGCACCCGTCAGAACGGAGAGGGTTAATTTCGTTTCGCCCTCGGCGTTCTCCACGCGCAAGCCGCAGGCAAACAAGAGTTATGCCGTTGGCACGAAGGTCAGACACCCCAAATTCGGACTTGGCACGGTAATTGCCGTCAAAAACGGCGGGGCGGTCATAAACGTCGCGTTCGACGGGCAGGGCATAAGGGAGCTTTCGGCTTCGATTGCGCCTCTGGAGATTATAAAATGAGCAGAGTGAGAGAGCTTATAGACACGCTCAACAAATGGGCGTACGAATATTACGTGCTGGATAATCCCTCCGTGTCCGACAGGGAATACGACCGCCTTTACGACGAGTTGGTTGAAATTGAACAGCGCACGGGCGTCGTCGAACCCGACAGTCCCACGCGAAGGGTGGGCGGACAGCCGCTCAAATCGTTTGCAAGGCACGAGCACATCGCAAGGCTGTATTCTCTGGATAAAGTGGTAACCTACGACCGCCTTTCGGCGTTCGTAACGCGCATAAAAAAGGTCAAGCCCGACGCAGATTTTACCGTTGAATACAAATACGACGGGCTGACTATGTGCATAACATACGAAAACGGCGCGTTCGTGCGCGCTACGACGCGCGGCAACGGCGTCGTCGGCGAAGACGTTACCGCGCAGTGCCTGACGGTCAAATCGCTGCCTTTGAAAGTGCCCTTCAAGGGGCTTATGGAAGTTCAGGGCGAAGCCGTAATACCCCTTTCCACGCTCGAAAAATACAACAGCACCGCGGAAGAAAAATTGAAAAACGCGCGCAACGCCGCGGCGGGCGCGGTGCGCAACCTCGACCCGTCCGTTACGGCGGCGAGGGGAGTGGAAATACTCTTTTACAACGTCAACTATATAGAGGGCAAAAAATTTTCTTCGCAGGTCGAAATGTTCGACTTTCTCAAAGAAAACTTCTTCAAGGTATATCCCTTTTTGGAAGTGTGCAGGAATGAGGAGGAAATAATTTCCGCCCTCGAAAAGATTGAAATAGAGCGCAAGAATATCGATATTTTAACCGACGGCGCGGTAATCAAGGTCAACGACGTCGCAGTGCGCGACAAGCTCGGCTATACCGATAAGTTCCCCCGCTGGGCTACGGCTTTCAAGTTCGAAGCGGAGGAGGCGCAGACCACCGTGCGCGACGTCATATGGCAGGTCGGCAGAACGGGCAAACTTACGCCGCTGGCGTTAGTCGATCCCGTCGAGCTTGGCGGCGCGACGGTAAAGAGAGCTACGCTCAATAACTTCGGCGACATAGAGCGCAAGGATATAAAAATCGGCAGCGTCGTCGCTATACGCCGTTCAAACGAAGTCATTCCCGAAATTTTAGGCTGCGTCGTGCACACGGGCAGCAGCGTGAATATTACAAAACCTTCCGTATGTCCTTACTGCGGCAGCAAGGTTGTAGAGGACGGGGCAAACCTGTTCTGCACCAACAGACTGTGCAAGCCGAGAATTGTGGCGAAGTTCGAGCATTTTGCAAGCAAGGACGCGATGGACATAGAGGGCTTTTCGGAGGCTACGGCTGCGCAGCTGAATGAAAAACTCGGGTTTATTCAATGTTCGCAGCTCTATACGCTGACGGAAGACAATCTTTCAAAGCTCGAAGGCTTCAAGGACAAAAAGATTTCCAACCTTCTTTCGGCAATTCAAAAGAGCAGATCAATTCCGTTGGAGAGATTTATATTCGCCCTCGGCATAGACGGCGTCGGCAAGGTTGCCGCACGCGATCTTTCGGCGGCGTTCGGCAGCGTTCAGGCGCTTTCCGAGGCGTCGGCGGAGCAACTCACCGAGCTTGAAAATATAGGGCAGATTACCGCCGAAGCCATTGTCGGCTGGTTCAGGGACGAGGACAACAAAGCCGAGCTTTCTTCGCTTCTGAATTATGTCTCTCCGTATGTCGAAAAGCGCGTTGAAGGCGGCATATTCGCGGGGCAAACGGTCGTTCTGACGGGCAGTCTTCAATCTATGACGCGCGGCAACGCCCAGAAATTAATCGAAAAAGAGGGCGGCGTATGCGGTTCTTCGGTAACGAGAAAAACTACCCTCGTAATAGTCGGAGAGGACGCGGGCTCAAAGCTGGCAAAAGCCAAAGAGCTCAATATAAAAACCATAGACGAGGAGGGTTTCCTCGCAATGATTGGCAGATAAATTGCGGGCAAAACATAAAAGGCGCAGATAAATACAAGGCGCGGGGCGACAATTTTGTC
>ULSO01059685.1_pt1 | contig 19104 bp, 17 predicted proteins | sample 1956701 | NCBI WGS metagenome assembly ULSO01 (sample SAMEA4835708, study PRJEB28245) | human gut metagenome | biome: gut microbiome; material: fecal sample | place: Denmark | collected 2008 | reverse complement strand
TTCCCCGCGTACGTCAGTTTATCCAGACATATTATTCTGTATCCGGGATATGTTTTCAGCATATGGAAGACGAAATTGCTCCCGATGAATCCCGCTCCGCCCGTTATGATGATTGTCATATGTACTCCTTGGCACCAGTGCCAAACGAAATTTATAAAATGGGTTATCTCGCTTTCAAAAAACTCATCATTTCCGTTACAATAGCACGTTTCTTTATATACATTGCTCTTTTATCTCTCATAAAAAGCAAAGTTGTGATAACAATAAATTTTAAATATGCTCGCCTTAAAAGTTTTAAATATTTCTTTCCAACAACTGCCCCATAACATTTTGTATACATTATCACGGAACCCTTCAGTCCATTGATAAATCGTCTTTCATTGAAGCTATTTTTCTGTCCGAAACTTGCGCCTTCCAAATGGAAAATATGAGCATCCGGAACCGACATAATTTTCATATTCGTTTGATTCACAACGCGCCACGTAAACTCAACCTCTTCTGAATACATAAAAATATCAGTATCAAACCCACCAACCTGCTTAAATAAATTGGCACGAATCATCATATCTGCCCCCGTGATATATCCGACGCGCTTCGGACAATGCGTATAATTATATTGATTAAAAAACGGTTTTCGGAATAATTTTCTAAAAGTAGCAACAATTAGACTTTTATCTTTCCATTCTTCATGTAAATCAGGGAAAACTCGACGAAAAGAGTGCGCAGGCTTTCCATTAAAATCAAGTATATTTCCGCCGCAAATCCCACAAGTCGGATCACTTTCCATATAATCGAAAAGCTTTTTAATAAAATTATCTTTTATCAATATATCCGTATTTAACCAAAGCACATATTTCCCCGTCGTTTTAGATAACCCGAGATTGAATGCTTTGGATGTTCCCAGATTCCCGCCCGATTGGAGATAAGTTATTCTATTGCAAAATAAATCACGCAATTTTTCACCGGATCCATCCGGAGAAAGATTATCTACTAGAACAATCTCGTATTCTATTCCTTCTGTATAGTCAAAAATACTGTTTAAGGCAGCCTTTGTCAACTCGAACGTATTATAATTGATCATTATTACAGAAACATCCATATTTCACCTCAATACAACCCGTCCAAATACTTTCCGTCAAGCACATCTTTTAAATATTGTCCATAGCTATTTTTTTGCATGGGTTCATAAAGTTTTAATGCTTGTTCTTTTGTAATCCAGCCATTCAGATAAGCGATTTCCTCAATACATCCGACTTTTCTTCGCTGATGTGTCTCCACAGCCTTAATAAAGTTGGTGGCATCAACAAGACTTTCATGTGTCCCGGTATCAAGCCAAGTAAAGCCCTGCCCGAGAATTTCCACATGCAATTCGCCTCGTCCGAGATAAATTCGGTTAAGATCGGTTATTTCCAATTCCCCACGTTTCGATGGGCTGAGGCTCTTTGCGTATTTCACGACATTATTATCGTAAAAATACAAGCCGGTTACACAATAATTGCTCTTTGGCGTCTGTGGTTTTTCCTCAATCGAAACCGCTTTGCCATATCGATCAAATTCAACTATTCCGAAACGCTCCGGGTCATCTACATAGTATCCGAATATCGTGGCCCCGTCTCCTTTTTCAGCATTTTCGACAGCGGCACGCAGTCTTTTTTTCAACCCATGCCCGGCAAAAATATTATCACCCAAAACCATGGCAACACTATTATTGCAGATAAAATCCTCGCCTATTATAAACGCTTGAGCAAGACCATCAGGTGACGGTTGCACAGCATATTCAAGTGTCAGCCCTAATGCTCGTCCGTCACCAAAAAGATCTTTAAACCGCGGAGTATCTTGTGGAGTTGAAATAATGAGAATATCGCGAATTCCCGCATTCATCAGCACTGAAAGCGGGTAATATATCATCGGTTTATCATAGACAGGCAAAAGCTGCTTGCTCGTCACACGCGTCAGCGGATATAATCTTGTTCCAGACCCTCCGGCCAATATAATTCCTTTCATAAATAGTTTCTTCAAACAACTTCTATTTTTTTAATTTTCTATGCTGCAAGTAAACCTCATAAAACGGTGTTTTCTTTAATATTAGTTTATGCCCAATAACAGATGCCAATTTACGCGGTATAAGTTTTCGTAATATTCTTGTATAAATTGGCGATTTTTTATCTTTCCATGATCCGGCACAATGATGTTCGGCATATCCTCCACCACTTTGTTTATTTACTTGATAGCGCTCAAACCAATCTTTAGGATATATTTCGATACCGCATTGCAATGACTGCCTTGAACCATCCAAACGAAAATCAGTAAAATGATCCAAAAAATATTTAGTTATCCAATCATTGCTAATCGTAAATTCGCCTTTTTTCAAATAATCAGATTCTAATTGGTCACGCCATTCTTTCATTAACGGATTATGCTTCTCTGTGCCTATAAGTGCTGTTCCCATTGAAGCATCAAAAATAAATCCCATAAACATTTTACAGTTTAATAAACTATCTAATGGCTTAAATATCTCCACATCAGTATCAATATAAACACCGCCAAATTCATACAGAATCGTAAAACGAAAAAAATCGCTCAAAAAGCCATATTTCTTTTTTTCAATACATGATTTAACAAAAGAACTTTCATCCAAATATGCCGAAAAACTATCATTATTCCAAACCTTGATTTCCCAATCGGGGTGAAGAAGTCGCCAACCATTAATATACTTTGTTTGCTCCGTCGGCATTTCTTTATCCCCTAACCAGCAAGCATGTATTATTTTAGGAATCATTTATACATCTCCTGTATGTTATTTTTTTATCATTGTTTGTATTCCGTGTCATTGACACCACCATCCCGCCAACCAGCCAAACAAATACCAATACACTGCGCGCAGAATATGCAGAATTGATAATAGAAGCTGCGAGCAAATAAGCATTCATTCCAATATACCCTATGCTAATAGTACAAGTAAGTTTATCCGCACTTTTGCAAGCTTTTAATGCAATTTTAAATATAAAAAATAACAACATGCAATAAACTATAAATACTGGTATTCCCATTTCCATAATGTATGCCCAAAAAACACCATCGGTAACAATAGAATTACTTTGTCCCATTAGTGTTCCAAAAAGCCAGTTGTCTTTTATAATAGCTATTGCATCACTAATCATGCTAAAACGTGCCGTATCACTACCGATATTCCATACCGTATTTGATCCGAATATACGTTGTACCATAACAGAATCTCCGAATAGAATAAGTACCAACGCTATGCCAATCAACAGAACGAACCCAGATACGGCGATATATTTCAATGCCTTACCACGCACACACCCATATAAAATAAACTCTAAAAGAAATACCGCAATCATACCAACATTCGCTGCGCGTGAAAATGTTAATATATTTGCAATAATAACGATTATAAGTTTCCACCACAAAACAATAGGCCTATATTTACATGTTATTAATTCGCCCCAAATAAGCGAACAAATAATGATTGTAAAACCGCTAAAAATTATTGTATTTCCCATTAGCCCAGTAACACGGATTACATCAGTACCATATAAACCAAAATTTCCCTCATCATTAAGGAATAGTAAACTATCTGGCAATTGATCTCTGAAAAAATATTGTACTATTGCAAAGGCACAAATAATAACTCCACAGTTTACAAGTAATTTATAAAAACGCTTAACACCATTTCGATCCAACCAAATTATCGCAATAAAAAATAGGCCCGTATAAATATTATTATTACGAAAACCAATCGCAGCGGCATACAATGTCGTTTTACTACACAATACCTGTACAAAACCAGTCAATAAACATAATAAAGACCATACTATATATAATGTTAAAAGTGTTTGATGTTTATTAACTTTTGCTTTTCCGATATAGCAAGCATAAATTCCCCAGAATAATAAAAGTATAAAAAAGCAGTCTACCAATAGTGTCCCATGGCCAATAAAATTTTCGATAAAACCTCGGAATAAAACTAAAAGCATAACTATGCCTATTAGTATATCTGGAATATAAAGTTTTGGACGAGCCACCAATGTATTTGTAACTGTTGACTGCATTTTATATGTTGCACTCCATTTTTCTTATAAGTGTTAAAGTAAAATGTAAATAGCTAAATTTGTCTGTTACCGTCTGTAAATCCATAGCACAAAAATCCGTATAATTTAAAATCAAATTATTTATTGTTTTAACATTTCCAGTATTAAAAAAAAGGACAGGTAAATCTCCGTAAATTTCCCTGAATACGGGAATATCCGAAATAATCGGCTGCGTGCCGAGATAAAGCGCTTCCAACGGAGGTAACCCAAATCCCTCATAAAGCGAAGGCTGTACCAAAAAAGCAGCGGATGCGATCTCATAAAGCAATTTATCGTCATCCAATTTTCCGGTGAAAATCACATCATCGGCATGAAGATCCTCTTTGTTCATGCCGACAAGAAAACCTTCTTTTTCTCCTATTATTTTAAGTCGGTACATCCCCTTGGGCAGCATATGAAAAGCGTCTATTAAAGTCTGAAGCCCTTTGTGTGGTTTTACGTTGCCGACATATACGATCGTGTTGGTCTTCCGGATCCCGGACGTATCGAAATTCAGAACTTCTTTGGATAAACCGATGTAATTAACATAACATTTATCGGAATATTTCGGGAAATAATGCTCGCATCTTGATTTCGTAAATCCGGACACGCATGCAATGCTGACGGATTTCTTCATGCAACGCTTTAAAAGCATTTTTTTGATACGATAATCGATAAACCCTTTTGTAGTAATCTTGGGAAGATCGAGAAAGATCAAATCGTGCATGACCGTATATACCGGAATTCTTATACCATACGGGATAATAAAATTAGGAATTATAATACAATCGCAAAGGCGGTTGATTTCTTTCGGAAACGAGAACAGCCCTTTTGCGGAAAATGGATTACCGTCATCCGGAATTATGTGCGCTCCGGAGTAAGGTTTCAATTTCGCAGAGTTTCCGATAAGATAATATTCGTGTTCATTATAATCGAGATTGTCAAGTATACCCTGACAGACTCGTCCTATTCCGGATTTTCCGATATATCTGCAATCGATCGCTATCTTCATACTATCTACCCTTCAACACCTTATTTTAAGCAATTCGGTCTTGCCGTATATGGTACACCGTCCCGTATCCGCAGGCATAAAAATACAACTGCCTTTACTGAAACCTATGGATTCTTTGCTTGCGTACGAAGTTATATCTCCGGCGCCGTCAAGGCACAACAAGACCTGAAAGGATGTGTCAAGAACGGAAAAACCAAAATTGCCGTTCACTTCCACACGCTCGACGTCGAAATATTTACACCTGCACAGCAGCTGCCGCGCACAACCGGGATAGAAACGGGTCAGGCGCGAATGCTGCACGATTTCGGGAGCGGCATTCATATCGAGAACGTCGACGGCTTTATCCAGATGCGTTTCCCGCGGTTTCCCCGTTTTATCCTTTCTTCCGTAATCGTAGACGCGGTAAGTAACGTTCGAACTCTCCTGTATTTCCGCGATAACCGTTCCCGCGCCGATTGCATGAATCGTACCGGCGGGGATATAAAATACGTCGCCTTTTCTGACTTTTATCTTTTGAAGGTGCTTTGACAAATTCCCCGTCCGCACGGCATCACGCAGCTGCCTTTCCGTAATATTATGAGCAAATCCGTATATGAGCGTAGCACCAGGGACTGCGTCGAGAACATACCACATTTCGGTTTTGCCATTCTGCCCCTCATGAACGCGGGCATACTCGTCTCCGGGATGAACCTGGACAGACAGTTTTTGTGCGGCATCAATGAATTTCACGAGAATCGGAAGCTTATTATCCGAAATCTTTGTCCCGAGATATTCCGGATGCTCCTGCAACACGGCATTCAGCGTCATGCCTTCGAATATACCGGTGGATATCCTGCTCGGACCGTCGGGATGAACCGAACACTCCCATGTTTCCGCCAAAGGAATCTGCGTGCAGCCGGATTTATTATATTCGGTTTTCAATCTGACTCCGCCCCAAATATAATCTTTTCCGACCGGTTCCAAAAGCATCGGTCCAGGCATTTGCTTCATCGGTTACTCCACGTACACAGAAAATTATAACGGGAAAATTTTCTTATCGTTTTTATCTATATCTTTACCCACCTGAATCTCGATCAGATCCATATTCTCGTCGGCGATTATCGTGTGTTTACATTTTGCCGCGACAGACACCACATCACCCGGGCGCATCAGCTGTTCCATACCGTCGACTATAACTTTACCGTGACCGGCAATCACCGTCCAGACTTCGTCCCGGTGCTCATGACTGTGATACTTCATGCGACTGCCGGCCTGCAAACTTATTTTCACGGTTCTCGAACCGGGCTGGACGTCGATGACGGTATATGTTCCCCACGACTTCTCGGCGAACCGGATTTCTTCTCCGATTTTGTCGACATACGGCTTCATATATCCGCTGCGTTCTTTATCCGACACAAGTATCCCGTCGCTGCTTGCCGCCACTACGAGGTCTTTGCATCCCATGCATAATATCGGAATGTCCAGTTCGTTTATAACGTTCGTATTTACGCATGTATCGTCCATTGTAACGTTGCCTTTGGTCTTGTCAGACATCACTTCGGACATGGTATTCCATGTCCCGACATCCGACCATTTGCCCGAATAGCGCACGACATTTATATCTTTCTCGTTTTCAACAACCGCATAATCGAAGCTGATTTTTTTCAGCCCTTCGTATTTTTCGTAAAGATCGCGGTAATCATCGAAGTCGAGCATTTCATGAGCTTTATCGAGCATATATCCCAGCCTAAATGCAAAAACTCCGGCGTTCCATAAAGCATTCTGACCGATATATTTTTTTGCCGTCATTACGTCGGGTTTTTCTTTGAATTCCGCAACGCGGCTGATGTCGTCGGATGAGGCAGGAATGATATATCCGTACTTCTCGCTCGGATACGTAGGTGTTATCCCCATCAGGGCAATATTGCATTTACCTACGTCAAGCGCTCTCTCCATATCATGCAGCGTCGCGAAATACGAATCTTCCACATACGGATCAACGGAACAAACCACTATACATTCGTCTCGGCTCAGACCTGTTTCGTAAAACAAATAGGCTGCTGACAACGCTATTGCCGGAAACGTATCCCGACGACAAGGTTCTATACATAAAGAAACTTTTTCGCCGAGCTGGTTTTTGATCGAGCTTATCTGTGATTTGCTTGTGGCAATTGTTATGCCGGCGTCCACGGTTTCGGATATCTGACGGTAAACCCGCTGAACCATGGATTCGTATTCGCCGTTCTTTCCTTTGAACAGTTTAATGAACTGTTTGCTGCGCACTTCGTTAGACAATGGCCAAAGTCTTTTGCCGCTTCCGCCGGAAAGCAATACTATATGCATTTTACACTTCCTCCGGTTGTGCCGAATCTTTTATCAATTCGCGTATATTACGTCTGAACGTATCATAAGTAAAATGCTCGTTAAAACGCCTGGCGGCTGCTGTGCCGTATGCTTCTCTCAGTGACGCATCGCCGGCAAGCTTACGAAGCGCTTCGGCATACTTTACGATATCCGCATTCGGAACTTCTATGCCCGTAATACCGCCGAGAGATACGTAATTGACTCCGGATCCGGGAATAGTAAACGTAACGCAGGGCTTACTGAACGACATTGCTTCAGCCAATGCCAGACCGAACGCCTCGTTTTTCGTAATAGACGGAAAACAAAATATGTCGCAGGCATTGAGATATGCTTTCAGTTCGTCATCGCTCAACTTACCCAAGAATACTATTTTGCCGTCGCCGGAAGCAAGCTGCTTCAAAGACTCTGTCAAAGGTCCTTCTCCGCCGATATAAATACGGAATCCGTCGTCAAGAAGCTTCCCGGCACGGATAAGATATTCCATACCCTTATACGGAACATGGCGTCCGACAGCAAAACATATAACTCTGCCCTCGTTTTCACGACGTATTTCGGCGCTTCTTCCGATAACGGCATCGGTCAATGTCACTCTGTCTGCATTCGCGCAATTCTGCACGACAGTGCATTTATCGCGGAATGCGGTCAGGTATTCGCTGCCGTCAATATAATTGGGGCTTGTCGCGACAACTTTATAGGATCTGTCCAACAGCCTGTACGACTGACCCTTGAAAAACTTTCCGAGAATTTTCTGTTTCGTAATATCCAGGTGCCAATAAGTTATAAGTTTGCACTGCGGAAACCTTTTCAGAATCTTCAACAAATAATGAGCGACAAACGGATTCGGATAGTGAAAAACAACGATATCGGGAGCAAATGTACTAAAACGTTCAAACAGAGCCTTTTTATAACCCAAGGCCAATGACTGTGACGATATTTTTGCAAAACAGCCTACTCTTGTTATTTTAACTCCGTCGATATAATCTACGACATCGCCTTTTTCATGATTGAAACATATAACTTCCTGCGAGTATTCATCTGTCAGTGCGTTCACGCAATCGCGTGCAACTTGCTCCGTCCCGCCGATATAAGGAAAATAAAACTTACTGATGTGCAATATTTTCATTCAAATATTTTCCTTACTCCCCGCTGTGGTCGAAGATGACCATAAACGCGCCTTTGAAGATGATTTTCAGGTCGAGCCATACGCTGCGGCGGTTTATGTACTCGATATCCAGACGCATCCATTCGTCGAACGACAGCGAGTTTCTGTTCTTCTGTATCTGCCACAGGCAAAGCAGCCCGCCCTTGACGTCGAGACGGTGTTTCTGGTATTCGTCGTACTGCTCGACTTCCATGGGAATGGGCGGACGGGGACCTACCACGCTCATGCTGCCATTTAATATATTTATCAATTGAAGCAATTCGTCGAGCGAGGTTTTGCGAAGAAATTTTCCGAATCTTGTGATTCTCGGATCGTTCTTCATTTTGAACGCGGGGCCGTCGGCCTCGTTAAGGCCTTGGGCGATGAGGTCTTTTTTCATGCCCTCGGCGTTCTTGCACATCGTTCTTATTTTATAGAATTTGAAGATCTTGCCGTTTTTACCCACGCGCTCGGACACGTATACGGGATTGTGAAAATCTTCCAGCCATTTCACGAGCAGGCAGATGAGTATCAGCCAGGACAGAAGCACGAGCGCCGTCAGCGACGCGACTATGTCGAACGCGCGCTTGACGAACAGGTAGCAGCCGTAGCGGAACCCGGAGCGCACGCGCGGCTCGGCGGGAAGCGCGACGGAGACTGGTGCTGCGGAAACGGACTCCGCGGCGGGCGCGACTTCGAACGCGAAAACTCCGGGAACGGCAACGTCCCCGGTATCCGGAAGAATCTCGACGTCGATTATGACGTCTTCGGCGTATGCGGAAACAGGCTCGCCGACGGAAGCGGCGGCCGCTTCGGAGAGAACCGCGTCATACTGCGAGGCAGCTTCATCCCCCGCAGGCACCGTCGTAACGACCGCCTGCGCCTGCGCGCGGTTGCGGCGATCCGAACGGCGTCTGCGCCTCGTTCCTTTTTCCTTCGGCAACGGTCTTACGTTGCCGTAAACTTTTTCCATAAGTTGATCCCTCAATGCAGATTCTCGACAAATCGGCATAAAATATGCGCGATCCGTCGGAGCACACACTTACATGAAACAATTATATTATATTTGGCATATAAAAGTCAATCATCCGATTGTAATAATCTTAACACATAAGGCTCATATAAATGTCACACGTTTAATAAAAACGGCGCAAAAAAGTGCAAAACGCCGTAAAAAAGTGCGTTCTTATCGTTGACTTTGAATTTTATATATAGTATAATCTCGCTGTTCGTCGGAAAAGTAAATATTTGTGCTTATCGGAGGACGCGCGGCCGCAGCCGCGCACGTCGAGAAAGATACGGGTGCGCCCGATTGTTTACCGCAATCGTGCGCGCCCTTTTTTCGTGCGACGGATCCGGAACCGACGGGCAGAATAACAAAAAAGGAGTAAGACAAAGGAGGGTTTTGTATGAAACTGATCCTGCGATTTCTCAAACCGCACTGGAAACTGTGTCTGATCACGATACTGCTTATCGCGATCGACGTGGCGGGCGCGCTTATAGTCCCGACACTCGCTTCGAGAATGCTCAACGAGGGCATAGACGGCTCGCCGCTGGACGAACTTGCCGTCACCGCCGCAGCGATGGCGATAGCCGCGATCATTTCGGGCGCCGGCGGCGTACTCAGCGGCTACACATGCGCCGCGCTCACGTCGCGCGTGGGCAAAGATATGCGCGAGGCGCTGTACGACAAATCTCTCGAACTTGCGGTATCCGACTTCCGCACGTTCGGCGTCGCGTCCGTCACGACGAGAACGGTGTCCGATATCACGAACATACAGTTCGCGCTGCTCAGCAGCTTTCAGATGGTGCTTCCCGTGCCCATCGTGTTCGTCATATCGCTCGCGCTTGCCTTTTCAAAGGACTGGCTGCTCGGGCTCGTACTGCTCGGCGTGCTTGTCGTAATTACCGTGATAGCTGTATTTATCATGCGCAGCGCCTCCCCGCTCTTCCGCCGGCTGCAGAAGCTGCTCGATAAAATGAGCGCGGTACTGCTCGAAAACATCACCGGCGTACGCGTCGTACGTGCGTTCAACAAGGAACAGAAGGAAACGGAACGGCTGGATTCCGCGTTTACCGAATATGCGGGCACGTCCATAAAAGCCAACCGCATGTTCGCCAGCCTGGACGGTCTGTCGTTCTTCGCGATCAACATGTTCGTCATCGTCGTATACGTACTCAGCGGTTTCCGCATAGTGGATACCGGCGGCGCCTTCCGGATCGGCGACATTACCGCGATAATCGAATACGCGCTGCTGGCGCTGTTCTACCTCATGATGGCGCAGATGATCATTCTCACACTGCCGCGCGCTTTCGAATGCGCGGGACGCGTACGCGCTGTGCTCGATTTCTCGCCCACCATATGCGACAAAACCGAAACCGACGCCGTTCTCGTTGAGGGCGGAAACGACGTAATGAAGTTCGAGAACGTCGCGTTCCGTTTCGCGGATTCGGAAGAGTATACGCTCAGGAATCTCAACTTTTCATGCCGCAGAGGTACGACTACGGCCATAATAGGCGGCACGGGCAGCGGCAAATCCACCGTTGCCTCGCTGATGCTTCGTTTCAATGACGTCACCGAAGGACGCGTGACGCTGGACGGTACGGATATACGCGAAATGCCTCAGCGGCAGCTCCGCGACCGCCTGGCATACGTGCAGCAGCGCGCGTGGCTGTTCTCGGGCACGATAGCCGACAATCTGCGCTTCGGCTGTAAAGACGCGACCGACGAAGAGCTGTGGCATGCGCTCGACGTCGCACAGGCGGGAGACTTCGTGCGCTCGCTGCCAGACGGGCTCGGTTCATACGTCGCTCAGGGCGGCACCAACTTCTCCGGCGGACAGAAACAGCGTCTTTCCATAGCCAGAGCGCTCGTGCGCAAGCCCGAACTCTATATCTTCGACGACAGTTTCTCGGCGCTCGACTTCAAAACGGACGCTGCGCTCAGAAAAGCGCTCGCCGAAGAGACGAAGGATTCCGCAGTCGTCATCATCGCTCAGCGAGTCAGCACCATACGTCATGCGGAACAGATCATCGTGCTGGGCGAGGGCAAACCCGTCGGCATAGGCACTCACGAGCAGCTGCTCGAAAGCTGTCCCGTTTACAGGGAAATTTACGAATCTCAGACAAAGGAGGCGGAAGCACAATGAAAAGGCTTAAAAAAGAACGCGTGATTGCGGGTAACGCGCCCAAGTTTGCTGGCAGAACCGCGGCAAGACTGTTCGGTCAGCTGAAAAACCAGCGCGGCCGACTGATAGCCGTAGCCGTCTGCATCGTGATATATACGGTGCTGAACATATTCACACCGTATTACAGCGCCATCGTCGTGGACGCGCTCCTCGGCGCGATTAACGACGCGATAAGCGGCAACGCTCCGTTTTCGATCGTATGGGAACCTCTCGGCCGGGAAATGACGATTCTGTGCGCCATGTACGCCGCGCTCGGCATCGTATATTACCTGCAGTCGTTTCTGATGGCGAGCGTCGCCGAAAGACTGATCCTTACGCTGCGCCGACAGATCGGCGTCAAGCTGCACAAACTGCCGCTGAAATTCTTTGACCGGAACAAACCGGGCGAGATTCTCAGCCGCGTGACGAGCGACCTCGACAAGGTGTCCGAAACGCTGCAGACAGGTCTGCTCAAACTGCTTACGTCCATAGGCACGGTCATAGGTTCGCTCGTATTCATGTTCGTACTCAATTATATACTCGCGCTCATATTCCTAGCCTTCTCCGCCATCAGCCTGATCATAACGAGGATCGTGGCGAAAAAGAACCTGATCTGCGCTGCGGAGCGGCAGGAAGCCATCGCCCGGCTGACCGGCATTGCGGAGGAGTATTACACGGGCAGAGACGTCATAAAGGCGTATAACCGCGAAAGCGAAAGCTGCGCCCGCGTTTCGGCCGGCGCGGAGAATGTGCGCGCGGCGGCGCAGAAAACGGACTTCCTTACCAACAGTATAAACCCGCTCATCCGCTTTCTGTCCCGCCTGGCGCAGACCGTCATACTCTTCCTGTCCTGCGGCTGGATGATAGCCGGTTCCATGACGCCCGGCGTAGCGCAGGCGTTCTTCCAGTACGTCAATCTCGCGGCCGAGCCGCTCACGGAGATGTCGTATATGATCAATTCCCTGCAGGCGGCGCTTGCGTCCGCGGAGCGTACGTTCGAATTCCTCGACAACGAGGAGGAACAGCCGGACACCGACAATCCGGTCACGCTGGAAAGAGCGGAGGGGCGCATAGCGTTCGAGCACGTCAGTTTCGGATACTTCCCCGATAAAATTCTGATGAAGGACATAAGCTTCACGGCGCAGCCCGGACAGAAGATAGCTGTGGTCGGCTCCACCGGCGCCGGCAAAACCACGCTCATAAACCTGCTCATGCGCTTCTACGAAGTCAACGGCGGAAGAATAACCATAGACGGCATACCGTCCACGTCGCTTACGCGCAATGGCCTGCGGCATAACTTCGGTATGGTTCTGCAGGATACCTGGCTGTTCGGCGGCACGATAGCCGAAAACATAGCCTACGGAAAGCCGGACGCTACGCGCGAAGAAATCGTCGCGGCGGCGAAGACGGCAAAGGTGGACTACTTCATCCGGACGATGCCTCAGGGGTACGATACGGTGCTGTCCAACGACGCGGGCAACCTGTCCGTGGGGCAGCGGCAGCTCATTACGATAGCGCGCGTATTCCTGTGCGATCCGCCCGTACTCATACTCGACGAGGCGACGTCCAGCGTCGATACGCGTACCGAGGCGGAGATAAGCAAGGCCATGGCCCGGCTGATGAGCGGACGCACGAGTTTCGTCATCGCGCACAGACTGTCCACGATAAGGGACGCGGACAACATACTGTTCATGGAAAACGGCAATATCATCGAGCAGGGCGATCACCGGACTCTGCTCGCAAAAGGCGGAGCGTACGCGACGCTATACAACAGCCAGTTCGCGTAAACGGAAAACTCCCGAAGGCTTGCCTTCGGGAGTTTTGATTTTACATCGTTTGAATAGCGCGTTCATTCGGAACGGGACGCTTTCAACAGCGCGGCGTTCCACTCCGGATAATATGATTTGATCAGTACCGGCGCGCCCGTTTCCAGGCTTATGAAACAGTGCGAACTGGTCGCCGCGGCGAGCAGCCGTCCGGTGGCGGCGTCTTTCATCTCATACGACAGAAACAGCCGCGCGCCCGTATATTTGTCGAAGGACACCGTGATGTCCACGTCGTCGCCGAAGCGCGCCGACGATTTGTAATCCACGGACAGCGACAGCACCGGCCCGGCGAATCCGTTCTCCTCCATGCCGTTATAGTTCAGTCCCAGCTGCGCGAGCGCGTCCACGCGCGCGTCCTCCATCCAGCCCACGTATACGCTGTTATTTACCACGCGCATCATATCGCATTCGCGGTAAAGCACTTTGTGTCTGTAAGGTTTTGTTTTCATGACCGCTCCCTGTAAATAAATTTTTTGCCGTCGCGCTTGCAGATGCGCTGCGCGGCGAAACGGCCGGTTATGGCCGCGGGCGGCATTCCCCCGCTGTGGAATATGCACTGGCCGGACAGCAGGAAGTTGTCCAGCCCCTTGATTACGCCCTTCTCGGACAGCGACTTGCCCGCCGCCGTATGCACGAACCCCTGAAACGAGCCGTGGCGGCTGTTCAGATAGCGCTCGTAAGTGCACGGCGTGATGACGTCTATGACCGTCAGTCTGCCGCGGTATTCGGGATAGCGCTCCTCCGCTATGCGCAGCACGTCGGCAGCAAAGGCCTCTTTGGCGGCCTTATACGTGCCGTCCTCCTTCTTACGCTTCCACCAGAAGTACATATCGTCGCCGCCGAGTATGCCTGCCTGCAGCACGCTCGTGCCCGCGGGACGCTTCATGGTTTTGTCGTAGGAATAATTGCGCAGCGTTACGGCGCGGTATTCCCTGTCCAGCGTTATGGGCTCGTCGAAATGCACGTGCGCGCCCAGCGGCTTGTCCGACAGATCGGCGTCCGCTCTGAACACCGCGGTCGTATACGTATATATGGGATACGTCTTTCTGTCGCCGAGGCGGTCGTCTATCTTCCTGACGGGATATCTGCCGCCCAGCAGTTTTTTGAGACAGTGTTCCGCCGCCACCGACGACACAACCCAGTCCGCGGGTATGAATTCGCCGCCGGCAAGCTCGACGCCCGTCGCCCTTTTTCCATCTATGCGTACGCGCTCCGCCTCAGCGCCCAGACGGAACTTTCCGCCCAGCGAGGTATATCTCTTTGCCATGCGCTCTGCGAGCGGCCGCGAGCCGCCTATCGGTATGCCGCCGTTATGCGCCGTAACGTGCGCGAGCATATACAGCATGCTCATGAGATTATAACCCGGAGCCATATACGACTCGAAGAACGAGCGCAGATATTCGTTCCGGAATTTTTTCGCGTATTCGGCGCATCCCACCTTGGACATCCTGCTCACCCAGTAATAGTCGCCGCCCATGGTCACCGCGACCTTTATCAGGCGCGGCAGACTCATGTGGTCGACCGGTTTGTCCACCGGGCCTTCTATGCGCTGGAAACGGCGCACGAGCTTGCAGAAACGGCGTATTTCCTTCTCGTCCTCGGGAGCGAACGCGAGCAGTTCCGCCTGCAGACGGTCGACGTCCGCCCACACGGTGAAGCCGCGGCCGCCGCCGAAATCGAAACGGGCGAAATCGTCCTGAAAATATATCTCGGTGTTGTCGTCTATCGCGCCGGTGTCGCGCCACAGGTCGTAATACGAACTGCCGGGATTGACTCCCGTCATCCAGTGAATGCATCCGTCTATGTAACAGCCGCCGCGCTCCCAGCCCGTGCATGCGCCGCCGGGCACGGCATTCTTTTCCACGATAAGAGTATCGTAGCCGTTGAGCTGAAGATAGATACCCGTCGTCATGCCGGATATGCCGCCGCCTATTATTACGACTTTCTTTCCCATCTGATTCCTCCCGCGGTCGAGATATCCTCCCCGCCGCATACGCTGACTATATACTTATCTCCGCCGTAGCGCAGCAAGTAGACGCCGAAATCTTCCGCCGCCGTGTCCACGGCGCACAGGTCGCAGTCCACGCCGCGGCCGTCGCGCTTGAGCAGCGCCTCTTTTTTCGTCCAGACGGTGAAAAACTTTTCCGCCGTCATCTCACCCGCCCACGCCAGTTCGGAGGGCGAAAAGTGCCGCTCCGCCAGCGCGGCGGCGTTTCGCACGTCGCGCACGCGCTCTATGTCTATGCCGACGTCGGAGTCCGACATGGCGCAGACGGCAAGCGACCCCGAATGGGATATGCCGAACTTAATATCGCTGCCGGCGAAATACGGCCTGCCGCTCTTTTCGCGCGCGAGCACGAGCGGCGCGGGATCCACGCCCGCCTTTTCAAGCAAAAACAGCAGAGCGCGCAGACCCGCGGCGCTCTGCCGTCTCGAGTTTTCGTTGGGACGCGACATTATCGCGCCTATATAGTCCGCGGAAGATGCGAATGCGGACAGATCATAGTCCGCGTCCGCGGCCGCAGCGCAGACAAGCATCACAGAGGAAGGTTGCCGTGCTTCTTGGCGGGAACGGACTGTTTTTTGGACTGAAGCATGACGAGCGCGCTGACGATCCTGTCCTTGGTTTCCTCGGGCAGTATGACTTCGTCGACGTAGCCGCGCGCCGCGGCGACGTACGGGTTCATGAACTTCTCCTCGTATTCGGAGATAATCTTCTGCCGCTCTGCCGCCTTGTCCTCGGCCGCTTCGATGCGCTTGCGCCCGATGATGTTCGCGGCGCCGTCGGCGCCCATGACGGCTATTTCCGCAATGGGCCACGCGAGCACGACGTCCGCGCCCAGTCCCTTGGAGTTCATCGCTATATACGCGCCGCCGTACGCTTTGCGCATGATAAGGCTGACCTTGGGAACGGTGGCTTCGGAGTACGCGTACAGCATCTTCGCGCCGTGGCGGATTATGCCGCTGTATTCCTGCTGCTTTCCGGGCAGGAACGCGGGCACGTCCACGAGGGTGACGATGGGAATGTTGAAGCAGTCGCAGAAGCGTATGAAGCGGGCGGCCTTGTCGCTGGCGTTGAAGTCGAGCGAGCCCGCCATGGCGTTGGGCTGGTTGGCAACCACGCCCACCGTCTTGTGCCCTATACGCACGAAGCCTATGACGATATTCTTGGCGAATTCGGCCTGCACTTCGAGGAAGGTGCCGCGGTCGGCAAGTTCTTCTATGACGCGGCGCACATCGTACGCCGTCTTTTTGTTGTCGGGGACTACGGACTGGAAGCCCGTGGCCTTGGCTATGGCCTTTTCGTCGTAACGCGTCGGTTCTTCCTCGTAGCTGGAGGGCAGATAGCCGAGCAGAATGCGTATGCCGTTGAGGCAGGCCTTGTCGTCGGGATACGAGAAGTGCGCGACGCCGCTCTTCGCGGTATGCACCGCCGCGCCGCCGAGCTCCGCGTTGGTGACGGTTTCGCCCGTCACGGCCTTGATGACCTGCGGGCCGGTAATGTACATCTGGCTGGTCTGCTCGGTCATGAAAATGAAGTCGCAGAGCGCGGGAGCGTAGCACGCTCCGCCGGCGCAGGGACCCATGATGGCCGCTATCTGCGGCACCACGCCGCTCATGCGGGAGTGGCGGTAGAATATTCCGCCGTAACCGGACAGCGAGTCTATGCCCTCTTCTATTCTGGCGCCGCCGCTGTCGTTTATGGACAGGAAGGGCGCGCGCATGTCGTACGCCATGTCCATGACGCGGCAGATCTTCTGCGCCTGAGCCTCGCCGAGGCTGCCGCCGCCGACGGTGAAGTCCTGCGACGAAGCGTATACGAGCTTGCCCGCAACGCGGCCGTAGCCGGTTATGACGCCGTCTCCGGGCACTTTCTTTTTATCCATGCCGAAATCGGTTATGCGCGATTCGGCGAGCGAGTTTATTTCCACGAACGTGCCGCGGTCGAAGAGATATTCGAGGCGCTCGCGCGCGGTCATTTTGCCCGACGCGTGCTGCTTCTCCACCCTTGCCGCGCCGCCGCCCGCTTCGTGAGCGGCGCGTTTATCCTTAAGCGTTTGTATACTTTTCGTTTCCCACATTGTTTATTTCACCGTTAATATGCAGTTTGTCGAGGTCGGCCACCGTCGATACCGTCACGACGGGGATCGCTCTGTCTATGCGTTTCATAAAGCCCGCCAGCGTCTTGCCGGGGCCTATTTCCACAAAATCAGTCACACCGAGGTCGAGCATGGCGCGCACGGACTGCTCCCAGCGCACCGGCGACGATACCTGACGCGTAAGCGATTCCTTTATGCCGTCCGCGGTCGTCACGGGAAGCGCCGTCACGTTTGCGACATACGGTTTGATGGGATCGCGGAAGGTCACGTTTTCCAGCTCCGCGGCCAGCTTCTCGCCTGCGACGGCGAGCATGGGCGAATGGAAGGGGCCGCTGACGTTGAGCGGCGCGACGAGCTTTGCGCCCGCTTCCTTGAAACGCTCGCCCGCATAGTCCACCGCCTGCTTGTGGCCGGATATGACTATCTGACCGGGGCAGTTGTAGTTGGCGGGCACGACGCAGAGTCCCGTTTTGGCGGCTACGTCGGCGCAGATTTTCTCCACCGTTTCGGCGTCCATGCCTATGATGGCGGACATACCGCCGCGGCCGGCGGGCACCGCGTTCTCCATGTAAATGCCGCGCTTGCGCACCACGCGCACCGCGTCGCCGTAGTTCATGGCGCCGCACGCCACGAGCGCGGAATACTCGCCGAGGGAAAGCCCCGCGGTCACGTCAGCCTCTATGCCGAGACGGCGCACGCCTTCGAGTATGCACACTTCGGCGACGAGCATTGCCGCCTGCGTGAATTCGGTCTTGTTGATAAGATCGTTTTCGTCGAACATTATTCCGCGGAGATTGAAGTCGAGCAGATCGGCGGCGTAGTCCACCGCCTGGCGGCACTCGGCGAAAGTATCGTAGAAATCCTTCGCCATGCCGACGTACTGCGCTCCCTGTCCGGGAAATATGAATGCTGTTTTCTTTTCCATAGATTATCCTCCGGCGTCCGGCGGTTACGAATAAAGCTGAGCTTTCTTCGCAGCCGTGAACGACAGCTCGCCTTTGGCGCGGAGCTGACCGTCTACGGACGCTTTGACCGCAAACTTATACAGACCGCCCGCAGCCATGAGCACGTTGGCTTCCAGAGTCAGCGTGTCGCCGGGCACGACGGCCTTCACGAACTTGAACGCGTCGGCTTTGAGAAGAACGTATACGGTATCCGGATCGCTCATCGAGCCGTCGCCCGGGTCTATGACCAGCGAGCAGAGCTGCGCGAGCGATTCGATAATGAGCACGCCGGGCATGACCGGCATTTCGGGGAAATGTCCCGCGAAATACGGCTCGTTGACCGATACGTTCTTGATGCCTTTCGCATACTCGTTCGGTCTGATTTCGGTCACCTTTTCCACCATCTGGAACGGCGGCCGCTGTTTTATTCTTTTATTGATATCTAAAATATTCATTACCATAGCTCATGTCTCGCGCCGG
>ULSO01016847.1_pt1 | contig 19113 bp, 13 predicted proteins | sample 1956701 | NCBI WGS metagenome assembly ULSO01 (sample SAMEA4835708, study PRJEB28245) | human gut metagenome | biome: gut microbiome; material: fecal sample | place: Denmark | collected 2008 | reverse complement strand
TCAAACGTTCCAAAACTTTCTGTCCCTATTACTTTTTACTACACTATTTTTAAAATATCTTGTTTTTTACTTACTATTTCATTAGTTATTGTATATGCATTAAGTACATCTTTTGCTATTTCATTTCCTAGTTTTTCGTCATTTGCATGAATATATGCTAAGACATCTCCATTTTCAACTTTGTCCCCTATTTTCTTTTCTAACACAATTCCAACAGAAAAGTCTATACTATCTTCTTTTTTCTTTCTCCCAGCACCTAAATTCATTGACGCTTTTCCTATTTCTTGTGCATCAAGTTTTTCTACATATCCGCTTCTTTCGGTTACAACAGGCACTACAAATTTCGCCTTTTCAAATTTTTCTATATTCTCTAAATAGCTAATATCTCCACCTTGTTTTTGTATCCACTGTTCTAGTTTTTCAAATGCTTTTCCATTTTGAATTTGCTCTAACATTTTTTGCTTATTTTCTTCTATGTCATTTCCTTTTCCCGCAAGTTTTATCATATATGCCCCAAGTGTTAATATTACTTCTTTTACATCTGGTTGCATATTTCCCTTTAGAAATTCTATTGCCTCAATTACCTCTAAAGAGTTTCCCACAGCCTTTCCTAAAGGTTCTTCCATACTTGTAATAACGCAAACTGTTTCTTTGTTAGCTAATTCGCCTATTTTCTTCATTGTTTCAGCAAGTTTTGTGGCATTATCTAAGTCTTTCATAAATGCTCCGCTTCCACATGTAACATCAAGAACTATTTTATTTGCACCTGCAGCTATTTTTTTGCTCATTATGCTTGATGCAATAAGTGGAATGCTCTCAGTTGTTGATGTAGTATCTCTTAAAGCATATAGCTTTTTATCTGCCGGAGCTAAGTTTAATGTTTGACCCATTAAAGCTATTCCTATTTCTTTTACATTTTGAATAAATTGGTCTATTGTAAGGCTTGTGTTATAGCCTGGTATCGCCTCTAACTTATCTATTGTTCCACCTGTATATCCTAACCCTCTTCCTGACATTTTTGCTACTGGAATATCAAGTGATGCAATTATTGGTGCTAAAATTAGCGTTACTTTATCGCCAATTCCTCCTGTACTATGTTTATCAACTACTATTCCTAATTCTGATAAATCTAGAATATCTCCTGAATTTGCCATTGCTAAAGTTAAGTTTGTTGTTTCTTCTTCGTCCATTCCATTTAAATAAATCGCCATTGTTAAAGCTGACGCTTGATAATCTGGTATATTTCCATTTGTATAATTTTGCACAAAATATTCTATTTCTTCTTTACTTAGCTTTTGTTTATCTCTTTTTTTAGCTATAATCTCTAAAATATTCATTTTAATTTCATCCTTTTATATAAAATTCTTAATAAAACTAGCCCTATGTAGAGCACAAGGTCCATACTCTTTTATAGCTTTTATATGTGCAGCTGTTCCATATCCTTTATGTTTAGCAAAACCATATTGAGGATATATTTCATCCCATTGTCTCATTATTCTGTCCCTTGTTACTTTTGCAATAATTGATGCACATGCTATTGAATAACTAATTGCATCTCCATGAATAATTGATTTATATGGTATTCCATCTGTATCAATTTTAGTTAGTGCATCTACTAAAATTGCGTCTGGTTTTGTAATTCCTAATTCTGGCTTTTCTGCTAATTTAGCTTCCATATCTTTTATTGCTATTGTTAAACCCTTTTTAGTTGCTTGTAATATATTTATTTCATCAATTTCTTTCTGATCAATAATTCCTATTCCATAACTAATTGCCTCACTAGTTATTTGTTCATATAGCAGCTCTCTTTTTTTCTCAGATATTTTTTTAGAATCGTTAACTCCTTCTATCATTGAAGTCTTTGGCATTAAAGCACATGCTACTACAACTGGTCCTGCTAAAGGTCCTCTCCCTGCCTCGTCAATTCCTGCAATTGCTTTTAAGCCTTTTTCATTATATAACTCTTCTTCTACTTTTTTTAAATTTGTTAATCTCTCTAACTCTTTTTCCTTCATTCTATTGCTCCAATTTTAATCCTTCAATATTATCTATATCATAATAACTGTTTTCTGCTAGTTCATATCCTTTTGTATAATATACTGCTCCATCTGTATATTCAACAACGTAATATGCATTTTCTTCTAGTTTAACTTGTTGTAATCCCATTTTGTCTAAATTTTGTTGATTTATTGCATAATATTTTTTGTCTTTTTCTTCTATATCGATTGAATTTTTATTTAGAAACTCTTGTATTACTGGGTCTTCTTTAATATCTGTAAGTTTAGTTCCTATTAGTACTTCATCTTTCTTTTCTAGTATATAATCTGATGATATTTTTTTAACCTTTGCTTGTACTAATAACAAATCTGTTTTTATATCTTCTAACTCCTCTTTTGTTGTTTGCATTCTTACATAATACACAACTCCAAATACTATGAATGCAATTATTAGCACAAAAAATATTGTTCCTGCTAATGTTAATCCTTTTTGACTTTTCATTGTTGTTCTCCTTCTACTTTTTATATATGATATTATATAAGTAATATTCATTTTTTTCAAGTCAAAACAATTACAAAATTTGTTGCCTTTTATTTAATTTTGTAGTATTATTAATTTAATTACAAAAGATTTTAAAGGAGAATCACATGTTTGAACAAAAATTTGATTTTTATAGTCCATTAAATTTAAAAGCATATAATTTAGATAAAACTATGCGTTATCAATTGGATGTTTTGGGTAAATTAGATCCTTTTACTAAAAAGCACTGTGAGAATGTGGCAAATTTGTGTTGTAGAATTTGTGAATATTTAAGGTGTAAAACTTCTTTTACTGTTCACTGTACAATTGGTGGATATTTGCATGATATTGGTAAACAATTTATTCCACCAGAAATTTTGAATAAGCCTGATAGATTAACACCTGAGGAATATGAAGTTATAAAAACGCACACTACTCTTGGTTATAATATGTGTATGAAGGACCCTAACCTTCGTCCATATGCTTTATTTGCATTAGATCATCATGAGGCACTAAATGGTTCTGGATATCCCAATGGTATTACCAAAAAAGATATTCCTTATGGAGCCCAAATTGTGCGTGTTGCTGATGAATATGACGCTCTTGTTACTAAAAGACAATATACCACTCACGTTAATATATCTGAAACATTAAAAGACCTTATAAAAAATGCTCAACCTGACCCTAGATTTGTTGCTTTAGATCAACTAAATACACATGAGAAAGAGGGAAAAATAAACGGAGCAATCTTGAAAAAATTATTTAAGGTTGTTATTGATGATACCTTATATGAGATTAGTTGTGTTATGGATTATGTAGAATATTTAAAAGAACAAATTAAACGTTTAGAGTTAATTCAATCTTATCAAAAGAAAGCAGATGATTCTGATAAAGAAAAAACAAAAGATTATTACCATGAGGGTATGACCATTTTATTTCAACAGGGCGAAACTATGGAAAATTATATTCAAATATTAGATGAATATAAAGAAGCTTTGAAGGTCCGCAAACATGTAATTGAACAGTTATATGATGAAATTAAAATTATAAAAAAATTAAAAGTCTAAATGGAGGAATAATGAAGAAATTATATACTATGCCAAAAAAAATACTAATTGCCATGTTTGTTATGTTTATTTTTATGGGATTACTTCTTATTCGTCTCGCTTATCTTCAATTTGTAAAAGGCTCTAGCTTAAAAGAGCAAATGTATAACCAACTTATAACAAGTCGTACAATTAGTCCTAGTAGAGGCACTATTTATGATTCAACTGGTAAAGCCTTAGCCATAAGTGCCAAAGTTGATACTATAAGTATAATTCCAACTTCTATAGTGGTAAAAGAAAATGGAGTAATCGACAAAGATAAAACTCAAACTTTAAAAGAAAAAGTCGCAAAAGCTTTTTCAGATATATTTAAATTAGATTATGAAGAAACTCTATCAAAAGTTTCTAGTGATTCAAGTTATATTACTATTGTAAGAAAAGTAGAAAAAGATAAAGTTGATAAACTAAAAACCTGGATGGAGGAACAAGAGGTATATTCTGGCATAAATATTGATGAAGATGCAAAAAGATATTATCCATATAATAATTTAGCTTCTTCACTAATGGGATTTTGCAATATTGATAATCAAGGTATAGAAGGGTTAGAAGCTGCTTGGAATGATGTTCTAACAGGTACTCCTGGAAAAGTTGTTACTGCTCAAGATGCTATTCAAAAATTTATTCCTGATAGTAATCAAACTTATATACCAGCTGAAAATGGTAGTGATTTAACATTAACAATTGATGCCAATATTCAAAGTATTGTTGAAAAATATTTAAAACAAGCTTGTATTGACAATAAATGTAGTCGTGGTGGTAATGTAATAGCAATGGACCCTGAAACAGGAGATATTTTAGCCATGGCAACATATCCAGACTATAACCTAAACACACCTTTTGAAATGCCATCACATATTACAAAAAAAGAATGGGATAAACTAACTTCTGAAGAAAAAAGTAATACTTTAAATAATCTATACCGTAATAGGGCTATTTCAGACCCTTATGAACCTGGTTCTGTTTTTAAAATTATTACTGCTTCAATTGCTTTGGAGGAAAACTTAGCTTCTCCTGATAAGGCTAATGTTTATTATTGCAAAGGTTACCAAGTAGTATCTGGAAATAAGATAAAATGTGCGTATAAAGCGGGGCATAAAGAGGAAAGTTTGCGTGAAGCTTTTGCTGTTTCTTGCAACCCAGCTTTTATGCAGATTAGTGAAAAAATAGGTGCAACTACAAGTTACAAATATTATAAAGCTTTCGGATTTTTTGACAAAACAGGTGTAAATACAATAGGTGAATCTAATTCAATTTTTTGGGATTTAGAAAATGTTGGTCCTGTCGAACTTGCAACAATGTCATTTGGTCAGAGATTTAAAATTACTCCAATTCAAATGATTACAGCTGTTTGTGCTGTAGCAAATGATGGTGTTTTGATGAAACCTCGTCTTGTAAAACAAATTACAAATACAGATAATGGTGCAATTACCACAATTGATACAACTGCTGTAAGACAAGTTGTTTCTAAAGAAACTGCAGATACAGTAATGGATTTAGCTGAAACAGTAGTTACTGATGGTTCTGGAAAATATGCTAAAATAAAAGGATATTCTATTGCAGGTAAAACTGGTACTTCTGAACCAGACTATAGTACAAACGAAGGATATACTGCTTCATTTGTTGCTATCAGTCCTACTGAAAATCCCGAAATTGTATTATTAGTTACTCTTTATGACCCACAAGGTTCTAAAGGATATAGTGGAAACACAGTTGCAGCTCCTGTTGCAGCACAAATGTTAAAAGAAATTTTACCATATATGCAAATCTCTACTGATAATTCTGGTGATAGTTCTTCTAACCAAACAGTTAGTCTTCCTAATGTAGCAAACAAAACTGTTGCAGAGGCTAAAAAGATTCTAGAAAACGCCAGATTTACGGTTAGTACTTCAGCAGATTCTAAAGATATTGTTACAGAACAATTTCCAACAAAAGGTTCTGAATTATTAAAAGGTTCTATTATAAAACTATACACAGAAACTGAAAATACTCGTGTTTCTAAACAAGTACCAGACTTAACTAACAAATCACTTTCTCAAGTAAAATCAGCTCTTAAGAATTTGAATTTAAATTATAGTGTTACAGGTTCTGGAACAGTAGTAAGCCAAGACCCTATTGCAAATACTCAAGTAGAAGAAGGCACTGTTGTTAAGATAACTTTAGGAAAATAAAAACAATAAAAAAATTGAGGTGGTTACCTCAATTTTTTATTGTTTTATTTTTATTCACTAAATATTTCGTCAAATTCTTCGCCGTCAATTTTTTCTTTTTCAAGAAGTACATTGGCAACTCTTGTTAATTTTTCCATATTAGCTTTTAATATTTCTTCTGCTTTTTTGTACGCGAAGTCTATTATGCTTTTTACTTCTTCGTCAATTAAATTTGCTGTTTCTTCTGAATATTCTTTAGCTTGAGCAAAATCTCTACCTAAGAATACTTCTTCTTGGCTTGAACCTAATGTTATAGTTCCTATTCTTTCACTCATACCATATTTAGTAACCATGCTTCTAGCAATTTGTGTTGCTCTTTCAATATCATTGCTTGCACCTGTTGAAATATCATTTAATACTAATTGTTCTGCAACTCTACCACCTAGTAATGATACTATATTTTCAACCATTTCTGTTCTTGACATAAATGATTTATCTTCTGTTGGACGATACATTGTATATCCACCAGCCATTCCTCTTGGTACAATAGAAATTTGATGTACTGGATCTTGTGTTGGTAAAAATCTGCTTACTACTGCATGACCTGCTTCGTGAAAAGCAACTAGTTTTTGTTCTTTTTCGCTTCTAACTCTTGTACGTTTTTCAGGTCCCATAGTAACTTTTACCATAGCATCTTCAACTTCTTGCATTCCTATTTCATTTAAGTTTCTTCTAGCTGCTAATAGTGCCGCCTCATTTAATACATTCTCTAGGTCTGCTCCTGAGAATCCAGAAGTATTTTTAGCTATTGTTTTTAAATCTACATCATCAGCTAATTTTTTCTTTCTACTGTGTACTTCTAATATTTGTTCTCTTGCTTTTACATCTGGATTTGATACTACTATTTGTCTATCAAATCTACCTGGTCTTAGTAAAGCTTTATCCAATATGTCAGGTCTGTTTGTTGCTGCTAATACTATAACACCTTCATTTGCTGAGAAACCATCCATTTCAACTAATAATTGGTTTAGGGTTTGTTCTCTTTCATCATGTCCTCCACCTAAACCTGCACCTCTTTGACGTCCTACTGCATCAATTTCGTCTATAAATATGATACATGGAGCTTTTTTCTTTGCTTCTTCAAATAAATCTCTAACTCTTGATGCACCAACACCAACAAACATTTCTACGAAGTCAGAACCACTTATAAAGAAGAATGGTACTCCTGCTTCTCCTGCTACTGCTTTTGCTAATAGAGTTTTACCTGTTCCAGGATGACCTACTAATAAAACACCTTTTGGTATTCTAGCTCCCATCTCTGTGAATTTTCTAGGATTTTTTAAGAATTCTACTATTTCTTCTAATTCTTCTTTCTCTTCGTCAACACCTGCAACATCGTCAAATGTTACTCTGTTTTTGTCTGATGGGTTAATCATTCTAGCACGGCTTTTGCCAAATGACATTGTTTTGCCACCAGCCCCACCATTTCCACTTTGTACTCCTCCCATAAGTAAGAACCAGAATATAAAGAATATAATAAGTATTCCAAATGGAGTTAATAAACTGAATATTACCATCCAGATAGATTCTGATTTTTCAGTTACTTTTACAGTTCCTGCTTTCATACTATCATTCAAGCTATTCATTAAATTTTCCACACTTGGGATATTTACTTCTTTTGTAAAGTTTTCATTTTTTAGCTTAACTTCTGCTTTTACACCATCAGATGATAATGTAATTTCTTTTACTTCTCCTGCTTCGATTTTAGAAATAAGTTCAGAATAAGCTAATTTATTATCTCTATTTTCTACAATAGAACTAATAAGTACTACTAATATTATTCCTATAATTAGCCACATTGCTAATGTTTTTATACTGTTCTTCAAAATTGTTCCTCCTCTTTACGTTTTTTAACAATTTAGACTATACCATACTAAGATTTTAAATTCAAGTGTTTTCACAAAACTTTCATTTAGCAAATTAGCCTACCTCAACGGTTTATCTACGGAAGGTTCATTTTTCCCATAAAAAAAATTTTTCCTTTTTTTACAAAAATTTTTATATTTTTGTTAGGTGTTAAATATTTATTACCAATATTATTCTCACAAAGTTTAATAATATCTTCTATATGTATTTTTCCAATGCCTTGAACATTGCCATTTGTTTTATTAATAGTATATAAAATAATCCTTGATTTTATAACCTTTTCTAGCTTATTGAATTCTTTTAAGTCTAATATAACCTCTTTTTCATTTTCTCCAATTTTTAATTCTTCATACTCTTTAGCAATAACTTTATCAAAATATTCTTCTTCTTCTCTTGCTATATCTGATAATCTATTTATTCCTTCTAATACATTAGGGTTAAATTCCTTTTTTAAGTATGGAATTATTTCATTTCTTATTTTATTTCTATTATATATACTTTCAAAATTTGTTTTATCAATTCTTGGGTCCAAGTTTTGTTCTTCACAATATTTTTCAATTTCTTGTCTTTCACATTCTCTTATTGGTCTTATATATTCTATATTGGTTTCTTTTCTACTAATTTCAATTCCCTTTAAGCCTGATATTCCGCTTCCTCTTAGTATATTCATTAAAACCGTTTCAACATTATCATTTAAATTATGTGCTGTTGCAATTTTATTTGCATTTTCTTTTTGAGCTACTTCATTAAAAAATTCATAACGAATTTTTCTTCCCATTTCTTCTGTCCCTAGCTTTTGCTCTTTCGCCATTTTTTCCACATCTGCTTTTTTTACATAGCATTTTATATTTTTATTTTTGCAATATTCTTTTACATATTCGGTTTCTTCGTCTGCTTCTTCTCTTATCATGTGATTTATGTGTGCTACAAATATTTCTATGCCTAATTTTTCTTTTAAGCAATACAAAGAATCTAGTAGACACATTGAATCAGGTCCACCAGATACTCCTATAACGATTTTATCGCCTTTTTGTATTAAATTATATTTGTTAATTGTATTTAATATTTTATTTAACATACTTATTCCCTATACTTATCAAGATTAGCAAATTTTGTGTAATTTCCTAACCATAAAAGTTCAACTGTTCCTGTAGAACCTCCTCTGTGTTTTGCCAATATAACTTCTGCTATATTTTTCTTATCTGTATCTGGATTATAATAATCGTCACGATATAAGAACATAACAATATCGGCATCTTGTTCAATAGCTCCAGATTCACGTAAGTCTGAAAGCATTGGTCTATGGTCTGGTCTTTGTTCTACAGATCTTGAAAGTTGTGATAGTGCTATAACTGGCACATTTATTTCTTTTGCTAATATTTTTAAAGAACGGCTTATTTCAGAAATTTCTTGTTCACGGCTTCCATTTCTTTTATTGCTTCCTTGAACTAATTGAATATAGTCAATTACAACCATTCCTATATTTTTTTCTAACTTTAATTTTCTACATTTTGCACGTATTTCCATTACAGAAATACCAGGTGTGTCATCTATAAATATTTGTGCTTGTGATAAATTTCCTGAAGCTTCGGCTAATTTTTGCCAATCATCATCTTCTACTTTACCAGTTCTTACTTTGTTACTATCCACCATTGCTTCACTACATAGAATACGGTTTGTCATTTGCTCTTTTGACATTTCCAAGCTGAATATGGCAACTGGTGTATTATATCTAACTGCTGCATTTGATGCTAAGTTTAATGCAAATGCTGATTTACCCATAGCTGGTCTTGCAGCTACAATAACTAAGTCTGATTTATGAAGTCCTGCAGTTATAAAATCTAAATCTGCAAATCCTGTAGGTACTCCAGTTATGTGTTGTTTTTGGTTATATAATTGTTCTAACTGAGTAAATGAGTCTACTAGAATGTCTTTAATTGCAGAATATCCTTTTTGATTTCTATTTTGTATAACATCAAATATTTTTCTTTCAGCTGAGTCTAATATATCTTCTACATCTTGCGTTTGGTCATATCCTAAACTAATTAACTCATTTGCTGTTTTTATAAGTGCTCTTAAGGCTGACTTTTCTTCAACAATTTTTATGTATTGTTCTACATTAGCTGTTGTTGGAACTTTATCTGGAAGTTGTGCAATATACTCTAATCCACCAACTGCTTCTAATTGTTTCATAGACTGAAGTTCTGTTTTTAAAGTTATAATATCCACAGGGTCTGCACGATTATATAAATTTAAAATTGCTTCATAAATTATTTTATTATCTTCACGATAAAAGTCTTCTGGTTTTAAGGTTTCTACTGCAGACATAATTGCGTCTTTGTCTGTTAGCATACTTCCTATAACGGCTTGTTCTGCTTCTATATCATGTGGTGGAATTTTTCCTAGCTCCATTTTTTGCCCCTTTCCTTTTTATTGTATAGAAAAAAGTGAGGATTTTGACTATACAACAAGATTAAATTAATTTGATTTTATAACTTTATAGCAATAGTAATATAATACTTTTCGAAGTGAGGCTGTGGGGACCAGCAAGCTAGAAGATGTTGCTAAATTTTTTCAAATCATTATTAATGTTTGCAAAAAATTGTTGTTACATCTTCTTGCGTAGCTGGGATGGAACGGAGAAAAGTTTTCATATTACTATTGCTCTTTATATTACATAAATTATTTTTCGAATTATAATACCTGGACTTTTAAAGAGCCTACCACCCCTTCAAAAAGTTTAATACTCACTGTCGTAACACCCAATACTTTTATAGGTTCTTTTAAGTCTATTTTCTTTTTGTCAATTTCTATTTTATATTGTTCTTTTAAGTTTTCTGCAATTTCTTTTGCAGTAATTGAACCAAATATTTTTTTATTTTCTCCTGATTTTACAGATATTTTTAAAGTGATGTTTTTCAATTTTTCAGCAATTTTTTCTGCTTTTTCCTTTTCTACTGACTTTTTATATTGGTTTGAATCTTGTTTTGCTTTTAATTTACTCATATTTTCTGCATTTGCTTCGACACCCATTTTTTTAGGTAATAAGAAATTTCTTGCATATCCATCACTTGCATTTATTACTTCATCTTTTTTACCTACACCTTTTATATCTTGTAATAAAATTACTTTCATATAGTTCTCTCCTTTCAGTTTTGTTGTTCTTCAAAATATTCATTGATTTTTTCAATAAGAAGATTTTTAACCTCTCCTATACTTAGTCCCTCAACTTGTGCACCAGCCAAAGTTATATGGCCTCCGCCACCAAGTTTTTCTAGAATAATCTGCACATTTATATCTCCAATTGAACGTCCGCTAATACAAACTTTATCACCTAATTTTCCTATAACAAATGATGCAGTTATATCACTAATTGTTAATAATTCGTCTGCTGCTTTTGCACAAATTACATTTGCATCTTTGTCATTTTCGTCATAAATTGAAATTCCTATTGTATCATTTATTATTTCCGCATTATCAATTATTTTAGAAATTTTAGTATATGTTTTCAAATCACTTTGGAACCATTTTTTAACTCTTATAATGTCTATACCACATTTTCTTAAGTATGCGGCTGCTTCAAAGGTTCTAACACCTGTTTTAAAAGTAAAGTTTTTAGTGTCCATCATAATTCCTGCATATAGTGCCTCAGCTTCTATAGTTGTTAATTCTATCTCTTTTGGTGCATATTCTAATATTTCTGTTACAAGTTCACAAGCTGATGAAGCATATACTTCATGGAAAGTAAGAATTGCTTCTTCAATAAAATCTGGACTTTTTCTATGATGGTCTATTATAGCTATTTTACCTGTTTCTTCTAATAGTTCTGGAACCTCAACATAGCTTCTTTTATGTGTATCAACTATTATTAGTAATGTTTCTGCAGACATTTTTGATAAAGCTTCTGCTTTATTTATAATTACTTCTTGGTATTCTTTTTCCTCTTTAGCTGCTTCCATAAAGTTCTCTAAGCTAATTCCTGTAGAGTTATTTACTATATATACTTCAACATTTAGGCTTTTAGCTAAGCGATATAGTCCCATACTTGCACCCATAGAATCTATGTCTCCATTAGTATGTCCCATAATCATAACATTTTTAGCTTCTTGCATTAGTTCTTGTAAAGCATGTGATACAATTCTGGCTTTTACTTTTGTTCTTTTTTCAAGCTCTTGAGTTCTACCACCAAAAAATTGATATTTTCCGTTTTCTCTTACTACAGTTTGGTCTCCACCTCTACCTAGTGCAATGTCTAAACCGGCTTGTGCTGATTTATATTTTTCATAATTTGATTGTCCTTCTGTTGATACTGATATACTTAAAGTTATTTGTATTTTGTCTGATAATTCTAATTCTTTAATTGTATCAAGAATATTAAATTTCTTTTCTTCTAGTTCTGCTAAATATCTTTGTTCAAATATACATACAAAAGTATCTCTTTCTGATTTAACTACTAATCCTTGAAACTCTGATGCCCAGTCATATATTGTTTTTTCTATTTGTGCTGTTAATAATGGCTTATCTTCATCACTAATTCTTTGATTTACTTCTTCAAAGTTATCTATCATAATAAGACCAACACAAATTTGAGAATTATGATATTCTTTTTCTAGTTCAACACATTTTGTTTCATCTATAAAATAAATAGTACAAATATATTCCTCTTTAGATTTTGTATATCTTCCAAGTATTTCATAAATTTTGTTTCCTATTTCTAGCTCTTTATGAATGCTTTGTTCTGCACCTTCTTCGTTATTCTCAATTTCTAACTTTATTTGTTTTAGCAAGTCTCCTAAAGTATTATTTATATCAATATTGGCAAATTCTTGAGTGAATTTATTACTTTTCCAAATTATGTTACCATTTGTTTCTGCTATAACTAGTGGAAATGGTGAATTTACCATTGTGTTTTTAGCTAGTTTGTCTATATTAAATGTTAAGTCTTGCAAATGGTCTGAAAGTTCTGTCCTTCTTTTTTGGTTACTCCAATACGTATATGCTAAAATTAGTATATATAAAACAACTGAAGGGGTAAAATAGCGCAAATCTAAAACGCAAATTACAACTAAAAGTATTGCAATTAGAACTAAATATATTTTAGTTCTTGATATTAACCCTTCAAATATTTTTTTGCTATTATTATTTTTCATAAAACAAGCTCCTTTTTTACGTATACTATTGTACTATTTTTCTCCTCTTTTGTCAATTTTATTAGCTAAAAAGCAAATAAATAGGAGAGCTTAGTAAAGCCCTCCTATTTATATTATCCTTTAATTGATTTTAAAGCTTGAAGTTTTCTTTGCTTTTCCTCATTATCTTTACCATAAACTCGGTAAAGCGTTTCTTTTTCATGCTCAACTACAAAAACGTCTCCTTCTTTTGGTTCTTCTAGCATGGTGATAGGAACATCTATCATTTCCATGTCTCTATCCCAATATTCTACTTCTCTGCTCTGGTCTACCGAAATAAATTCTAATTCACAAGCTGCGAATTTTCCCTCTATCCGGTCAATTGTCATATAGCTTTTCATGCTACTTTCTCCTCTAGTTCAGGACCACTTAAATAGTCTCCTGGTTGACAGTTGAAGGTTACTCCGCTGGGAGTTATAGTTGCTATCACAGTTCCACATTCATCTGTACGATAAACTTCTATCTCCCGTTGTTGTAATTTTTCCATTGTGTTTTTGGTTGGATGTTCATATTTATTTCCAACTTTACAGGATATGAGTCCATAATCTGGGTCAATTTCATCTAAGAATTCGTCACTACTTGAGGTGTCACTTCCATGGTGGCCAACTTTAAGAATCTCAGCATCAATTTGTACACCAGACCGTAATACCTCCTCTTCGATTTCTGTTTCTGCATCTCCAGTCATTAAAACATCCATATCACCAAACGAAACTTTTATGATGTTTGAATAATTGTTGACATTGTCTTGTTCAAGTTCACTTTGCCAAACTATTTGGATTTTAGAATCACCTAAGTAATATTCATTTCCAGTTTTAGAATATTCAACTTCATAGTTTCCATCTACAATTTGTTTCATTAACTTGATGTACCAGTTTTTGGTTACTTGTTCATCTTTTACCTTTGGCATGATGATTTTTCCAATCTCAAAATTGGTTATAATATCGTACATGCCTCCCATGTGGTCGTCATGAGGATGTGTTCCAAATACATAATCAATTCTAGTTATACCTAGGCCTTTTATATATTCTACAGCATCCTTTCCTGTCGACCGTGTACCACAGTCTATAAGTGCTACTTTGTCTCCTTTCACAAATAAAAAACTGTCTGCTTGGCCAACATCTATCATATAGAGTTTTAATTCTCCAGTAGCTTGAGTTGGCTGTTCTTGTGTTTGGGAATTCGAAATGTTTGGTTGTTCTGGAACCTGCTGCTCATCACCTGTAATAATAGATTCTACTATTATTGCAAGTACAAGGATAACGATTGCTAACAATGCTTTTGTTAGCTTTGTCTTTTTCCGACCATTTTTGGCATTTGCCATGTATGATTCCTCCTTAAAATTTTGGTTCTTATATTATATCACATTAGATATAATTGTGCCAGTATATTTGTTAATTTTATGAATTTCTAGCCTTTTACAAGTACATTTCTTTACATATTCTGTAAATTGTGGTATAATAATAGTATGCTCTTTTGAGTAAATATTTATAAGGTGGTAGGACACAAACATGTTAAGAAACGAAGTCTCAAGAAAATTGGCACCTGACCTCATTAAAGCAACACAGGCGATTTTATGTGTAAGGCAAAAACTGGGCATCAACCTTTGGACTTGGTCTCAAGGTGTTGATAGAGATAATAATGAGGTTCTGATTTTTATCCCTGAAGAGACACTTCATTTTTATGATTCTACAGAATTTCTTAAGTGTTTAAGAGACACTTGGGTGAAATCCGGCCTACATATTATTGAGGAATCTGTAGGTAATACGTACAACTGCGTTCGCGGAGTTGTACCTTCATTATGTTTTAGGCTTAGAGCAGCCTAATCCACCAAAAAACAAACCGTTGAAATCAACGGTTTGTTTTTATTTTTATTCAGCTAATTCGTCATCCTCTTCTTCATTTTGTTCTGTATTGATATGTGTATTTTTATAAATTGGAAGTCCTGTTCCTGCAGGTATCAATTTACCTATAATAACATTCTCTTTTAATCCAATTAAGTCATCAACTTTACCTTTAACAGCTGCTTCTGTTAATACTCTTGTTGTTTCTTGGAATGATGCTGCTGATAAGAAACTTTCTGTAGCTAATGAAGCTTTTGTGATACCTAATAGCATACGTTTTCCTGTTGCAGGACGTTTTCCTTCTGCCACTGCTTGCTCATTTTTGTCTTCAAATTCATGAATATCTACTAATGAACCAGCAAACATATCTGTATCTCCATTATCTTCTACTCTTACTTTCTTAAGCATTTGTCTACCAATTACCTCAATGTGTTTGTCATTGATGTCAACACCTTGGTTACGATAAACTTTTTGAACCTCTTGGATTAAGTATTCATATACTCCTTCTGGTCCTTTAATTGCTAGTATTTCGTTTGGATTTATAGCACCTTCAATTAAAGCATCTCCGGCTTTTACTTCGTCTCCTTCTCTTACACGTAATTTAGATCTAAATGGTATTGCATATGTTTTTGAATCATCTTTAGAAGTAACAACAATTTCCTTCTTTTTCTTATCTTCAACTATTTTTACTTTACCATCAATTTCTGTAATTACTGCTAGACCCTTTGGTTTACGAGCTTCAAATAGCTCCTCAACTCTAGGAAGACCTTGTGTGATATCTGCTACACCTGCAACACCACCAGAGTGGATAGTTCTCATTGTAAGCTGTGTACCAGGCTCACCAATTGATTGTGCAGCTATAATACCAACAGATTCACCGATATTTACTTTTTCACGAGTTGCTAATCCCATACCATAACATTTACGGCATACACCATGTTTTGTACGGCATCCTAATACTGAACGTACTTCTACTCTTTCAATTCCTGCTGCTACTATTTGCTCAGCAATTTTGTCAGTAATCATTGTGTTAGTATCAACAATTAACTCTTTTGTTTCAGGGTTAACTATATCATTTAATGCATATCTTCCAACTAATCTTTCTTCTAGTTTTTCGATTACTTGGTTTCCATCTTTAATTGCTTCTACAATAAGTCCTTCATGTGTTCCACAGTCTTCTTCACGAACTATAATGTCTTGAGATACATCAACTAATCTTCTTGTTAAGTAACCTGAGTCGGCTGTTCTTAAAGCTGTATCTGCTAAACCTTTTCTGGCACCGTGTGCAGAAATAAAGTATTCTAGTGCATCTAGTCCCTCACGGAATGAAGATGTAATAGGAATTTCTACTGTTTTACCAGTTGTACTAGCCATAAGACCACGCATACCTGCAATTTGTCTTAATTGGTTTAAGTTACCTCTGGCTCCAGATTGGCTCATCATATATACTGGGTTTAAGTCTTCAAAATTGTTTTTCATTGCTTCTGTAACATCATCTGTTGCTTTCTCCCAAATTTTGATAACTGAGTTATATCTTTCATCCTCTGTTATTAAACCACGTTTATATTGTTTTAATACATTATTTACTTGTTCATTTGCTTCAGCAAGAATTTGTTTTTTAGCTTCTGGCACTTTTACATCATCTACAGATACTGTAATACCAGCTGTTGTAGAATGTTTGAATCCCATTGATTTGATATAATCTAGTAATTCTGCTGTTGCACTTAAACCATTTACATTTATTGATTTTGCAATTATTTTTCCTAAGTTTTTCTTAGAAACTGCAAAGTTAAGTTCTGGTTCAAATAAGTTTTCTGGTTTTGTTCTATCAACAAATCCTAAATTTTGTGGAATTCCTTCATTGTAAATTAATCTACCAACTGTTGTTTCAACTTTTCTGGTTTCTAATTTACCATCTATTTCTTTTTGAATTCTTACAAATACTTTTGCATGTAAACCTAAATCATGGTTGTAGTACGCCATTACTGCTTCTTCTGGTGAAGAGTAGTAATTTCCTTCTCCTGGTTCTCCTGGCACTTCCATTGTTAAGTAATATGCACCTAAAATCATATCTTGTGTAGGTACTGTTACTGGTTTACCATCTTGTGGTTTTAAAAGGTTATTTACTGAAAGCATTAAGTATCTAGCTTCTGCTTGTGCTTCTGGTGATAGTGGTAAGTGAATAGCCATTTGGTCACCGTCGAAGTCAGCGTTGAAAGCTGTACATACTAATGGGTGTAATTTTATAGCTCTACCTTCTACTAAAACTGGCTCAAATGCTTGAATACCCAGTCTATGTAATGTAGGAGCACGGTTCAATAATACTGGATGGTCTTTAATAACATCCTCTAGAATATCCCATATTTCAGGTCTTAATCTTTCTACCATTCTCTTAGCATTTTTAATATTATGTGCAATTCCACGTCCAACTAATTCTTTCATAACAAATGGTTTGAATAATTCAACTGCCATTTCTTTTGGCACACCGCATTGATATAGTTTAAGTTCTGGTCCTACTACGATAACTGAACGTCCAGAATAATCAACACGTTTACCTAATAAATTTTGACGGAATCTACCTTGTTTTCCTTTTAATAAATCTGATAAAGATTTTAATGCTCTACCACCAGCACCTGTTACTGGTCTTCCACGTCTGCCATTATCAATTAAGGCATCAACTGATTCTTGTAACATTCTTTTTTCATTACGTACAATAATTTCTGGTGCACCTAATTCTAATAATCTTTTTAAACGATTATTTCTGTTAATTACTCTACGATATAAGTCGTTTAAATCTGATGTAGCAAATCTACCACCATCTAATTGTACCATTGGTCTTAAATCTGGTGGAATTACTGGTACTACATTCATTATCATCCATTCAGGTTTATTTTCTGATAATCTAAAAGCTTCAACTGTATCTAATCTTTTTATTAGTTTTGCTCTTTTTTGTTCACTTGCTTTTTCAAGTTCTTTTTTCAATTTTTCAGACAATTTTTCTACATCAACTTTTTGTAGTAATTCTTCAATTGCCTCAGCTCCCATTCTAGCTACAAAAGAACCTCTACCATATTTTTCTTCTGCTTCACGATACTCTTTTTCAGATAATACTTGACATACTGTTAAATCAGTAGTTCCTTTATCTATTACAATATATGATGCAAAATATATTACTTTTTCCAAGTTTCTTGGTGATACATCAAGCATTAGTCCAATTCTACTTGGTATTCCTTTAAAATACCAAATATGTGCAACTGGTGCAGCAAGTTCAATATGTCCCATTCTTTCACGTCTTACTTTTGATTTTGTTACCTCAACACCACATCTATCACATACAATGCCTTTGTATCTTACTCTTTTATATTTTCCACAGTGACATTCCCAGTCTTTTGTTGGTCCAAATATTTTTTCACAAAATAGACCATCTTTTTCTGGTTTTAAAGTTCTGTAGTTAATGGTTTCTGGCTTTTTAACTTCACCTTTTGACCATTCTCTGATTTTTTCATCTGACGCTATCCCAATTTTAAGTTTGTTAAAAATTTCTAATTCATCCACTTTATTTAGCCCCCTAAATATTTTTCTTTTTTTCATACTCGTTTAAACAAGCTATACACCGCTGTGCAATTCTATATTGTCAACTTGTTTAAACTTTTTGAATGGCTATTAAATTTTATTCTTCATTATCATCAAAGTTATCCATGTCTAATAAATCTTCATCATCAAGTAATAATTCTTCATCATCTAAACTATCTTCGTCATCAAGAAGATCTCCCTCTTCTGAATATCCATCAGCAAGTTCATCTTCATCAACTACTGCAAGTTCTTCTTCTAGTTTTGGATCGTCTTTAATACTATTAAAGTCAATTCCTTCATCAATATTTTCTTTAAGTTCTAATTCTCTGTTGTCTTCTGAAAGAAGTTTTATATCTAGTCCTAATGATTGAAGTTCTTTTACTAATACTTTAAATCCTTCTGGAACTCCTGGTTCTGGTACATTTTCGCCCTTTACGATTGCTTCATATGTTTTTACTCTTCCTACAATATCATCAGATTTAACTGTTAACATTTCTTGAAGTGTATATGCAGCACCATAAGCCTCTAATGCCCAAACCTCCATCTCTCCAAATCTTTGTCCACCAAATTGTGCTTTACCACCAAGAGGTTGTTGTGTTACTAATGAGTATGGTCCAGTTGAACGAGCATGTATTTTGTCGTCTACTAAGTGATGTAGTTTTAACATATACATAACACCAACTGTAATTGGATGATCAAATGGCTCTCCAGTTCTACCATCATATACAACTGTTTTTCCATCTTCACTAAGACCTGCTTTTCTAAATAGCTCTTTTATTTCTTCGTCTTTAGCACCATCAAATACTGGTGTTGC
>ULSO01097481.1_pt1 | contig 19161 bp, 14 predicted proteins | sample 1956701 | NCBI WGS metagenome assembly ULSO01 (sample SAMEA4835708, study PRJEB28245) | human gut metagenome | biome: gut microbiome; material: fecal sample | place: Denmark | collected 2008 | reverse complement strand
CAAATTCGAAAGTCAGATATTTCGAAAGTCTTATTCTATTTCAATTTATTACTACCCCTATTTTCGGAGAATCTTGTAATTAGTGAAAAGCTATGGGATAACCATAGTGAAATAGGTCAATTAGCCTTAGTACATATGGCAAATTTGATTGGAACAGATCAGTTCAATTTGAGCCATACCATCGGCATGGCTCTCCGAAATGCGTCAAAAAACAAGAAGACGGATTATTCGAAATGTGGTGCAATAGATTTATTTAAAAAAATATAAATATCTTATATGCCGTAAATGCAATCTTTAGTCAGCCTTGACCAGATACATTATGATAAAATGCCACATGGATAAACGGCATCATCCATGATAAAACGAAATACTTGGTTAAAAAATTACCAAGAGGCGCGCATCAAGGCAACAGCATTGACACCGTTTTTCAAAGCGGAGATATCCCAATTTCGCTAGATGTCGGTCTCGCGGCGGTGGAGACTGAGCTTGGTGTTATGGTAAAAGGCGGTACGATTCAACGGGTCGAGGCGATAGAGCATCAAAATATCTGAAGGCGTAAAATCCTGTAAAATAGGCACAAATCTTGATCTACCGTGTGGAGGGAATATAAATGAAAATTAAAACAATTCATATATCCGGGTTTCGAAAGACTCTGAAAGCAGCAATAAATATGGAAGATGATATTACCGTTATTGCTGGGGCGAACAATAGCGGGAAGACATCCATTGTAGAGCTTTTTAATTATGTCTTTAACGCTAAAGGCGGATTGTGCTGTGATGACTTTCCCGTATATGAATCTCAAAAATGGTGTACTGCAGTATTTCCATATTTTCGAACTCAATTTAACCAAGAAAATGAAAAAGAAAATTTGATTGCAAATATCCTTGGAACAATAATGCCCTCTGAGAATCCAGAAAACGAAATGCTGCTTACCCCGATAGAAGTTATGATTCAAGTAGATTATAATCCTGCCAGCGATGACATTCGGAACTTTGCCGACTACATCATGGAGCTTGATCCGGATAACAACAGCTTTTATTTCATTTACCGATTTGAACTAGACAAGGATTTGCTGAGAAAATCATTGGATTCAGAATATGAAAAGCTACATAATCGTTTCGATAAATTGGTTGGAGATGATGATAAAGACGCCGACGGGATTCGTATCATTAAGGAAATGCTGATCCAAATGTATACTGATAGCTGTAAAGATGCTGCCTATTTCTCTGATAAGACCTATAGCAATATAGTTCCTATGGATATGGCGTCGTTTAGGGCTCTTTTCAATTATCAGAATATTATGGCTGGCAGGACACTGGATGATGGAAACTCAGATAGGGCTAAAATACTAAGCAAGAGCATGATAGATATAGCAAGCCAAGAAGATAACTGGAAAACGCTAATTCAGTCTTTGCCAGATAAGATTAAGCAGTCGATTGAAGACGAACAAATTCAGCAAGAGGTTCGTAAAGCATCTGTTGAAACGCTGGGAAAAACTATAGAACAAATATCTAAAACCAATGGTGGGCAAGCCGGTAACATTACCATCGATATGGTGGTAACAGATGAAGCTGTCCAATCCCTGCTCAAAAGCATTACAAGCGCAAAATATCAAGTGGATAACTTTTTCCTGAGAGAATCTTCTCAAGGCTTAGGATATAGCAACCTTATCTTTATTCACCTTCAGTTGGAAAAGTACCGGAAGACCATTGATCCTCTGCTCGTAAACTTTTTTGTCATTGAGGAACCTGAGGCTCATATGCATCCACAGATGCAAAACGTTTTCTCGCAATATCTGTTCGCCTATTACAGCAAAGAGAGTGCAATGCAAGGTTTTGTAACAACACATTCTCATGAAGTCGTCCGTAATAGTCGTATTTCTCAACTTCGAGTTCTCCGGCAAGTTAAACCATTTGAATGTTGCCTTTATGACTTACATAGGTTTATAGATGAAGTAATCAAACCAAATCAAGAGTTAAAAGATTTGATCGAATTCTACGATGGTTTTTATGCCATCAATTTCCCGGATATAATCTTCGCTGATAAAGTAATACTGTACGAAGGTGATACGGAAAGAATGCTTATTAAAAATGCATTGCTTTCGGAGAGGTTTGAGGCTTTGAGAAATCAGTACATTTCCTTTGTACAGGTCGGTGGTGCGTATGCGATAAATTATAAGCCAATTCTGGATTATTTGAATATCAAATCTCTTATCATAACAGATTTGGACTTTGATGCAGATGCCGAGACAGAGAGCGATGTAGTTCAATCGCTTTCTACAAACGCTACAATTAATGCATTTGCAAAAGAAGCTCTAAAAGAATCTGAACCAACAGTACAGGTTCTTTATTCTTGGAAAGACAACATGAAACATGTGGCAATAAAAAACATATGTCTGGCCTTCCAGGGTATAAATGATCACTATGCTCGAACGCTCGAAGAAGCAATGCTTGCAAAACGGTATAATATGTCAGCGCTGGATACGAAAACAAGAAAAGAATGGACAAGTCTACGCAAAAGCGATAAGTTAAAGTTTGTGATACCGCAAAGAGTGGACTCATGCAGTATCCGGACAATCGTACATCATACAAGTAAAAACAAAACAGACTTTATGTACTCAGTTATTCTCAACAAGCTTGTCGACGCTATGCTTCCCAACTATATAGAGGAGGGCTTAATGTGGCTAACAGATTAAACAACTGCTTTTTAATAAATGCACCGGCGGGCAGTGGGAAGACGACGGAAATAAAGTCAATGGTGCAAAGGTGTATCATAGATAATCCGAAAGACAATATTCTCTGCATCACATATACGAATCGTGCTGCAGATGAATTATCAAAAGATGTTCTCTCTAAAAATGTATTTATCGGTACGATCCACTCTTTTCTGCACTCTTTTCTGAAGCCCTATTTTGCCCACCAGAACATATTGGAATTATATTTTGAAATCTATGGTGCACGAATATCTGAACGGATAGATAATAAAGGCCAGAAAGATAGTATAACTGAGAGTAATGCTCGTTATATTGAGAAGTATGGGAAGCTAGATTATGACACGGTTAAAAAAAACATCAAGGTGCTCTCATATAACGAATCGCCATTTAGCTCTTTGTACTATGGTGGACTGTCTCATGATGATTTAATAAGTTTTTCAAAGCGGTTTTCAATCGTTATCCTGTCATTGGAAAAAGAATTTCCAGTAAGTACCAATTCGTTTTTATCGATGAGTATCAGGATACAATGAGCGATGTTCTAAAGATATTCTTTGAAAGTGTACATAATACAAAAACCAAGCTGTTCTTGTTTGGTGATCGAATGCAGCAAATATATAAAAACTATGATGGATCTTTCGAAGAAAGCTTTGAGCTATTTGACACGACAAAGGCATTGACAACAAATTACCGCTCAACAAAAAGCATTGTGAACATCTTGAACAGAATCTACAATGATCCAGCGTTTGTTCAAAACATCTCTGAGAAAATGAGAAGTACTGACTCTGATTTTGATCCAAGGATTATTATTAGCCATTCTATTCAAGCGGAAATTGAGAACCTTCGAAAAACAGATCCTGACACGCTGATCCTATATCTCTTTAACAAAGAACGTTTTTCTGATATTGATGCAATTCATTTGTATGATGCGTTCAATAGTATGGAGAAATACTCTTTTGGCAAAGCAGTATCTGCGGTGGATGTACTAACAACTCGTTATGAAGATAATCCTGATGCCCTCTTAAAAGTGTTGTTCTGTGTTGTTGATTTGTTAAAGCTCTATAAGGCGCAGCAGTATGGGAGTATTATTCAGATTCTGAAAGGGAATAAATCCATCTTCAGCAAAGAAAGCTGGAATATTCAAACTCATAATGATAAGGAAACGGTCTTTAATAGCTTAAAACGAGTTTTCAATATTATGGAAAGCAAAGATAAAACTATAGCCGATCTAATTATTTGCCTTGCAGATGCGCACCTACTAAATGAAGCATACTTAAGCGGCATTGTTGATGACGATGACTATAAACTAGCAGAACTTGTCCCCGTAATTGAGGTGGTTCATGTCGCGGATTATTTATGCAATCCCAGAGTTTCAACTCAACATGGCGTAAAAGGAGAAAGCCATGATAGTGTTGTTTTTGTCGCCGAGGATAGCTCAGGTGACCCGCGCGTCGCAATGTATCGCTTTTTCGAAATGTGGGGACAAATACAGATATCCGCTAAAATGCTTAACCGGTTCTACTATGATTTTGCGGCTGAAGTGGGCAATATCCAGAGGAGTATAGGCATTAAAGTAAGTGATCTTAAAAAGGATACTTATGCGGCTAACGAAGAAATGATTAAGGCGAAGCTGCACACAGTATTTGATAGATTTAAAGATGATTCGTATTTTCAATTTATTTATGGTGCAGATTATGAAAGCTACTTTTCAAAGCCGGGGGTTACAAAAGTGAAAGATTGTCTAAAAGATAATGCGGTATATGGTATTCTAAGCGCATACAAATTATTCTATGTGGGATGTTCACGGGCAAGGAAAAATCTGACCATTCTGTTGGATAGCTCGAAAATCCAAGGAAATTTTGAACTTCAAAAAAAGAGGTTTGAAGAAATGGGCTTTCAAGTTATAAGTTCTTCAATACATTAGAACACAGCTTGTTTTCTGAGAGCTCGAATCCATCTATCAAAAATACGAATTCATCTTTTTTGTACCCCCTCCGCCAAAGAAGCCGAATCATACCTCGTGTATGGCTCGGCTTCTTTATTGTGGGATTCGAACGGGTCGGTCATTTCACAAAGTGTACCTTGTCTTCGCGTACCATTCGACCACGACCTCTTTCGGGATATGATACCTCCCACCGAATCTGACGGCAAAGAGTTCTCCCGTTTGCAGCCAACGCAGAATTTTTTTCTCACAGATTCCTGTCAGGCTGACCACCTGTGCGACACAGAGATCATCCGGCAGGACTGCCCATTCTTCTTCCAAACACAGCATATAATCATCTGTTTCTCCCTCCCGCAGTTCTCTCTGCGGGAGGTTTTCACATTTTCTATGGCTCCTGACCGGGTGTGCATTGAACTGTCCGGTCGGAAGTTCGCGTTGCCGCTCCGCGTCGGGACGCGCAAGATAAATGCGCACATCTTCCATCCGGATGAGATAAGTATGCGTTTTCGTACCGCGGTTCTGACATGGAATGATGCCCTCATCCAACATCCACTTTGCCTTGCGCTTGGAGATATGGAGCAGTTTATAAAGTTGTTCCTTGGTGATGATCTCGGGATCCATTTCCCCTTTCCTCCGCTTTGTTCTTTCCGAGTAACGATGCCATGGTTTCTCCAAGTTCAACTTTGGCGGAGTCATCCAGGTGCCCATAGGTGTCCATTGTAGTTGTGATGCTGCTATGCCCCATCCACATCTGTACCTGCTTCATACCCGCCTTGTGTGCAATCAGCATGGAGGCGCAGGAATGGCGCAGGTCGTGGAAGCGGATGCGCGGCAATCCGTTCTTTTTCAGCATTTTCGGGAAGCGTTCGCTGATATAGTTTGGACGGATTAGGTTGCCGAGCGGGTCAACGCAGACCATGTCGAGGTATTCCTTTGCGTAATCCCGACGGTAAAGGCGGCGGTAAGTATCCTGCAGTTCCCGGTGTTCCCGCAGGATGTTTTCCACCTCCGGCAGGAGCGGAAGCGCACGCTTGGAGGATTCGGTTTTCATTTCGTCGGTGATAACGGTCTGCAATTTTCCGTTTTCCTTGACTTCACTTGCCTTGTTGCGGATATAAATCCGCTTATTTTCAAAATCAATGTTGCTCCACCTCAGCCCCACAACCTCGCTTCGCCGCAGACCGTAATAAGCGGCAAGGATGACCGGGAGGAAGAGCCGCTCGCCTTTGGCGGCTTCCATCAGCAGTTGCACTTGCTCCGGGGTGTAGTAGCAGGCACTGTATTTTTTCGGCTTGGGACGATCCACCTTGTCAAACGGATTGGATAATAAGATTTCCTGCCGCACCGCCCATCCGCAGGCATCGTGCAGGAGATTGTGATACTCCAGCACCGTCTTTTCCTTGCACCCGTCGGCGCGGATGGAGGCGTAAAATTCCTGAATCCGCACCGGAGTGATGTCCTTCAGCGTCAGCTTATCTCCGAAAAAGTCGCGTATCCGCCGTTCGATCAGCTCCTCATAGCCGTCGTAGGTCGATTTCTGCACATTCGGTTTCTTGACATTGACAAGCCAGCTCTGCAGAAATTCAAGGAAGGGACAATCCTCGGGGGAAAGGATGCCGCGACATTCCTTTTCGTATTGCTCCGTAAAGGCGGCAATCGCATCCCGCAGTGCCGCCTTCACGACGGATTTTTTTGCATCCGGTGTGAGATTCAACCCGATCCACTTGTATTTTCTCTTTTTTGTGATCGGATCCCCGTGCCCGATCACGGCGTAAAGCTTTCCGTTCTTCTCCTGCACACTGCCTGAGAGCGCCGTTTCTTTTTTCATTCAGCATACCTCCTTTGCCATGTCAGAACACAACATATCACTTTTCTTGTCACAAGTCCAGCCCTTAGGGTTCGAAGTTACAGAACCAAGCGCAGTGTCATAGAGTCAGGATAGTTTGCAAAAATATTTTTGTTACCGGTCATTCAGCATCCTCTCTTTCTTACATAAACAGCCCAAAGGTGTTTTCTTCGCTTTCCGTTTCGTCGGAATTCTCGTCGCAATCGGGATTAAGCGCAGACAAAAGACCGATGGCGGAACCGACGACCGCACCGATCGCGTTGCCGTTCTCTCGGGCTTCCCGTTCGCGTTTTTCTTCTTCACTTTCCTCGGAATCCCCGTTGTTCAGAATTGAAACAGCGGAAGCAATCCCTGCAAGATCACCAATACCAGAATGAGCAGGCTTGGCATGGCGAACAGAATGTTGAGCACCCATCGGGTAATGAGATCCCGGCGATTGAATTTTTCTATCTGCAAAGAAGTCCGGTCGAGCAGATTCCCAACCTGTTGTTCTTTGTCGCGGAGCAGTGTTTTCATCTCCTTCTGCAAATTTTCTATCGTCTGCCAATCCTTCCGGTGCCGGGCTTCCATCTCTTTGAGTGTCTCCTGTATCTGCGCTGTCTGCCGGGCGAGTGCCGAAGCCATAGCCTGCATCTGCAAAACCGTTTCCCGCAGGCTGTCGATCTGCTCGTTCCCGGGAACCGTTTCTTCCGGAATTGGCGCCGGCATATTCCGTTTCATCAGCTCTTCGGGCGAGAGCCTTGCACAGGTTCTGACGGATGATGAATTCATACTCCATGTTCTCCTTTAAGAATTTTTCGTCGTGTAATCTATTGTCGCGGCATTTGCGGTAACTGCCATCCTTGCATTTTCCGTCACGGTAACAGGTGTAGGTAATCTGTTTTCTGCCGTCCTCCCACCGCACGCCGTAGCCCTGCAGACGCATGGCCTCGATAAAATCTTCGCGTGACAGACTGCGCGCCATGGCAAGTGTGATCGCACCGCAGAGACGAAACTTCCAGCTCTCCCCTTGAATTGCTTTGCGGTATTCCCCATTGCCGATGCCGTGAACCTTGGTTTTCCGATAGGGCGGCAGCGTGGCGATTCCGTGGGAGCGGCAGATTTCGTCGCTGATAGCGCGGAGCTTTTTCAGATTGTTCGGAGATTCATGCAGCTTCTTTCCCGTGTCCGGATGCACCGTGTTCACGATTATATGCGAGTGAATGTGCGCCCGGTCGACATGGGTGGCAATCAGAACTTCATAGCCCGTCCAGGCTTTTGCGGCAAACTCTCCGGCAATTTCGTTTGCCTGCAACGGAGAAATATTTTCGTCCGGCGAAAAGGATTGCACATAGTGGCGGAAAAGAAGTCCGTCCGTTTTTCCCCATGACGCCTTGGTTACCATAAACTGATTGTAGGCGATTGCGGGAACGCAGTTCTGACCCGTGACAGAAAAAATCTCTTCTCGAATCTTGGTTTTGGATGGCTGCAGGCAATATCCTATGACATTGCGCATGACGGACGGGCGAAAATCGGTGCCGCTTTTATACCGGATCAGCTTCAGAATCGGCAACGGCATCCTCCTTTCGGTGCAGGGCGATTCGCATCAGTGCCACATGAATCTCGCCCAGTGCCTCGGTGAGCTCCTGCAGTCCGACCACACGAACGGCACCTGCGTTTGCAAGTTTTGTGAGTTGGTTGACATTGTTTCCGATCCGGCGCAGTTCGGTAAGGATCGGCTTCAGATCTTCCATCAGCGTAATTTCCTTACCGAGTGCGGCAGTAACCAAAAAATCCGTGCGGGAAAGTTTTGCTTTTGCCGCCTTGCGATCGATGATTTCCAGTTCCTTTTCCGTTACACGGATGGGAATATTTTTGTTTCGGATTCTCATAGAATCACTCCTCTCCTGTTGTTTTTTAATAGGGGTGCGGGCTTAGCCCGCATAAAATGTGCGGGGCGGAAAGCCACGCGCTCTGCTCGCCACGGCAAAAGCCGTGAAAAAACGGAAAGCCGTTCATGTGTCAGGGACGCAAGGGACGGAAGGAACGCAGGTTTCACACACCGTGTTTTGCGCGTCACTTACGGCACTTTGCTTCACATCGGGTAATGCGGAAGGAAGATACTGTACGAATAAGTAGCGTTGTCCGTTGCTCCGTTTGCTCTGAAATTTCACACCATTCTCGGCAAGGAGGCGCCGGCTGCGATTCATCATCTGCTTGAGCGCCTTTGGGGACAGATGGGTTCCGGCGTAGGCGTTGTAGCGTTCGGCAAACTCCGAGTTGTCGCCACGGTATTCTTTTTCTGCCCTCATAAATTCCGACAGCAAAGAAAGTTCGGGCGGGAGCAGAATCTCCGGCGCGTCAAGGCTGTCCTTCATCAGCGACCAGATGCAGGTCTTGGAATCGAAATGCAGTTCGATCTTTCGCGAAGGGATGTCCCTCCCCGTGCATTCCAGAACGCCGTCGGCTTGTCCCCTCTGCGCATGATCCAAAACAAACACTGCGTCCACCGCACCCGAAATGCCCGTTGAACCGGAGATCTTGTTCAGCGGATCGCTGTCTCCCATTTTGCGCAGATGGTGAATCAGCAGAATCGTCAGATTCAACTCGTCGGCAAGGCGCTTGACCTGTCGTACTTCCTCGTAGTCGCTTGCATACGAGGTATCGTTTCCCGGCTTGCGGATGATCTGAAAGGTGTCGATGATAATGAGCGCAAGGTCAGGGTGTTCTTTTTTGAAGTTCATCAGCTGCAAAATCAGCCCGTCATTCAGCGAATCGGCTTCAAAAGACAGAAAAAGATTTCCCGCGCCCTCGTCGGTGATGGCATTCAGGCGGTCGTGGATGCGTCCGTTGCCGTCTTCCAGGCAGAGATAGAGAACTGTGCCCGGATGGACTTTCAGCCCCCACAGCGCCTCTCCTTTGGCGACATGCAGGGCAAGGTCGAGTGCCATCCACGACTTGCCGATCTTTGGTGCCCCGGCTAACATACACAACCCCTGCGGGAGCAGCGTTTCCACGCAGAATCTGCGCTCCCTGAATTCGGAATTCATTAAGGTTTCGCTGTCGATGACAGCAAGAGCTTTTACATTTTTCATGTTTTTCCTTTCGTTTTTCACCGTTGGTACCATTTTGATACCAACGGTGAATCTGGTTTTCTTACCGCCGTTCTCATTTTGAGAACAACGGTAGCGGTTCTCTTTTTTGCGTACCGCGGAGTATCTCGCAGGATCTGTTCCGTGTCTGTTTACAAGGAACCGAGAGTCACAAATGCGTTCGCGGGTATCCATTCAACCCGAAACCGCATCTTCTGCCTGCCGGCAGACCGCACCGAATACGGGAGTATCATTGTTCGCTCCGATCCTGTCATCGCCGCTCCCGCCATCCTGTTTTTGGCGGAATCCGAAACCGTGATGAATCGCTCGGCGGCAAGAGGCGTCGACTTTCCTTTTGCCGTGTCGTGGCGCTCACATTCGGGGGCTTGCCCTTTCGGGCGGACCGGGGAGTTCCCTCGGCAGTACGCTATTCGATTGTCAAAGAGCGGAGGAGAAAAATATGCCTTTACTTCTATTGGCAAAATAATCGGCGCTTCTGAACCGGTCTTGAGAAGATCTCGCAAAATTTCCCCTCACCCTGTATTCCACACTTTTTTGGCGTTTGACCACCTCAAAATCGCATTGTTTACAAAATCGTTACAATTTACGCGCGGCTTATCATGCAAAAAAAGAATGAGCGTGATATTCGGTTGCCAAAGGCAAGGATGTCAAGCGTCGTTTTCCGTTGCCCTTCACTTAATAGCCACAGGAAAAGCGAAAGTGCACCCCCTCACTTCTACTGGCAAAAAAATTGGTGTTTCCACAACCGTTTTGAAATTTTCTTCGAAAAACTTTTCTCCACACTCCTGTAGCCAATAAAATCGGCGTTTTGATAGCCGGTTTTGAAAAGCCCCGCGAATTTCCCCCTCACCCTGTATTCCACACTTTTTTCGCGTTTGAGTGTACCAAAAACGCATTGTTTTCAAATTCGTTACAATTGGGCATCTCTCAGCTTGCAGAGGGCAAAAAGAAAAGCGCCCAACCGGTTGGTTGAGCGCAAATTGCTTATGATACTTGTGTTTTGTCAAGTTTATATGTACCTACGACTCCGCTACCACGGACATTTTCAAAAATCCCGCTTTGAAAGCATCCGGGAAAATGAATGTTTTTTCTCCGGCATTAAAGTTTACACGGATATGTTTCCCTGTCTTGTCGATCCATGTGATGGTTCCTGTTCCGAAAATCTTATGTACAACAACATCCCCTTTATGAACATCCGGAGCGACATATGGTTCTTCTTTCAGCGCTTGCGACGGTATCGGCTTCACGACAGGCTTTTCCACAGGCTTCACTTCGTATTGCTCGGTGACAAGGGACGGCGTTTTCCTTACAGCGGCAAAAGACTCGGGTGCAGCGGGAGATGGATCTTCCTCCGGTTCGCTATCATCCGGCAGCGTTTCCGGCGGACGGTCATTTTCCATCGTCGCCTGCTGATTGTAGAACAGCTTTGCATATTCTTCGCGGCGGATAACGGTATCCCAACCGCCGATATCCCTGCCCTGATGCCTGTCAATTCCGGTATAGGACAGGCTGGAATCCTCGTATCGCTTGAATTTGAAAATCGCATCATTCATCAGACTTGCATTGAAAACGCCGAGCGAACAGAGCAGTTCAAAGTCTTTGACATCCAAACCGGTTACCTTTTTGAAAAGCCCTGGTTCCAGTTGCGTGATTACATCGCGGAGCGACCGCTCTCTGTAATCGGTCAGATACATAAATACCGGTACGCGTGTTGCGAATTTGATGAGTTTTTCCTGAATCTGCTTGCGCATGGATTTGTATTCTTTTTCTTCGGCGGAAATTTCCTTCTTTTCCTTCGGCGTGAGTTTTTCTTCACCTTCTTTTTTTGCCTTTTTCACCGCTTCGGATTTGTTGATGATGGTCTGAATATCGCTGTTCAGGGAGCGGAAGCCCTCTATGTTCATCAGCGCATCAAGTGCCTCTTTGCTTGCCAGAAGGCGGCTCAGCGTGCCGTTGTCCACATTGACAAGCAGTGCCGACTCCCAACGCTTGGCAAGCAGCGTTGCACTGGTACCCGCCATTGCGATATCCAACACATCCTGCGCGTTGATCTGCCGCATGGTGCTGCCGTCGTAGGCAAGAACAGGCAGGAAACCGATGAATTCCGCCACCTTCTTTTCGGGATTGGATTCATTGACATCCAATCGGCAAGAGTAATCGGAAATCTGACGGAGCGCACGGTCAAGCGCAAAGTCAAAAACGTAGCACTCCTGCTTCATAATGGTTTTGTTGCCCGCCTCGTCGGTAATTTCCCAGGGGGACTGCACACGGAATGCGGTCTGAAAATAGGTTTCGGGGGATTTGAGATTGCGGAGCATGAAAACGCCCGTCCACGGTCTGACCGTGACACCTGTCGTCAGCTTTCCGCAGGAGAGTGTGATAGTTTTGGTCTTCAGCGGATCACCCATCGACTTCAGCACAGGTGCAAGCGCATCCAATCCGATTCCCGCGCGTGTTCCGGCGCAGACATTGATCCTGTAATCGTGATAAAATGCGTTCTGCTTCTGCATGAGCAGATTGTACATAGCAAAACAGGCGGCAACATTCGGCAAAAACCACAGCGTGTGCGACAGAACATTCAGAAGGCGCGTATCGGAATACGGCATTGGCGGACGCCGATCCTGACCAAGCTTCATATCGTCTACATTGGAGGGCAGGTAGGATCCGCGAATGAGGTTAAGCCACTTCTGCACCTCGTTTTCGTAAACAAACCGTGCGTCTTCCCCCTTGCCTTTGGCAGAGAAGAAAACATTCAGGTCAAATTCATTGAATTCCCCCTGCATGGCAATCTGACGGATGCTGTCGGGGATGCGGTAGGTCAGCATGACCATGCGCGGCAGGGACAGATATGGATTGCCCGAACCTACCCAATTTTCCTTGGCGCGTTGCTCGTCGGAATAAGTCCAGTTGAAGATCTGATCTTCGATGAATTCGCCCGAATTGATGGCGCGGAAAGGCGTACCCGAGAGAAACAGATAATAGCTTGTTGTAATGGGCAAAAAGGTTTCATTGTAGGCGTTTCCCGCTTCTTCCATACTGTATTTTTCGGCATCGAAATCGGCAGACTCCTCTTCGTCCGGATTTTCAAAGAGTTTCCTTGCATTCTCACGCCACGCGCCGAAATGATACTCGTCAAAAATCACCAGATCCCAATTGGTGGTATGGATGAATTCGTTTTTTGCCTTGATACCGCCCGCTTCATTCGTCCCGAGCAGATCCTGAAAAGAGCCGAATACCACAATAGGACGGGACTTGTCCGCCATTTCATATTGACGGTCTATGTTCATGTCGCCCATATGTGCGTCCTTGTTGGAGACAAACTGCCAACCGTCAAAGTCTACATGGGTCACCAGATCCTCGCGCCATGCCGACTCAACTGCGGGTTTGAAGGTCAGCACAAGGATTCTGGAGAGTCCCATTTTCTTTGCCAGCTCGTAGGAAGCAAATGTCTTGCCAAAACGCATTTTGGCATTCCAAAGAAATTTCGGGACTCGCCCCGGCTCGTCCGACTTGGCTTTTCTGAAATAATCCGCAGTGCGCTCCACGGCACGCACCTGTTCGGGTCGCATCCGGAAGGTCGCTGTGCGCTCGCCGTCTGACCGGATTCCGGTTTTCAGCTCGGTTATCGCCGCCCCGACATCCTCAACCTTGCAGTTAAACCACTCGTTGCGGTCACTTCCTGCGTTCAGCCGACGGAATCCGCGGCGCTCCAGAATACGGTGGATATCGTGATCGGTAAAACAGGAACCGTCGGGACACATGGCAGACTCACGCAGGAGAATCTGCGCCTTTACACCGCTCGTGTGCGTCTGCTCATAAATGCGTTTTTCAACATCCCGTTCGGTATATCCAACCTTAATGTAACCGGTGTGAGACGCAACTCCGGGAAGCATGTAAACATAAATTGTTGGGGTAACGGCGGGGCGTTGGACGAAGAAATCAGCTGACATGGTCGTCCTCCCGCGGGATCAGCTCCCAACCGCGCACGCCCTTTGAAGTATCCAAACGATATTTTTTGCTACAAGCATCACAAGCAATGTACACATCGTGATCCCGAAATCCCGGGATATTATCGTGTTCCTCAATGATCTTTCCTTTACCACAGGGACATTCATATTCATATCGTTCAGTATCACCACTCCCGGCGCCATAGCCGATATGATCTTCTTGGCTTGAACAGATTAACTTTGTGCGCATTTAATATCCCCCTTTTCAATCAATACTTTCAATTCTTGAATCAATATAAGACCATTCTTCATCTGTAATATTCCACAACTGTCGCAAATAGTCGTCTGTATACTCGGTGTTATACATTTGCAAATCAGGAATAAAGCAATAGTTCTTTTTTGTTACATCTTGCGATACCACGGTTTGCAGCAAAAGAAATCGAACTATTTTTGAAAAAATATATGATTTATAAGACAATACTTCTCTCTCAGTCTCAAATGCCCCGGCAACTATCCATGATTCCGTGCAACATTCACCTGGTTTTGCTATTCTCGTGTTTTCACTATAATAGAATGCTACGGGTTTAGAAAAATCCGTTTGACCTGCGATAGGCGATTTGGGAACAAGAAATTTCCACTTTTCCAAATATCCCTTGGAATCATCGACATCATTTTTATCAGCAAACTGTAATCCGATTTTTTGTATGTACCAGCATGGAATGCCTTGCGACTTTGGTATGTAGTTTGTTTGTAACCCAAATGGCTTTCTCGCAGATACTCGTTCATCGAGAAAATGATTATACCCATTATCGATCTTTTTAACTATATTAACAGCCAAATTTTGACGAATGAATATATCGTATTCATCAAGCGGTCGGTGTGAGATTATTGATCCGTTGGTGCTGAAATTTTCCACTTCACAATTTCCCTCATAATCTCTATCCCAAAGAAAATAGCAAGCACCACCGGCAAGATCAACTCCGGGAAAGACATCCTTAAAATTTTCAAAGTCAACTAATTTGCGTATTCTGTGATCTGTTAGCATGGATTGTCTGAACTCATCCAATCCTTTTCCCCCGGTAAACCACCTTGAGGGAATTATCATGCTCAAATATCGAGGATTCATCCTTTTTGCCGCAGCAACAAACAACTGATATATTGGCTTTGCACTTTTTCCGTTTCCCCCATCACTCAACTGATACGGCGGGTTCCCGATAATCACATCAAATTTCATCTTGAATATTTCCTCCGGATTTTGCGTATGAATCCATTCGTATGCGTGTGTTTCCAGTTCTGACGAACGGTCGTATTCGCTCTTAGACGCGCCGCACCAAATACAAGACGCTTTCGGCTTTCCGTTGCTGTCGTAAGTCGTTTTTTCCCATGTATGCGGAATGCGTTTATAGCGGATATTCCCCTGTGCATCGTCAAAGCGGCTCACCGAGAATTCGCTGTTCGGGTATTTGGAGCAGTACACGCCGCGGCGGGAAAGCAGGCTTGTCAGTTCGGTAATGGCAATACCGTAAAGCTGTTTGCGAAAAATATGATCGACGCGTTGCTGTAAATCCGGCATCTGCGGTTCCAACCCGACGATCAGCCGTTTTGCAATCTCCCGGAGAAAAACGCCGGTTTTACACGCAGGATCCAGAAAAGTCGTATCGGGATTGCGAAACAGTTCCTGCGGCAGCATGTCCAACATTCTGTTGACCACTTCCGGCGGTGTGAAAACCTCATCGTTCGAAAGGTTTGCAAGACAGGACAGCACATCTGGATTGTAGACATTTTCAAACAGCGCATTACTCATGGTCGGCAAGCCTCCTATAATTTGTGATATACTGCTTCAGAAATTTTCCTTCTTCGTCAGGTCGCACCGTCTCTCCGAACAACGACAGTTGCCCGTCCTCTGCGGGTGGTTTCTTTTCGTCTTTTGCATTGACCAATTCGTCAAAGGTGTAGTCCTTGCGCTGAATACGCCCGTCATTGAACGGGAAAGTCCATTCCGAAAATACGATCGGTTCGGAGGTGTCCTTGCCGTTTTCGTCTACGCACATAAGGGACAAAGCGTTGCCGCAGACAATGTTGCGGGCAAGAATGAATCTTGCCGCCGCCCGCGTATCGTCGTTGCACTCCTTTTTGCAGACCTTATGGTATTCCTCCTCCCACAGTCCGTACAGCCGCTCACGGCAGGCTTCGCAATTGTCCGCGAGGATATCCACCCCATACAGACTGCCGAGAGCGAGCAGTGAGTTGCGCTCCCAATCGTAGCTGCTTTTACGGTACTTTCTTATTTGCTCACAGGCAAGCTTACGGGTAAGAATCTCGGCAAGAAAGTTGCCGTCCCCGCAAGCAGGCTCCAAAAAGCGGGAATCGATGCGTTCGGTTTCGGATTTGACAAGATCGCACATCGCTTTGACCTCCCGCTCGGCGGTAAAGACCTCGCCGTGTGCGGCGACCCGCTCCCGGGATTTGACCTGTTTTTTCTCCATCCGACGCTCCTTTCTGCACCGAATATAACATTCGATGCAGAAAAGATAAGAAAAAAGGACGCATCAGTGTCAAAATTTGACAAGATGCGTCCGAAAAGTGCTTTCTCGGGGTTGAAAAGTGCCTTGCGGTGTGTTATAATAAAGTATATAAGTATGTTATTATGTACCGAATGTTATAATCGATGCAGTTTTTTGCTCAAAAAAGCTTTTCCAATTTGTTCATGGCGGCAATTTTCGTGTCCATCATGCTGTGCGCATAACGGTTGAGAGTGATGGTTGCGTTTTTATGCCCCATCAGTTCCGATAGGGTTTTGATATCCATTCCGCATTCCAGTGCGCGGGTTGCAAATGTGTGTCGCAAAGCGTGAAAGTTCAGTTTCCGCACTCCCGCCTTTTCGGTCAGGCGTTCAAACAGATATTGATACGAGCGGATCGACATTCGCTCGGCTTTTTTGTTTTCTATCACAAACTCGCTCCGCGCGCCTATCCTATAGATGCGTAAATCCTCTGCAAGATAGCCCGGCAAAGGAACCATGCGCTCGGATGCGGCTGTTTTCGGTCGATCCACAAATAACTGCCACTCGCCTTCGGCGTTCTTTTCGCGGTAGACCGTCTTTTGGATGTGCAGAATTCCTTTTTCCATGTCAACATCCTGCCACTCCAATCCAAGCAATTCCCCGATTCGCAATCCGGTATAAAGGCAGAGCCGGATGCCGAACAACCGCCTGTCTTCCCATGCCGCAATGGCTTCTTCCAATCGCCGCTGTTCCTCTCGTGTAAACGCTTCCACCCGCGACGGCGGACCGGGTACACGCCGGATGCGGTCGCAGGGATTGGCGGGCAGTAAATCCATATCGCACGCATAGGTGAATGCGGCGTTCAGAACGGTCAGCATCAGATTGGTACTGGTCGCCGAAAGTACCTCTCCGCCGCGCAGATTTCCGTCCGCCTGATGTGCGATCAGAAATTCGGAAATCTGCCGCCTGCCGAGATCGTCAATCTGCGTGTCGCCAAGTTCGGGCAGGATGTGCTGAACGATCAATCCCTTATACCGGCTGTATGTCCGCGGCTTGACCCTTTCCCGTTCGCATCGGTCCAGCCACGCTGTCATCAATTCATTTGTCGTCATTTTTTCAACGCTCCTTTTTGCCTTATTATAGCCTCTTCCGGCGTTTTTATGAATATCTCAAGGGAACGAAAGAGCGACACCCTCCGGCAATCCGGCAAAGCATCGCTCTTTTAAAATGCGGCGTATATTGAACAGTGTATCGTTGCTTTTTCATGCTCTTGCTCCCTTCCGTACCTGTAAGTACAATACCATACCACAGAAGGTCGGAGAAGTCCAGCGAAAATCCAAAGAAAAAAGATGTGTCAGAGCAAATTTGCGGCAGATTTATGGATTGCCCCAAAATCAGCTGAAACATTCACTCTCATACCGATATCATTCTATTGAATTTCAAAAAATGTGTTTTTTGCTCGCAGATTTCAAAGAAAAATGTGTTGAATTGCTCTTGCAAAACTTCGAAAAATGTGTTATACTATATCAGACGGAAAAAGGAGGGATCGTATGAAGCGAAAAGCGATTGAAGATCTGAAAAAATGGCGTGATGACCCGGAACGCAAACCGATGGTATTGCGCGGTGCCAGACAGGTCGGAAAAACCTGGCTGATGAAGGAATTCGGTCGGGTGTATTATGAAAACTGTGTATATTTCAACTTCGACGAAGAAGATGAGCTGAAATCAATCTTTGAAGTTAACAAAAATCCGGCACGGATTGTCGAGCTTCTCTCCATGATCGCCGGAAGCAAAATTCAACCGGGTAAAACGCTGATAATTTTTGATGAAATACAGGAGTGTCCGGAAGCCCTGAATACGCTGAAGTATTTCAGAGAAAAAGCCAATGAATACCATGTGATTGCCGCGGGAAGCCTGCTCGGCACACTGCTTGCCCAGCCCAAATCCTACCCGGTCGGCATGGTGAATCTGCTTGATATTGCCCCACTGACTTTTGACGAATTTCTTGATGCGACCGATCCCGTTCTTTTTTCATACTATGACAGCATTGAGAAAGGGCAGATCATTGAGGAAATCTTTCACAACCACCTGACCGAGGCATATAATTACTACCTGATTATCGGCGGAATGCCCGAATGCGTGGCATCATGGATCAAATATAAAGATCCGGAAAGGATCTCCTCCATTCAGCGTGAACTGATCGAAATCTACGAAAACGACTTTTCAAAGCATAACGGCAAGGTCAACAGCGGTCGGATCCTGATGGTTTTCCGCAGCATCGTTTCTCAGCTTGCAAAACCGAACGAAAAATTTATGTACGGTGCTGTCCGTGAAGGCGGCAGAGCACGGGATTTTGAAGAAGCAATCGAATGGCTCGTGTCGGCAGGAATGCTGAACCGTGTCTGTAATGTATCCAAAATGGAGCACCCGCTGTCTGCATTCGATAAACCCGATCAGTTCAAGCTCTTTGTTTTTGATACGGGGTTACTCAAGCACATGGCAGGAATCGATAATGCCGCAATTCTTTTGAAGGCGGATTACCAGTTCAAGGGGCCGCTGACCGAGAATTATGTTTTGCAGCAGCTGCGCGGGCAATTTCCCGTAGAACCGCGATACTATACCGATAAAACGGGGGAAATTGATTTTGTTCTGCAAAACGGAATGGAGATCGTGCCTGTGGAAGCAAAAGGCGGGGAGGACAAATCAGCACCATCCTTCAAACGCTACATTGCCGAACATCATCCGAAAAATGCGATCCGCTTTTCGAGGCGCGGTTACCGCAAAGACGGCGAATTTACCAACCTTCCGCTTTATCTTGCCTGTAAGACAAAAAGCCTGCTTTAAAATTGCGTGCTTCCAATCAATATGTCTACAATGTCGGGTAGCCAATAGGAATAAAAATATGCGTCTTCTAATACTTTTTCTAATATTTCATTAGAAACCGCATTAGAAAGCGGATGCTTGCGGGGAAAAGATTTTGCGGCGGTTCGAACAGAAAAACGCCAAAATCCCCGTCAACACAGGGGTTTTGGCGTCACTTATCGTCTGCTAAGTTGCGGTAAAGTCCGGAGAGGCAAGAAATCTTGAAAACCGTTTGAGAGCAATCTCACAAGGGTTCGAAT
>ULSO01086632.1_pt1 | contig 19175 bp, 21 predicted proteins | sample 1956701 | NCBI WGS metagenome assembly ULSO01 (sample SAMEA4835708, study PRJEB28245) | human gut metagenome | biome: gut microbiome; material: fecal sample | place: Denmark | collected 2008 | reverse complement strand
GTGGCGGAATAGGCAGACGCAAGGGACTTAAAATCCCTCGGGGGCAACCCCGTGCCGGTTCAAGTCCGGCCACCAGCAGTAAAATGAAATGCGAGAAATCAGTAGAAATGCTGTGTTTCCCGCATTTTTTGTTATAGACTTTCATTGACAGTGATATTTTTCGGGAATAGAATAAAGCAAAGAAAGTGTTTAGTTGATTTGAAACAGATAAATCGTAAGCTGCAGGAAGTGCGTTCATATTCGGTTTGATTGGCGGTACGGGGCGGAGCCACCATCGAGTATTGCAAGCGACTATTTTTTGCTGATTACTGCACTTTGATGGGAAAGGTGTTTTTTTAAAGGGAGTACGACATAGAGCACTGAATGATGGTGAGGCCTTTCGACCGGTTATGTGTCTGAAATGACCACCTATTGATAAAGTGTGGATAATAATTCTAATTAAGATATACTACAAAGCAAGAAAGGAGGAGAAGCATGAAATTGAATATCCAAATCGATGCAGAGGCTAAAGAACCTGAGCTTGTGATTACAACAGCATATATGACGGGAGAAGTTAACAGAGTTGTTGAATTCGTAAGCAGTCTGGATGATGTCCCGACTATTCTTTGTGGGATCAGAAACGATAAGGTTGATTTGTTGGATCAAGAAGCCATTGTAAAGATTTATGCAGAAGATGGGAAGGTTTTTGCCAAAACTGATGAAGGATCGTATCAAATGAGATTGCGCCTTTATGAAGCAGAAGAAAGACTGGATAGCAGTAAGTTTGTCAGGATATCCAATTCGGAAATTGTGAATCTTAAGAAGGTTAATAGCCTTGATTTAAGCTTTGTAGGAACAATTTGTATGGAACTGTCTAATGGAGAGGTAAGCTATGTTTCCAGAAGGTATGTCTCCAAAATCAAAAAAGTATTAGGATTATGAGGTGATTAATAATGAAAAAAAATTTCTTTTTCAGAATATTTATGGGATTATTAGGCGGGGTTGTAATTAGTTACTTTATAACGCTTGGCATTTCGCTGGTAATAGGAGATGGTAATTATCATCCATGCGTTCCAAGTTTGATTGAACGCTTTGGAAATGAGGTGACGGCGGTCATTGTACAGAGTGTGTTAAGCGCAATTCTTGGGGCGGGGTTTAGTGGCTGCTCTATCATTTGGGAAAAGGATGAATGGAGTTTGCTAAAGCAAACAGGTATTTATTTTTTGATTATATCTGTACTTATGATGATGGTTGCTTACATTTGTGAATGGATGGAACATTCGGTGAAAGGAGCGCTAAGTTATTTTGGTATTTTCTTCGTAATATTTGTTGTAGTGTGGGTGTTACAATATTTAACCTGGAAAGTGCGTATCTCTAAAATTAAAGAAGAACTTAAAAAAAATAATTAATTGATATAAAACTCAAAACGGCAGAAATATGAGTTGACACATATGATAAAATATTGACAGAATAAGCAGAGCCTGAAATTTACGAAGGAAGAGGACAATGAACAAGACAGAAATCTATCAATATCTTACAGAAAATAATATCTGGTATGAGATTACCAAGCATGAAGCCGTTTATAACATGGAAGAATTAAAGGCGGTTGAGCTTCCCTATCCGGAGTGGGATGCAAAAAATCTGTTTGTTCGTGATGACAAAAAAAGAAATTATTATCTGATCACGGTAAAAGGAGAAAAGCGGGTAGATCTCAAGGAATTCCGCAAACAAAACGGCTTGCGGAACCTGTCTTTTGCATCGGAAGCCGACCTGATGGAGTACATGCGGCTGACCCCGGGAGCTGTATCTCCGCTGGGACTTTTGAATGATCCGGAGCATCAGGTTCAGTTCTATCTGGATGCAGAGCTTGCCGGTAATAAGATCGGCGTGCATCCCAATGATAATACGGCAACGGTATGGATGGAGACAGACGATCTGATAAAGCTGATCCAAAATAATGGAAATGAAGTGCATGTTGTGAACATATAAAGGGAAGTGCCTTTATGCAGGAGGAAGATTGAAAAATCCCTGATTAAGAGGGAGAAGCATGTGGACATGAAAAGCGGTATGGCAGAAAGAACCTATATAGCCATTGACCTGAAATCCTTTTATGCTTCCGTGGAATGCACAGAAAGGGGACTTGATCCCTTAAAGACCAATCTGGTAGTGGCAGATGCAGGCAGAACGGAAAAAACCATTTGTCTGGCAGTCTCGCCCTCCTTAAAGGCCTATGGCATTCCGGGGAGAGCCAGGCTTTTTGAGGTCATACAAAGGCTGCAGCAGGTAAATGCAGACAGAAGGAGCAGAGCGCCTTTTCATAAGCTGAAAGGGAGCTCTGTTTTTGATGAAGAATTAAAAGAAGATCCGGCTCTTGCGGTGGACTATCTTATTGCGCCGCCTCAGATGTCACATTACATGGCGTGCAGCGCTGCAATCTATCAGATTTATTTACGATATGTGGCGCCGGAGGATATCCATGTGTATTCCATTGACGAGGTCTTTATGGATGTGACGGCTTATCTTACAGCCAGTGGAAAGGATGCAAGAGGATTTGCCAAGGAGATCATTGGCGTCATACTGAAGGAAACAGGGATTACGGCAACAGCAGGGATCGGCACCAATCTGTATCTCTGCAAGGTTGCAATGGATATCGGGGCAAAGCATGTGGCTCCTGATGAGGATGGGGTCAGGATCGCGCAGCTAAATGAAATTTCTTACAGGGAGCAGTTATGGACCCATAAGCCTATCACAGATTTCTGGCGGGTAGGAAGGGGCTATGCCAAAAAGCTTATGGAAAACGGGCTTTATACCATGGGGGATATTGCAAGATGCTCCCTGGGGAAAGCCGGGGAATATCATAACGAAGAGCTTTTGTATCAGCTGTTTGGAGTCAATGCCGAGCTTCTGATCGACCATGCCTGGGGTTATGAGCCCTGCACCATGGCGCAGATCAAGGCCTACAGGCCGGAGAGCAGCAGCTTCAGCGCAGGACAGGTGCTGAAATGCCCTTATTCCTATGAAAAGGCAGGGATCGTTGTACAGGAAATGACAGATGGGATCGCCCTGGATCTTGTGGAAAAAAGGCTGGTAACAGCCCAGCTTACCCTGACGATCGGCTATGACATTGAAAATCTGTCAAAGCAGGAGATCCGCAGAAGCTATCATGGCCCCATTGTCACAGATTCTTATGGAAGACAGGTTCCAAAGCCTGCACACGGGACGGCGAACCTGAAGGAGCCTTCCTCCTCTGCAAGGATCCTGATCCAGGCAGTGATGAAGCTTTTTGAGCAGATCGTATGCCCGGAGCTTCTGGTACGAAGAGTGACTATTGGAGTCAACAATGTAAAAGAAGAGGAGCTGGCGGCAAAAACACCGGTTTTTGAACAGCTCAGTCTTTTTACAGATTACGAGCAGAGAGACAGACAGCAGCAGGAAGAAAAGGAAAGACTCCTCCGGGAACGCAAGGTGCAGGAGGCTATGCTTTCCATCAAGAAGAAGTTTGGAAAGAATGCCGTTATCAAGGGGATGAGTCTTTTGGAAGGAGCCACCGCCAGAGAGCGCAATGAACAGATCGGCGGACACCGCGCAGGAAAACAGCCTTCAGGGGAGGAAAAGATTGAAAAATAAAATTTTTCAATCGCGAGATTTGTGTCTGTGCGCACTTGACACAAACTCGGCATGCGCAAAAAGCGTGCGCAGAAATGAGGAAGAAGATGACAGAAAATCCATACAATGATATTCTATATCTGTCCCGTCCTGTTTCTGAAAACCATATTCCCATGCCGGCAGAGAACCGGGCAGCACAGTTTGCCCCCTTTGCGGCGCTTACAGGATATGAGGACGCCATACGGGAAACAGAGCGTCTTACCCAGGAAAAGTCCGAGCAGGATGAATATGAAAGGGAGGCGTTAGATGAGCGGCTTCATTTTCTGGAGGAGAGGATAAAGGAACGGCCGGAAATCCTCCTTACTTATTTTGTGCCCGATGAAAAAAAGCAGGGCGGAAGATATGTTCAGAAGCGCTGCCGCCTGAAAAAGATTGATGCCTATGAAAAGCAGATCATTTCGGAGGATGGAACACAAATCCGGGTAGAGGATATTATAAAATTGGATGAGATTTCTCCTTTTAGCGAAGGGGAGGAATAGAGGAAGCATTTTGAAAGTACATCAGACGGATTTTTCAACGGGAAATGTATACCGTAATATTATGGAAGTGGCGCTGCCCATGATTATGGCGCAGCTTCTGAACCTTCTTTATAATGTGGTGGACAGAATGTATATTGGCCGGATCCCGGAGGTGGGAACCATGGCCCTTACGGGAGTGGGGCTGTGCTTTCCCATCATTACCCTGATCAATGCCTTTACGCTTCTGTACGGAAATGGAGGAGCGCCGCTTTGCGCCATGGAAAGGGGCAGGGGAAATGACCGGGAAGCAGGGATGCTCATGGGAAATTCCTTTGTGCTCTTAGTGGGGACGGGAGTGGTGCTCACAGTGGCAGGCCTGATAGGCTACCGCCCCGTTTTACAGCTTTTTGGGGCCAGCGAGGTGACACTTCCCTATGCGGCAGATTATATCAGGATCTACCTTATGGGTACGGTTTTTGTTATGATCGCAGTGGGGATGAATCCCTTTATCAACAGCCAGGGCTTTGGAAATGTGGGCATGCTTTCTGTGCTGATCGGGGCGGTCATCAATATGATACTGGATCCCATTCTGATCTTCGGCTTTCACATGGGAGTACGGGGAGCAGCTGTGGCCACCGTGTTTTCCCAGCTTTGCTCCGCAGTCTGGGTCATGGCCTTTCTCACCGGAAAGAAAGTGCCCCTGCGGCTTACGGGAGGGATGCTGAAGCTGTCCCTTCAAAGGGCAAAGAGCATTGTGGCTCTTGGAGTTTCCGGCTTTATCATGTCCTTTACCAACAGCCTTGTGCAGGTGGTCTGCAATACCACCCTGCAGCTTTATGGAGGGGATATTTATGTGGGGGTCATGACGGTTTTAAACTCCGTAAGAGAGATCTGCACCCTGCCGGTACATGGCTTTACCAATGGAGCCTCGCCCGTTATGAGCTTTAACTATGGAGAGAGGGCATACGATAAGGTAAAAAAGGCGATTAAGTTCATTACTGCAGTGTGTGTGCTTTATACCCTTTTTATATGGGGCGTCCTGAAGGTGATCCCCCAGTTCTTTATTAAGATCTTCAATTCCGATCCGGTAATGATCGAAAAAGGGGTGCCGGCGCTGCATATTTATTTCTTTGGATTTTGCTTTATGGCCCTGCAGTTTACGGGGCAGAGCGTGTTTGTGGCCCTGGGAAAATCGCGGAAGGCAGTGTTCTTTTCCCTGCTGAGGAAAGCCTTTATTGTAGTTCCCCTTACCCTGCTCCTTCCCAGGATCGGGATGGGAGTGGACGGCGTATTCTGGGCGGAGCCTATTTCCAATCTGCTGGGGGGAAGCGCGTGCTTTCTGACTATGCTGGGGACGGTGCTGCCTGAACTGAAAAGGAGAGTGGAGACCAATGATAAAAAATCTTATTTTTGATGTGGGAGATGTGCTGATCGAATATCGCTGGCGGGAAATGCTTTACGATCATGGGGTGACGGGGGCGGCTGCAGAGCGCATCGGGCCGGAGCTGTTTGAAGCAAGGCAGTGGAGAGAGCTGGATGCCGGAGAAATTTCCGTGGAAGAGGCCATCCGGGAATATCAGGCTCTGTTTCCAGAGGACAGCGAGGTGATCGCCTGGTTTTTAAGAAATGCACAGCTTATGGTGGTTCAAAGGCCGGAGCTTTGGGACAAAATAGAAGCATTAAAAAAGCGGGGCTATGGAATTTATCTGCTGTCAAACTATTGCAAGGAACTGTTTGACAAGCATACGGCAGGGGCCGGTTTTTTAAATGATCTGGACGGCGGGGTGATCTCCTATCAGATCCATAAGACAAAGCCGGATCCTGGGATCTACAGCTTTCTGCTTCAAAAATATGGGCTGAATCCCTCGGAATGCCTGTTCTTTGACGACAGGGCGGAAAACGTGGAGGCAGCACAAAAGCTTGGGATCGCAGCAGTGCAGATCACATCCAGAGAAAAGATCGGCAGACAGCTGGATCAGCTTCTTCAAAAAGATTGAGAAAAGCTCTCATTATCAGGTCTTGCTTTTTGAAGTAAGACCTTGTATTCTAAACATGAGTTAGTTACAACTAATCAAAAGAATAAATCATGTGTACTCCAAATCCGTATAGCTGCTGAATATACGGATCGCCGGAAGGAAGCTTCCGGCCGGAGTGCTCAAAAGAGAAGGAGTGTCTGTAAAATGAATACTTATATGGAAATTGAAAAGGTAATTGGACGGGAGATCCTGGATTCCAGAGGAAATCCTACTGTGGAAGCAGAGATTACGCTGGCAGACGGAACGGTAGCCAGAGGAACAGCACCAAGCGGAGCTTCTACCGGCGAATTTGAAGCGCTGGAGCTTCGGGATGGAGACAAGAGCAGATACGGCGGAAAGGGCGTGCAAAAGGCAGTAGAAAACATCAATACGGTGATTGCACAGGTCATTACCGGAATGGACGCTTTTCATGTAAAGCGTTAGTTACAAGGAAGGAGAAAGAGGTTTGAGCCAGGAAATTTGGGAGACAATACAGAAAATGGAGACCGAGGATGCAGAGCTTCAGTTAGCCCTGCAATGCGCGCCGCTGATCACCGGTCTTAAGGTGTCCAATCTTCTCAGCATCAAAACAAACAGCTGCCGGGAGGTTTTGGAGATCATAAAAGAGAGCTGTATTACAGCTTTTCCATTGGGAATGGCGGGAGAACGGATCACACTTCTCCTTTATCAGAAGGAAAGACTGACACAGTTTTTTATGGAGGAACCGTCAGCTAAGCTGCTGCTGCAGTTTGGATATGGAAATGCTTCTTTAAATGAGATCCTGAAAAGCTTCCGCAGACGTTATCAGGAATATCTTGCCCAAAAAAGAAGCTTTCCTCATGAGATGGGGCTTCTGCTGGGCTATCCGCCGGAGGATGTGGAGGGCTTTATCACACATGAGGGCAGAGACTTTTTGTATGCAGGGGAGTGGAAGGTATATCACAACCCGGAGTGGAAAAAGCTGCTGTTTCAGAGATTTGACTACGCAAGGGAAAATCTGGTTCAGCTTTTGTCCTGCGGAATGCATATGGATGAGATCATAGATGTCTGCAACGGTATGGCGCCCAGGAGAATGGTAAATTATAAAATGTGCGTGAACGCATGACAACACCCGCTGCTTTGACCAGTGGAATGAGGAAAGGATGGTAAAAATGAGTAAGATTTATGTGGTATTTTGGACCCAGGGAGGAAACACCCAGGCCATGGCACAGGCAGTTGGCGAGGGAATAACCGCTGCGGGAAAGGAAGCCGAAGTGATCTATGTAGGCGGCATAAAGGCAGAGGATCTGAAAGAGGAAGCCGTTTTTGCAATGGGCTGTCCGGCTATGGGCGCAGAGGTGCTTGAAGAAGGGGAAATGGAACCCTTTGTATCAGAGGTGGAAGCCTTTGCAGCGGGAAAGAAGATCGGTCTTTTCGGCTCCTATGGATGGGGAGACGGCCAGTGGATGAGAGACTGGGTAGACCGGATGAACGCAGCAGGAGCTACAGTGGTAGGCGGCGAGGGCGTGATCTGCCAGGAAATGCCGGATGAGGAAGCACTGGAAGCCTGCAGGACTCTTGGAAAAGAGCTGGCAGCTTTATAGGCCATAAATAAAGAAATAAGGATGATAAGGTGCGGCCCCGCAGTGGGCCGCATTTTGTCAGCCCTTTCCACCCGGAATGATTGACGAAAAGGCCAAAATACTATATTCTGGTAGTAAGGTATTATCAGAAGATGGATAAGGGAGGCACAGAGGATATGGTATCGAGTATTGTGGGAAACTATTTGCTGGATCAGGGACTGATCACCGCAGAGCAATATAAGGATCTGCTCAGGGAACAGCAAAAGGTCAGAGTCAAGCTTGGACTGATCGCTGTTGCAGAGGGCCTGATGACACAGGAAGAGGCAGACAAGGTAAACAGGCTTCAGGCAGTGATGGATAAGCGGTTTGGGGATATTGCCGTAGAAAAGGGATATCTCACCTCCGGTCAGGTGGAAGCTCTGCTTAAGAAACAGGGAAATGCGTACCTTGCTTTTGCGCAGGCACTGGAAAACCAGCAGCTGATGACGGTGGAACAGCTGGAACAGTATATGAAGGATTTCCAGAAGGAAAATCAGCTTACCGGCTCTGATCTGGAAGATCTGAAGAGTGATGATGTGGACAGAATTCTGCCCCTTTATCTTCCGGGAGGATGCGACAGGTATCTTGAGGTCGCAGGAACTGCGCTTCGTACGATCATGAGATGTGTGGATAATGAAGTTTATCCCGGAAAGGCTTACCTGACGGGAGAGCTTTCAGCCGATCAGTGTGCGCTGCAGCTTGTAGAGGGAAAGCCCTTTTTGATCTGTGGTATGGCCGGAAAAGGACAGGCAATGCTGCAGACGGCATCTGTATTTGGCAAGGAAGACTTTAAGCAGGTGGATGAGGATGCCCTGGATGCGATTGGCGAGCTTTTAAACTGCATCAATGGACTGAATGCTACTGCTTTAAGCCAGAAGGGCATTTCCATGGAGCTTTGTCCGCCGGAGTTTTCAGCACAGATCCAGAAGGTAGTCGGTGAGGAAATGCTGGTGCTGCCGCTCAGGATCAAAGGGCAGTGGGTGCAGTTCATCATTGCAATAGGACATAAATTAGAATTAAAATAAAAGGAGGGGGAAATAAGAAAGATGGCAAATATTCTGATTGTGGATGATTCAAGAACATCCCGTAAAATACTCAAAGAAATATTAGAAGATGCCGGACATACGGTAATTGCGGAAGCAAAGGACGGCGAAGACGGATATTTAAAGTATAAGGAACTGAAGCCTGAACTTGTGACCCTTGATATTACCATGCCGAAGATGGATGGACTGGAAGCTCTTCAGCTCATCAAAAAGAGCGACGATCATGTAAAGGCGATCATGATCACAGCGGCAGGCCAGAAAGAAAAGATGATCCAGGCGATCAAGTACGGAGCGGCGGAATTCATTTCCAAGCCCTATGAGCCGGATGAGGTAAAAGAGGTCATTGAGAAGGTTTTAAATGATCAGCAGTAAACAGCAGTAAGGGAAAAAGAGCGTAGATGTGAGGCAGAGAGCATTTACGCTCTTGCTTTTTGCTCTTTTTTCCGTTAGAATAAAAGGCGCGGAAAACGATTTCTTATCAGAATAAGAAAAAGATGCGAGAGAAAAAAGAGAGGATAATAAGATTTATGGTATCGATCCGAGATGTGGCAGATCATGCCGGAGTGGCAATTTCAACTGTTTCAAAGGTTCTGAATCATTATCCCAACGTCAGTGAAGCAACGAAGCAGAAGGTAAACAAAGCGGTAGAGGAACTGAAATTTGTACCGAATTCCGTGGCGGCGGCGCTCTCCTCCAAACAGGCGGGCAGAGTTGCGCTTTTGATCAATCTTCACAAGGAAACCCAGGCAGTGGATGAGATCGGAATGCAGTATATATCCGGGGCTTTAGACAAGGCAATGGAGCTGAATTTGGATGTGATCACGCTTTTCTTTTTTATGTTCCGGGATAAAACGGTGGAGGAGCTGATCCGGTATTTGAAATCCCAAAGCATTACCGGGATCATTATTTACGGCGTTTCCAAAGACGATACGGTCATCAGCCAGCTTTTAGAGCGGCAGGAGTTCAAGTGTGTTGTGGTGGACGCTCCCTTTGTAAATGAAAACACCTCCTTTATCACTATCGACCATCGAAGGGCACAATATGAGGTGGCAAAAAAGACGATCCAGGAAAATAAATGCAAAAGCGTTCTGTACCTTGCAGGAAAACGCAACAGCTATGTGACGGATGAACGTCTCCTTGGAATGCAGCAGCTTGCAAAGGAGCTTTCTCTTCCCGTTCTGGTGAAAAATGGTGATTTTTCGGAGCTGCAGGCCAGAAATCTGACCCTGAAATATGCCAAAAAGAAGGATGCGGTGGTCTGTGCTTCGGACCTGATGGCTATCGGGGCCATGAAGGCGCTGATCAAAATGGATATTTTCCGCCCGGTCTGCGGATTTGACGGGATCATCCTTATGGGCTATGTAGGAAAACAGATGAACACCGTCAGCCAGAATTTTTCAGGACTGTCCCGGAAAGCCATGGAAGAGCTTTCCCTGCTTCTTTCGGGAGAAAAGGGACGCAAGGTCATCTGTGAGCATACACTGGTAAGGATGAAATATGAGGATATTATCTGCTAGAGATAAAAAAATATATGGAAAACACTTGCGGAAAACGTTTTCTTATGTTACACTTTCAATGTCAAAGAGAAAAGAACATCCACAGGGATGATTTTGTTTTATCATAGGAGGAGGGCCTTATGGCAACGCAAACAAATTTAATGAAGGACATTCTGGTTTTAAATCTGGAAAAGCAGTTAGAAGAAGTGGCAGGAGAAATGTTCGGGAAATCAGTGAAGGAACTGACCGATCAGGAGACCTACTACGCAGTTCTGGTTCTGACCAAGAGACTGATGGCAGTTTCCGATGCCAACCAGGGCGAAAAGAAGATCTATTATATTTCCGCAGAGTTTCTGATCGGAAAGCTGTTATCCAATAACCTGATCAATCTGGGAATTTATGATCAGCTGGAAGAGGTTTTAAAGAAAAAGGGAAAAGAGCTTTCCAGGATCGAGGAGATCGAGCCGGAGCCTTCTCTTGGAAACGGCGGTCTGGGAAGACTTGCAGCCTGCTTTTTGGATTCCATTGCAACTCTGGGGCTTCCCGGAGAGGGCATTGGATTAAACTATCATTTTGGACTGTTCAAGCAGGTATTTAAGGACAGACTGCAGACGGCAGAAAAGAACGACTGGATCGAAGAAAATTCCTGGCTGACGAAAACGGATGTAAGCTTTGATGTATATTTTGGAAAGAAAAAGGTAGTTTCCAGACTGTATGACATTGATGTCGCAGGATATGACAGTGGTGTCAATAAGCTCCGCCTGTTTGATATTGAGTCCGTAGATGAAAGCCTGGTAAAGAAGGGCATTGATTTTGATAAGGAAGCCATTGAGAAAAATCTGACCCTGTTTTTGTACCCGGATGATTCAGACGAGGCTGGTAACCTGCTTCGTATTTATCAGCAGTATTTCATGGTATCCAATGCAGCCCAGCTCATCCTGCGCGAGATGAAGGAAAAGAAGTACGATCTGCGCAAGATGTATGAGCATGCCGTGATCCAGATCAATGATACCCATCCCACCATGGTGATCCCGGAGCTGATCAGGATCCTGGTGGAGGAAAAGGCATTTACCATGGATGAGGCTATTGAAGTGGTCAGCAGGACCTGTGCTTATACCAACCACACCATTTTGGCGGAAGCGCTGGAGAAGTGGCCTTTGAAATATCTGGAAAAGGTAGTTCCCCAGTTAGTTCCTTATATCAAGGAGCTGGATAAGAGAGTAGCGGCAAAGTATCAGGATCCCAGGGTGCAGATCATTGACGAGGACGGCAGGGTGCATATGGCGCACATTGATATCCACTATGGCTTTTCAGTCAACGGAGTGGCTGCCATCCACACGAAGATCCTTGAAGAGACAGAGCTGAATGCCTTCTATCAGATCTATCCTGAGAAATTTAACAATAAGACCAATGGAATTACTTTTAGAAGATGGCTCATGAGCTGTAACAGAGAGCTGACCGGTTTCCTTTCAAAAACCATTGGAGATGGCTTTAAGAAGGATGCGGATAAGCTGGAGAAGCTTTTGGAGTATCAGGAGGATCAGGAAGTCTTAGATGAGCTGCTTAAGATCAAGCAGAACAGAAAGAAGGAACTGGCAGCGTATGTACAGGAAAAAGAGGGCGTGACCTTAAATCCTGATTCCATATTTGATATCCAGGTAAAGCGTCTTCATGAGTATAAGCGCCAGCAGATGAACGCCCTTTATATCATCCACAAATATCTGGAGATCAAGGGCGGCAAGAAGCCGGCAAGGCCGATCACCTTCCTGTTTGGCGCAAAGGCAGCGCCTGCTTACATCATTGCGCAGGATATTATCCACCTGTTGCTTGTTTTGCAGGAGATCGTAAATCATGATCCGGATGTAAGCCCTTATATGACGGTTTTAATGGTAGAAAACTACAATGTCAGCTATGCAGAAAAGCTGATCCCCGCCTGCGATATTTCCGAGCAGATTTCACTGGCATCCAAGGAAGCTTCCGGTACCGGAAACATGAAGTTCATGTTAAACGGTGCAGTTACACTAGGAACAGCAGATGGAGCCAATGTAGAGATTGCAGAGCTTGTAGGGGAAGACAATATTTATGTATTCGGCGCGAAGTCGGAAGAAGTCATTGAACATTATGCCAAGGCCGACTACGTTTCCAGGGATTACTACAAGAAGAGCCCTGTGATCAAGGAAGCGGTTGACTTTATCGTAGGAAAGCAGGCGCTTGCCGTAGGCCACAAGGAAAATCTGGAGAGACTTTACAAGGAGCTTCTGAATAAGGACTGGTTTATGACCCTGCTGGATTTAGAGGACTATATTAAGGTAAAGGATCAGGCTATTGCCGATTACGAGGATCGCAGGAAGTGGCAGAAGATGATGCTGGTCAACATTGCAAAAGCCGGTTTCTTCTCATCAGACAGAACCATCATGGAATACAACAGAGACATCTGGAAGCTGAAATAAGGAACGGAAATTTAAAAAGAGGGGGCACTTTTCCGAAAAAATTTCGGAGGGGTGCCTTTATGCCTTATATGGGCATGCATAGGATAACAGGAAGGAGAAGAATTTCATTGAAAACAAGACAGGAAGCTTTGCAGTATGGCCTTTCCTTTCCGGGTACCTATCAGGAGGCGCCGTTTCGTGATCCGAACTGGCAGCTTGTGAGGGTAAAGGAAAGTAAAAAAGCATTTTTATGGACATATGAAAAGGACGGGCTGATCCATTTAAATGTAAAGACTGATCCCAAATGGCGTGATTTTTGGAGGGACGCTTTTCCGGCGGTGATCCCCGGATGGCATCAGAATAAGGAGCATTGGAACACCATTATTTTAGACGGGACGATCCCGGATCAGGACGTCAGGCGCATGATCGCAGAAAGCTACGATCTGATCACAGACAGTCCCACCAAACGCATTTATGAAGCAGTGAAAAAGGTGCCAAAGGGAAAGGTGGCTACCTACGGTCAGATCGCAGAAATGGCAGGGGATAAGAAGATGGCCAGGGCAGTAGGAAATGCGCTGCATAAAAATGACGATCCGGAGCATGTTCCCTGCTTCCGGATTGTAAATTCCAAAGGAGAGCTGGCCGGAGAATTTGCATTTGGAGGAAGCGGCGTTCAGGCAAAGCTCCTTATGCAGGAGGGAGTACAGGTGGAAAACGGACGGGTAGACCTTGAAAAATATGGGATCAGGCTTCCCCTTTGACAGGTCTTTTTAAGCGGGACGGAAGAATGACTGATTGCGTCAAAAACATATGGAAGGATGAAGAACATGGAATTATTTATCACGATCTTAGTAACTTTTTTTGCGGGAATGGGAGCCGGACTGGGAACGGGATTTGCAGGGATGAGCGCGGCAGCGGTGATCAGTCCCATGCTGATTACCTTTTTACATATTGACCCTTATATAGCGGTGGGAATTGCCCTGTCCTCGGACGTGCTGGCCAGTGCCGTTTCAGCTTATACCTATGGTAAAAATAAAAATCTGGATGTGAAAAACGGACTGATCATGATGGCAAGCGTTCTGGTCTTTACCGTTGTGGGAAGCTATATTTCCAGTCTGGTACCCTCCGCGGCCATGGGGAATTTTTCCGTTTTTATGACGTTTCTTCTGGGAATAAAATTTATTGTAAAGCCGGTGATGACAACAAAGGAAGCCATGCAGGGGGTGTCCGCCAAAAAGAGAGCCGTCCAGTCCCTGGTATGTGGGACTTTGATCGGATTTATCTGTGGCTTTGTAGGGGCCGGAGGCGGTATGATGATGCTCCTGATCCTGACAAGCGTCCTTGGCTATGAGCTGAAGACTGCAGTGGGAACCAGTGTGTTTATCATGACCTTTACGGCCTTTACCGGGGCGGTATCCCATTTCGCCATTGGAGGAATGCCGGATGTGCTGGTATGGGTGCTGTGCGTGACCTTTACGCTGATATGGGCCAGGGTGGCGGCCGTTTTTGCAAACAAAGCCACGCCCAAAACCTTAAACCGTGCAACCGGAGTGATCCTGGTGGTGCTGGGGATCGTAGTCATGCTTTTTTCTATCTTAGAGACCTGATAAATAAAGGAGCGTGTCTATGCTCTTTTTGATCGGAAACGCTTGACAAGATAAAAGCAGGGAGATAATATATCACTGATATATATCAGTGATATATTTATGGGCAGAAATAGTAAAATCTACATTGAAATGAGGAAAAATGAAAGAAAACAGCAGCACAAAAGCTCTTTTTCTCAAGCTTGGAAAGAGGGAATTTCTGGAGCATGGTTTTAAAGGGACGTCCCTTAGGAAGATTGTAAGCGAGGCCGGGTTCACACTGGGAGCCTTCTATGGGTATTATGCTTCCAAAGAGGAATTATTTGAGGATCTGGTGGGAGAAATGGCAGCCTACATTGAGAACTATGTGAAGGGGATCTATGAGGCAGTAAGGAAATATCCGCCCAGGCAACGCATGAATCATTTGACAGAATGCTTTGAAGAAAAGCTGCCGGAAGCGGTAGACTACTTTCTGGAGCATCAGGAGGAGCTGAGGCTGATCCTGATAAAGGCAGATGGAACCAGGTATGAGCATTTTCTGGAAAACATGGTAGCCATAAGCGGACAAAATGTCCACAGTGACAGACTGTGGCTGGCAGCAGATGACATGACATTTACTCTTTTGATGGGGGCCTATTATTCCATGCTCACGAAGGTGATCTTAAGCTGTGGGGACCGCCGCCAGATCATGAAAACAATGATGGAGATCCAGTCCTTTTATCAGGTGGGATTTCAATACTTTGTAAGGGAGGATGAAAAGCATGCTGAAGTATAAGGGAAGCAATTACACTATGATTTCAATGTTTGTCAAAAAACCAATGATACGCAGGTACGGGAAAGAGCAGACAAAAACGTGGATTAGACAGGGACGGGGCATTTATCGGGAAATGCTTTCCCAGGTGGAGGACATTGGCTCGGATAATCCCATGGCAGCCAACATTTATATGGGCTTTGTGTTTATGGCCATCTGGAAGGCAGCAAACGGAAAGATCACGGCAGATGATTTCCGGATCGTGACCAGGGAAATGATGCAGAACCCTCTGGTAAGAAGGATCAAGGGCGGAGTGGATATGAATAAGCCCGAGGATCTGGAAAAGATGAAGAAGATGTTTCATGATATGGCAGCTTGGCAGGAGGCCCATCCGCAGTATCAGGAGCATTCCTGGGATTATCATTTCGATGAAGAAAAGCATCAGGACGGCATTTACTATTACTTTACCAGATGCCCCATGGAAGCCTATGCAAGGAAATATGGTTTTATGGAGATCCTTCCGGTGATGTGCGATCTGGACTACTGCACAGCCGAGACAAAGCACGCAGTGCTTTACCGGGATCAGACCCTGGCATCCGGCGGAAAGATCTGCGATTACTGGTTTGTAGGAGACCAGGTGAAAAATCCCAGGTAGGAAGCCTGACTATAACGCCTGCTGATAACCGCTGAAGATGCCTGCTGATCCCCGCTGAATAAGATTGTACTCCCGGAAGAAAACTGATAAAATATAATTGACTTAGGTGATTGGATCAAAACCAGTGACAAGAGTAAAAGGAGAGAAAGAAAATGAAAAAAAGAGGACTTCTGGGATTGCTTCTGGCATGTATGGTAATGCTTGGGGCAAGTATGACGGTGTTTGCGGCAGATAAGGTGATTGATTGTAACAAAGATGTGAACAGCGAGTATGTAAATAGGTTTGTGGTTTCCGGGGGAGAGACTGTTGAAATTAAAGCGGCTTGGCCTACTTCTTATTATATTATAGAAGGCATTCCTTCTTACTCTGAAACTCAAAAAGAAATATTTTTTTATATATTTAAAATCGAAGGTAATAATACAGAAAAATATATTTTAACATCTTATAGTGGTGATTGGGCCAAGGGAGAATATAAGTTTTGTTTCGACAAATACACCGAAGGGAAGCCTTCAGGGCAGCAGCCGACAGGGCAACAGCCTTCAGGGCAGCAGCCACAGTCACAGCCCGCATCACATTCCGCATCACAGATGGTTGAGGAGCCTGGCGAACAGCTAGGGGGGGTTGAAAAACACGAACATTCCTTCCAATGGGTGACAACTCTTGATCCCCAGGTTGGCGTAGATGGACTGGAGCAATATCTGTGTACCAGCTGCGGTATGGTGGAAGAGTCCCATGCAATTCCAGCAGGGGTTGCAACTGTGAAGGATCTTTATGGAAAGATAAAGGAAGCGCCGGAAAACGGAAGCGTTACCTATGATGCCGGCAAGCTTTACACCATCAGCGATTATCTGTTAAAGAAGATGGCAGAGCGGAGCGATGTAACTGTGAAGGTGCAGTTTGAATACCGGAATATGAAGTATGAGCTGACCTTCCCGGCAGGAACAGACTATACTCCTGTTTTGACAGATGAGGAAACCATGTACGGGTATTTTGGCGTGGCCGCAAAGCTGGGACTTAGGGTAGAAGCAAAGGAAACATAAAAAGAAATAAAGAGAAAGATAAAATTTACAAGACTGCATTTTTGTGAAAACAGAAATGTAGTTTTCTTTTTAAAATGCAGTTTTTTCTTTAAAATGGTATTGACAGAAAGAATGGCAGTGGTATAATACAATCAAACATATGAATAATTGTTCATATGAAAGAACTTGAAATATAAAGAAAGAGGATAAGACCATGAAGAAAACTTATAAGATTGATGTTGACTGTGCAAACTGCGCAAACAAAATGGAGGAGGCTGCCAAGAATACAGCCGGTGTAAAGGATGCAACCGTAAACTTTATGACACTGAAGATGATCGTTGAGTTTGAAGAAGGAGCAGATCAGGGAGCCGTTATGCAGGACGTATTAAAGAACTGCAAAAAGGTGGAAGATGACTGCGAGATCTTTTTATAGAGAAAGGCTTAGGCTTTTGGAACGGAGGAGCGTATGAATAAAAAGCAAAAAAAGGTATTGATCCGAATAGTGATCTCTGCAGTTTTGCTGGTGATATTATCTCAGCTTCCCATAGAAGGATGGCTGCGGTTTGCACTGTTTATGATTCCGTACCTGATCATTGGTTATGACATTTTGAAAAAAGCAGGAAAGGGCATCATGAACCGTCAGGTCTTTGATGAAAATTTCCTGATGGCAGTAGCAACCGTAGGTGCAATTCTTTTGGGGGACTACAAGGAAGGCACAGCGGTTATGCTCTTTTATCAGATTGGGGAACTGTTCCAGAGCTATGCGGTCGGTAAGAGCAGAAGAAACATCAGTGAGCTGATGGATATCCGTCCGGATTATGCCAATGTGGAACGGGACGGAGAATTGGTTCAGGTAGACCCGGACGAGGTAGAGATCGGTACTGTGATCCTGGTAAAGCCGGGAGAAAAGATCCCCATTGACGGTGTTGTCACAGAGGGAAGTTCAAGCCTGAACACCAGCGCTCTTACAGGGGAAAGCCTTCCCAGAAACGCCAAGGCTGGCGATGAAGTGATCAGCGGCTGTATCAATATGACAGGGCTTTTGAAGATCGAAACCACCAAGGAATTTGGGGAATCCACCGTTTCCAAGATTTTGGAGCTTGTAGAAAATTCCAGCTCCAGAAAGTCCAGATCTGAAAATTTCATTTCCAAATTTGCAAGAGTTTATACGCCGGCTGTCTGCTATGGTGCAGTGGCCCTGGCAGTGCTTCCACCTCTTGTAAGGATGCTGTTTATGGGACTTCCTGCTGATTTGGGCACCTGGATCTACAGGGCATTGACTTTCTTGGTCATTAGTTGTCCCTGTGCTCTGGTCATCAGTATTCCGCTTAGCTTTTTTGCAGGGATCGGCGGAGCCAGCAAGGAAGGTGTTCTGGTGAAGGGCTCCAATTATTTAGAGACGCTTTCCCAGACGAAATATGTTGTTTTTGACAAGACCGGAACCATGACCCAGGGAGTGTTCGAGGTCAGCGGGATTTATCCGGAAGGACTTACGAAGGAAGAATTGATTGAGGCGGCAGCATATGCCGAAAGCTTTTCCAGCCATCCCATCAGCAAAAGCCTTCAGAAGGCTTACGGCAGGGATATTGATAAAAACAGAGTCAGTGATGTGACGGAGATCAGTGGAAAGGGCGTTACGGCAAAGGTAGACGGCAGACTGGTAGCAGCAGGCAACGGAAAGCTGTTAAAGCATCTCGGTATTGCTTATACAGAATGCGATCAGATAGGAACTCAGGTCTATGTGGCTGTGGACGGTGTGTTTGCAGGCTGTATAGTGATTTCTGATCTTTTGAAGCCTCATGCCAAGGAAGCTATTGCGGCACTGAAAAAGGCCGGTATCACCAAAACAGTTATGCTCACAGGAGATACCAAAAAAGTGGCAGACAGTGTGGCTTCTGAGCTTGGGATCAGTGAGGTGCACAGTGAGCTTCTTCCCGCAGACAAGGTTACCCGTGTGGAAGAGCTGCTTGCACAGAAGTCGGAAAAGGAAAAGCTTGCCTTTGTAGGTGACGGCATCAATGATGCGCCGGTGCTTTCCCGTGCAGATATCGGAATTGCCATGGGAGCTCTTGGTTCAGATGCGGCTATTGAGGCGGCTGACGTAGTACTTATGGATGATGATCCGCTGAAAATTGCCAAGGCTATCCGGATTTCCAGAAAATGTATCCGCATTGTCTATGAGAATATTTATTTTGCCATTGCCATTAAGATCATCTGCCTGTTCTTAGGAGCAGTAGGTGTTGCCAACATGTGGGTTGCCATCTTTGCAGATGTGGGAGTTATGGTGATCGCAGTTTTAAATGCCATCAGGGCATTGTTTGTGAAAAGGCTTTAGGGCCTGAAAGGAGAAAGTATGGCAGAAGCAGGTGCAGCAAAGACAAATGCAGCTAAAGCAAGCTTGACAAAGGCTGGCGCAACATCAGAGGCGGCCGAGGCCGGAGCAGTTGTGGCAGGCATGACAGGAGCCGGAGCCACAGAGA
>ULSO01008159.1_pt1 | contig 19335 bp, 33 predicted proteins | sample 1956701 | NCBI WGS metagenome assembly ULSO01 (sample SAMEA4835708, study PRJEB28245) | human gut metagenome | biome: gut microbiome; material: fecal sample | place: Denmark | collected 2008 | reverse complement strand
GTTGCATTTTTCTATTATCTTTGGTAGAATAGTCGTTGGCAGTTTGGCGATGACGTCTGAGGTTGTCGGAACGCTAATAAACGTTGTCATTGAGGCGCTTCGAGTTTTCAGACCGAGCAAGTCTAAGCCAGAATTAGGCGAAAGGAGAAAATTAAATGGCAAAAACAAAAAAAATCAGAATTAGATTAAAAGCTTATGATCACAAGACTTTAGATAGTTCAGTCGCAAAGATCATTGAAGCGGCAAAAGGTACTGGAGCAGTTGTTGTTGGACCAATACCATTGCCAACTGAGAAACAAGTATATACAGTTTTAAGAGCTGTACATAAATACAAAGATTCTCGTGAACAATTTGAAATTAGAACTCATAAAAGACTAATTGACATTGTAAATCCAACAGCAAAAACAATGGATACACTTACTAATTTAGTATTACCTAGTGGTGTTGACATCGAAATTAAATTATAGTTGTGAGGAGGAGAAAAAATGAAAGCTATTTTAGGTAGAAAAGTAGGAATGACTCAAGTCTTTGCAACTGATGGTACTTTAATTCCAGTAACTGTAGTAGAAGTGTTACCAAATGTGGTTCTACAAAAGAAAACAGTTGAAAAAGATGGTTATTCAGCTCTTCAATTAGGTTATGAAGATAAAAAAGAAAAATCAGCTAATAAAGCTGAACTTGGACATTTAGCAAAAGCAAATACTACACCAAAACAATTTTATAGAGAAGTTAAAGGCGATGAACTAGAAGGCTATGAAGTTGGACAAGAAATCAAAGTTGATATTTTTAAAGCCGGAGATCTTGTTGATGTAACAGGAAGAAATAAAGGTAAAGGATTCCAAGGCTCAATTAAAAGACATGGCTTTACAAAAGGCCCTATGGGACATGGTTCAGGATATCATCGTGGAATTGGTTCTTTAGCAACAAATGGTCGTACAAACAACCGTATTCATCCAGGTACAAAAATGCCAGGACACATGGGTGATGAACAAGTAACTGTTTTAAATTTAACAGTAGTTGCTGTTGATGTTGAAAAAAATGCTCTTTTAATTAAAGGTGCTCTTCCTGGAGCAAACAAGAGTTTAGTCACTATTCGTTCTGCTGTTAAATATACTAAAAATGTTCCTGCAGCAAAAACACTAGTTGATTACAGTGCTAAAGCTGAATAAGGAGGTAAATGAAACATGGCTAAATATGATGTGTTAAATACTCAAGGTCAAGTTGTTAAACAATATGATCTTAAAGATGAAATTTTTAATGTTGAATATAACAATCAAGTTGTATTTGATGCAATTCAAGTTGCAAGATCAAATCAACGTCAAGCAACTGCTAAAACTTTAAAACGTTTTGAAGTTAGTGGTGGTGGCAAGAAACCATTCCGTCAAAAAGGAACTGGACGTGCTAGACAAGGTAGTTCTCGTGCTCCACAAATGGTTGGTGGTGGAATTGTTTTTGGTCCAACTGGCATTCAAAATTATAAAATTAAACAAAACAGAAAAGAAGCAAGACTTGCTCTTAAATCTGTATTAAGTGAAAAAGTAAATGAAAAGAATTTAATTATTGTTGATGATTTTAAATTAGAAAATCCTAAAACTAAAGAATTCGTTGCAATATTAAAAAATATCAATGCTAAAGATAAAGTATTATTAGTTCTAGATGAAGAAGATAATGGTACATATCTATCAGCTAGAAATGTTGATAATTTAAAAGTTGTTTCATCAACTGGAATCAATGTTTATGATATCGTTAAATTCGAATCATTAGTAGTAAGTGAAAAAGCACTTGCTAAAATTGAGGAGGTATTTAGATAATGGCTAGAGCAAAAAAAGAAACTTCTAAAAAAGTTGTCGAAAATGCAAAAAAAGTTGTTGATTCATACTTTGATGTAATTTTAAAACCTGTTGTTACAGAAAAATCCATGAAATTAACACAAGAAGAAAATAAAATTACTGTTGCTGTTAAAGAAGATGCCTCAAAAGAAGTTATTAAAGATGCTTTTGAAGCAATCTTCAATGTAAAAGTTGATAAAGTAAATGTTATCAATGTTCGTCCAAGAGATAAAAGAGTTGGACGTTATTCTGGAAAAGTTCCAGGATATAAAAAAGCTATTGTTAAATTAGCTGCAGGACAAAGCTTAGACTTATTTAAAGAAACTGCAGAATAATCTTTATTTAATAAGATAAATATAGGAGGAAATTAAAGTGGGTATTAAAACATTTAGACCAATTACGCCAAGTAGACGTAATATGACTTCACTTACCAATGATGAAATTACAAAAAGCACTCCTGAGAAAAGTTTGTTAATGTCATTTAACAAAAAAGGTGGACGTAACAATCAAGGTCAAATTACATGTCGTCATAAAGGTGGAGGACACAAACAAAAATATCGTATCATTGATTTCAAAAGAGAAAAAGATGGTATTAATGGAAAAATCGTAGCTATCGAATATGATCCAAATCGTACAGCAAATATCGCTTTGGTTAATTATGCAGATGGTGAAAAAAGATACATTATTGCTCCAAAAGGAATAAAAGTTGGTGACGTAATTGTATCTGGAGAAAAAGTAGATATTAAATTAGGAAATTCATTATTCTTAGCAAATATTCCTGATGGAGAATTTGTACATAATATTGAACTACATCCTGGTAGAGGCGGACAATTAGTTAGAAGTGCTGGATCAAGTGCTCAAATTCTTGGTAAAGAAGGTCGTTATGTAACTTTACGTTTGGCATCTGGTGAAGTACGTAAAATTCTTGGTACTTGTAAAGCAACTATCGGTGTTGTAGGAAATGATGAATATAACTTAGTGAATTTGGGAAAAGCTGGTCGTACAAGATGGATGGGAATCCGTCCTACAGTTAGAGGTTCTGCTATGAACCCTAATGATCACCCTCACGGTGGTGGTGAAGGTAAATGTCCAGTCGGAAGACCTTCTCCAATGACTCCATGGGGCAAAAAAGCTCTTGGTGTTAAAACTCGTAGAAACAAAAAACATTCTACTAAGTTAATTATCAGACGTAAGAATGATAAATAAGGGGGATAAAGAAAATGGCAAGAAGCATTAAAAAAGGACCATTTGTCGATGCTCATTTAATGAAAAAAGTTGAAGCTTTAAATGCAGCTGGCAAAAAAGAAGTAATTAAAACTTGGTCTAGAAGATCAACAATTTTCCCATCATTTGTAGAACATACATTTGCTGTATATAATGGTCGTGAACATGTACCTGTATATGTTACAGAAGATATGGTTGGACACAAACTTGGTGAATTTGCTCCAACAAGAACATATAAAGGACACACAGGTCATACAGCTGAAGATAAAGCTGCTAATGCAGCTAAAAAGTAGGAGGTTAGAATATGGAAGCAAGAGCAAAAGTATTACAAGTTAAATTATCTCCTCAAAAAGCTAAATTAGTTGTTGATTTAGTTCGTGGCAAATCAGTTCAAGATGCTTTAGATCTATTAAAATTTACTAATAAATCAGCATCACCTGTTGTCATTAAATTAATTAAATCTGCCGCTGCAAACGCTACAAATAACTTTAAAATGGATGAATCAAAATTATACATTAAAGAAATTTGGGTTGGCGAAGGCACAAGACTTAAAAGATTTATGCCTAAAGCAAAAGGTAGCGCTTCAAGAATTGTTAAAAGAACTAGCCACATCAATGTTGTGGTAAGCGATGAAAGATAGGAGGAAGAAACAGCATGGGTCAAAAAGTTAGTCCAGTTGGTTTAAGACTTGGAATTAATCGTGATTTTGAAGCTAAATGGTATGCTGACAAAGAATTTGGTGCATTCTTAATTGAAGATATCAAAATCCGTGAATACTTAACAAAACAATTAAAAGATGCTGCTCTTTCTAAAGTAGACATCGAAAGAACTAAAACTTCAGTTACTTTAAATGTTTTTGTAGCACGTCCAGGTGTTGCTTTAGGACAAGAAGGCGCAAACATTGAAAAAATCAAAAAATACATTAAAAAATTAATTCATAAAAAAGAATTAAAACTTAATGTTGTAACTGTTCAAAATCCAGATTTAGTAGCTGTATTGGTTGCTCAAAGTATTGCTGATCAATTAGAAAAACGTCAATCTTTTAGAACAGCACAAAAGAAAGCAATTCAACGTGTAATGAAAGCTGGAGCAAAAGGAATCAAGACAGAAGTTAGCGGAAGACTTGGTGGAACAGATATTGCTAGAAGTGAAGGATATAGTGAAGGTGTTGTTCCTCTACATACTTTACGTAGCGATATTGACTATGCAACCGCAGAAGCACATACTACTTACGGTCGTTTGGGTGTAAAAGTATGGATTTGTCGTGGAGAAATTATTCCAACAAAAGCTAACAAAGCTGAAACTTCTGCAGAAGTGAAAGGAGAATAAGCTTATGTTAATGCCTAAAAGAACAAAATATAGAAGACCTCACATTTTAAAATATGAAGGTCATTCAAAGGGCGGTAATGAAGTTTCTTTTGGTGAATGGGGACTTCAAGCAACTACTGGTGCTTGGATTTCTGATCGTCAAATTGAAGCAGCCCGTGTTGCCATTTCTCGTTTTACAAAACGTGGTGGTAAAGTTTGGATTAGAATTTTCCCACAACTTGCTAAAACTAAAAAACCTCTAGAAGTCAGAATGGGTTCTGGTAAAGGGGCTCCTGAATTATGGGTAGCAGTTGTTAAAGAAGGAAAAGTAATGTTTGAAATCGGTGGAGTTAGTGAAGCCGATGCTAAAAGAGCTTTAAAATTAGCTTCTTATAAATTACCAGTTGATTGCAAAATCATTGGTAGAAAAAAAGTAGGTGAAGAATAATGATGACAGTTGCTGAAATTAGAGAAATTCAAACACCTGATCTTGTTAAAAAAGTAAGCGAATTGAAACAAGAATTATTCGCCCTACGTTTTCAACAAGGTTCTGGTCAATTAACTGAAACAGGAAAAATTAAGGAAGTAAAGAAAACTATTGCTAGAATTCTTACTGTTCTTAAAGAAAGAGAAAGTTTATAAAAGGAGGACGCAAAAATGGAAAGAAATAGAAGAAGAGTTATTACTGGAAAAGTTGTTTCCACTAAAAACGAAAAAACCATCACTGTTGAAGTAACTTCTAGCGAAAAGCATCCTCTATATAATAAGAACTTCACATCAACAAAAAAATATAGAGCTCATGATGAAAAAAATGAAGCAAAAGTTGGAGATACAGTTAAGATTATGGAAACTAGACCATTATCTGCTACAAAACGTTTCCGCTTATTAGAAATTGTTGCTAGAGCTGAAGAAGTTAAATAAGGGGAGGCAAAGATTATGATACAAAATTTAAGTAGATTAGTTGTTGCTGACAACTCTGGTGCTCGTGAAGTAATGGCATTTAGATTACTTGGCGGTTCAAAAAGAAAATTTGCTAATATTGGTGATATAATTGTTTGTTCTGTAAAAGTTGCTGCTCCAAATGCCGAAATTAAAAAAGGTGATGTTGTTAAAGCAGTAGTTGTTAGAACAAAAAAAGGAATCACAAGAGAAAATGGTTCCCATATTTCTTTTGATGATAACGCAGTTGTTATTATCAAAGATGATGGAACACCTCGTGGCACACGTGTATTTGGTCCAGTTGCCAGAGAACTTCGTGACAAGGGAGAAAACTTTATGAAAATTGTTTCTCTTGCACCTGAAGTATTATAAGGAGGTAGCGAAATGAGAATCAAAAAAGGAGATAAAGTAATTTTCATCGCTGGTCATGAAAAAGGAAAAGAAGGCGTTGTAAAACAAGCTTTCCCAGCAGAAAACAAAATTACTGTTGATGGATTAAACTTAGTTACTAAACACAACAAACCAAATCAACAAAATACTGAAGGTACAATTACTAAAATTGAAGCAAAAGTTGATGTTTCAAATGTTATGTTAATTGATCCTAAAAAGAAAGTTCCAACAAGAGTTGGTTATAGATTTGAAGAAGTTAACGGAAAAATGAAAAAAGTTAGATTTGCTAAAAAATCTGGCGCTAAATTAGATTAGGAGGGTAAATATGGCAGAAGAAATTAAAACAGAAGAAAAAGTTGCTAAAAAAGCAACTACTGCAAAAACTCCAGCTAAAAAAGCTGCTACTACAAAAAAGACAACTACTACAAAATCTTCAGCTGCAAAAACAACTACAGCTAAGAAAACAACTACAACTAAGAAAACAACAACTAAAAAAGCTACTGAAAAAGTTGAAACTACAGAAACAGTTGTTAAAGAAAAAGTTGTTCCAACAAAAATTCCAGTTAAAGCAAATCCTAAAAAAGAACCTTCAGTTTACGTTAAACGTTTTAATGAAGAAGTTGCTCCACATTTAATGAAAAAATTTAATTATAAATCAGTTATGCAAATCCCACACATTGAAAAAATTGTCTTAAATATGGGTGTTGGAGATGCAACTTCTAACTCTAAATTAATTGATGCAGCAGTTGAAGATTTAACTTTAATTTCTGGTCAAAAACCAGTTGTTACTAAAGCAAAAAAATCAATTGCAACATTCAAAGTTAGAGCTGGAATGCCAATTGGTGTAAAAGTTACATTACGTGGAGATAGAATGTATGATTTCTTCGGTAAATTAATTCATGTTGCACTTCCACGTGTACGTGATTTCCGTGGTGTTTCATTAAATTCATTTGATGGTCGTGGAAATTATACATTGGGAATTAAAGAACAATTAATTTTCCCAGAAATTAATTATGATAAAGTTGTAAAAATTAGAGGTTTAGATATCGTAATTGTTACAACAGCTCATACAGATGAAGAAGCACGCGAATTATTAAAAGAATTCGGCATGCCTTTTGAAAGATAGGAGGAACGGACATGGCAAAGAAATCAATTATTGCTAAACAACAAAGACCACAAAAATTTAAAGTTCGTGAATATACTAGATGTCAACGTTGTGGACGTCCTCATTCAGTTATTCGTAAATTTAAACTATGTCGTATTTGCATCAGAGAACTTGCTTACCAAGGACAAATTCCTGGTATGAAAAAATCAAGTTGGTAAAGGAGGAAAACAAAAATGGCTATGACAGATCCAATTGCCGATATGCTAACACGTATCCGCAACGCTAATCAATTAAAATATGAAACAGTATCTATGCCATCTTCAAAAGTTAAATGCACAATTGCATCAGTACTTTTAAATGAAGGTTATATTGTTGATTACAAAGTCGAAGGCGATGTTAAAAAAGTTTTAACTCTTACTTTAAAATATGGTGCAAATGGAGAAAGAGTAATAACTAATTTAAAAAGAATTTCTAAACCTGGATTAAGAATTCATGTTGATTCTGAAAATTTACCAAGAGTATTAAATGGTTTAGGTATCGCTATTATTTCAACTTCTCAAGGTATTATGACAGATAAAGAAGCACGCGCTAAAAAAATCGGTGGCGAAGTGCTAGCTTATGTATGGTAGGAGGTAGAAAGTATGTCACGTATTGGTAATAAACATATTGATATTCCTGCTGGTGTAGAAGTTAAAGTCGATGGTTCTACTGTTACAGTAAAAGGACCAAAAGGCGAAATTACAAGAACTTTCAACAATTTAGTTAATGTTGAAGTTGTTAATAATCAAATTTTTGTTAAACGCATCAATGAAGAAAAACATACAAAACAAATGCATGGAACAACTCGTTCTATTATTAATGGAATGGTTAAAGGTGTTCATGAAGGATTCAAAAAAGTATTATTAATCACTGGTACTGGTTATCGTGTACAAAAAGAAGGATCTAATCTAGTTTTAAGTTTAGGTTATTCTCATCCAATTGTATATAAAGCTGTTCCAGGAATTACTTTTGATTGTCCATCAAACACTGAAATTCATATTAGTGGCTGCAATAAAGAATTAGTAGGACAAGTTGCTGCAGAAATTCGTGCTAAAAGAGGACCTGAACCTTATAAAGGAAAAGGTATTAGATATAGCACAGAAATTATTAGACGTAAGGAAAGCAAAAAAGCTGGTACTAAATAGTTACTAAGAAAGGAAAAAGGAAATTATGATTAAGAAATTATCTAAAAACGTAGCACGTCAAAAACGTCATCAAAGAATTCGTAACAAGATTTCTGGAACTCCAGAATGTCCTCGTCTAAGCGTATATCGTTCTAATTCACATATTCATGCTCAAATCATTGATGATGTTAATCAAAAAACATTAGTGGCTTCTTCAACTGTTGCCTTAAAACTTGAAAATTGTGGTAATGTTGAAGGCGCAAAATTAGTTGGTGCTGATTTAGCTAAAAAAGCACTAGCAGCAAAAATCGAAAAAGTAGTTTTTGATCGTAGTGGTTATTTATATACAGGCCGTGTAAAAGCTTTAGCTGAAGCAGCTAGAGAAAATGGCTTAAAATTTTAGGAGGACAAAGCAATGGAAGAAAATAAAGAAAAAGTTGTTGCTGCTCAAAGCAATAAGCCAGAAGCAACTCAAGCTCATGGCAAAAAACCATTCAATAAAAACAATCGTCGTCCTAGCAATAAAGACAAAAACGATCAAATTGAAGAAAGAACAGTTGCTGTAAATCGTGTTTCAAAAACTGTTAAAGGTGGACGTAAAATGCGATTTGCTTCCTTAATCGTTGCTGGCGACCGCAAAGGTCATGTAGGCATGGGTACAGGAAAAGCTAACGAAGTTCCAGATGGTATTAAAAAAGCAAGCGAAAAAGCTCGTAAAAATCAATTTGTTGTACCTATGGTTAAAGGTGGAACAATTCCACATACAGTAATTGGAAGACATGGTGCATGCCGTGTATTCTTAAAACCAGCTCCTGAAGGTACTGGAGTTATTGCTGGTGGTCCAGTTCGTGCAGTCTTAGAACTTGCAGGAATTCGGAATATTTATTCTAAAGTTTATGGTTCAAGAACTGCAATTAACATGGTTAGAGCAACTATGAATGCAATCGAAAACTTAAAAACTGTAGAAAAAGTTGCTGCTTTAAGAGGAAAAGCAGTAAATGAAATTAAGCATTAATTTTATAGACAGTATCTAGAATAGGAGGTGCGACATATGAAACTTAATGAACTTAAAAGTACACAAGGTTCTCGTAAAAAAGCTACAAGAGTAGGTAGAGGTATCGCTTCTGGATGTGGTAAAACTTCATCAAGAGGTATGAATGGTCAAAACAAACGTTCTGGTGGAGGTGTTCGTCTTGGATTTGAAGGTGGTCAAATGCCTTTATTCCGTAGACTTCCTAAAATCGGATTTACTAATTATACAAGAAAAGAATACGCAATCGTAAATGTTGAGTCTTTAAATGTTTTTGAAGATAATACAGTAGTTACACCAGCTTTACTTAAAGAAACTGGATTAGTTAACAAAGAATATTGTGGTGTAAAAATTCTTGGTCAAGGTAAATTAGAAAAGAAATTAACTGTTACCGCTCATAAGTTCTCTACTTCTGCTAGCAAAGCAATTGAAGAAGCAGGAGGAAAAGTAGAGGTGATTGCTTAATGTTTTCAAAATTTGTCGACGCCTTTAAAAACAAGGATGTTCGTGGAAGAATTTTATTTACATTAGTAATCTTATTTATTTATGTTATTGGTTTATTAATTACTGTTCCGGGCGTTGATCCAATTAATGTTGGTGATGCGGTTGGAGAAAATGATTTGCTTGGAATTATGAATTTATTAAGTGGTGGTGCACTAGATACATTTTCAATCTTTGCTCTAGGTGTTTCTCCATATATTACTGCTTCAATTATTATTCAATTGTTACAATTAGGTGTTTTACCAAAATTGCAAGAATTATCAGAACAAGGTGAAGCAGGAAAAAGAAAGATTAATGATATCACAAGATATGTTGGTTTACTATTAGGTGCGGTTCAAGCATATGGAATTATCTTAACTTTAGATAATCAAAATGCCTTTGATTTCTCAGGAATGGGAATGGCTAAATGGGTGTCATATGTTTATGTAATTGCTATCTTACTTGCTGGTGCAATGTTTGTTATGTGGTTATCTGACCAAATTACAACTAAAGGTATCGGTAATGGTGTTTCAATGATTATTTTTGCAGGTATCGTAAAATCAATTCCAAACAACTATTCGATGGTTTATGAAGTATTAACAAATGCTACTGCTGCAGGCGCTGAATATTTCAATGGATTATTAAAATTCTTAGCTTATGTATTATATACACTTGTTTTAATTATTTTCGTAGTCTTTATCGAATCATCTACTCGTAAAATTCCAATTCAACAATCCAAAGCTACATTATCACAAGCAAACAGTAATAATATGAACTTTTTACCAATAAAATTAAACCCTAGTGGGGTAATTCCTGTTATTTTCGCTCAAGCAGTTTTAACTGCTCCTGTTACAATACTTGGATTTATTGATTCAAGTAGTGAAACATATGAAAACTTTCAAAAAATATTCTCTTTAACTGAAACTGTTAATGGATGGCCAGTAGCGCTAATTATTTATATCGCATTAATTGTTGTGTTTAGTTTTATGTATGCTCATATTCAAATTGACCCTGAAAAACTATCAGAAAATTTAACAAAACAAGGTTCATACATTCCTGGAATTAGATCAGGAAGTGAGACAAGAAGTTATCTTTCTAAAGTTTTAAATCGTGTGACTTTTATGGGTGCTTGGGCACTTGCATTAATTGCAACTTTACCTGTAGTTATACCAATGATTTTCCCTCAACTTACTGGAACAACTTTTGGTGGTACAGGACTAATCATTTGTGTAGGTGTAGCCTTAGAAACAACTAAACAAATTCAAGGTTACGTTGCAGAAAAAAATTATAAAACATTTAATTTTTAGAGGATTAGCAAATGAACATCATTTTATTTGGGGCACCTGGTGCCGGCAAAGGAACGCAAGCAGTTCAAATTGCCAAAAAATACAATATTGTTCATATCTCTACTGGAGAAATGTTCCGTCAAGCTATGGCGGAACATACTCCTATGGGAGAAGAGGCAGCTAAATATATTAGCAAAGGATTACTTGTTCCTGATGAAATTACAGTTGGTGTAGTTAAAGAAAGACTTGCTAAAGAAGATTGTAAAAATGGTTTTATTCTTGATGGTTTTCCAAGAACTGTTGCACAAGCAATAGAACTTGATAAAATTCTTCAAGAATTAAATAAAAAAATTCACCATGTTATTGTCATTGAAGTATCTCAAAAAGAACTTTTAAAAAGATTAACTGGTAGAAGAATGTGCCGTAATTGTGGCGCTTCTTATCATATTCATTTTAAACCAACAAAAAATGAAAATGTTTGTGATGAATGTGGCGGAGATCTTTATATAAGAAAAGATGATAATATGGAAAGTGTAATGGTTCGTTTAGATGCTTATAAAAAACAAACAATGCCAATTCTTGATTATTACAAAACAAGAAATTTAATTGTTAGCATCGATGGCGAAAAAGAAATTGACGATGTATTTAAACAAATCGTCGCAAAGGTTGGTAAGTAGTAATGATTATATTGAAAACTCCTCGTGAGATTGAGCTTCTTCGTGAAGCAGGAAGAATTGTTGCATTAGTTCATGAAGAATTAAAAAAAGCAATTGTTCCAGGTGTTACTACTAAAGAAATAGACAAATTGGCGGAAAAAATCATTCGTGATAATAATGCCACTCCATCTTTTAAAGGATATGGTGGATTTCCAGGTTCAGTTTGCACATCAGTAAACGAAATGGTTATTCATGGTATTCCAGGAAAATTAAAATTAAAAGAAGGAGATATTATATCAGTTGATGTAGGTGCATGTTATCAAGGTTATCATGGTGATTCTGCTTGGACTTATCGAGTTGGAAAAATATCTGAAGAAGCAGAAAGACTTTTAAAAGTTACTGAAGAATCTCTATATAAAGGACTTGAACAAGCAAAACCTGGTAATCATATCGGTGATATTTCAGCAGCCATTGAAGATTATGTTGCAAAAAACGGATATACTAGTCCTGAAGACTATACAGGTCATGGTGTTGGTTCAAAATTGCACGAAGATCCAATGGTTCCTAATTACGGTAAAAAAGGACATGGTCCACTATTAAAAGTTGGTATGGTAATTGCTGTAGAACCAATGGTTCATATTGGTAAAAAAGATGTCAAAGTTTTAAATGATGGTTGGGGTGTAGTTACTAAAGACCATTCATTAGCCGCTCATTATGAACACACAATTGTGATTACTAATGATGGATATGAAATTTTAACGAAATTATAGGGGGATAGACAATTTGGCTAAACAAGATGTGATTGAAGTTGAAGCTATCATTGTTGAGGCTTTGCCAAATGCAATGTTTAAAGCTAAACTTATAGAGAATGACGTAGTGATTCTTGCCCACGTTTCTGGTAAAATCCGTATGAATTACATTCGCATTTTACCTGGTGATAGAGTTACTTTAGAGCTTTCTCCGTATGATTTAACACGTGGGCGTATAACATTTAGACACAAATAAAATAAATTAAACCAAGGGGGTATTTTTATGAAGGTTAGACCTTCTGTTAAACCAATTTGCAATAAATGCAAAATTATTCGTCGTAAAGGCCGCTTGATGGTTATTTGTGAAAACCCAAAACACAAACAAAGACAAGGCTAGTCAAGGAGGATAATAAAATATGGCTCGTATTGCTGGCGTGGATATTCCACGTGAAAAAAGAGTTGTAATCTCTTTAACTTACATTTATGGTATTGGACCTACAACTGCTTCAAACATTTTAAAAGCAGCAAATGTTAGTGAAGATACTAGAGTAAAAGACTTAACTGAAGATGAACTTTCTCGCATTCGTGCAGAAGTTGCTCATTATAAAGTAGAAGGTGACTTACGTCGTGAAGTTGCTTTCAATATTAAAAGATTGATGGAAATTGGCAGCTATCGTGGATTACGTCATAAAAAAGGTTTGCCAGTTCGTGGTCAAAGAACTAAAACAAATGCACGTACTCGTAAGGGTCCTGCAAGAACAATTGCTAATAAAAAGCAAGCAACTAAGTAGGTAAGAGGTGAATAATTATGGCACAAGTAAAAAATAAAAAGACTGCTGCACGTCCAAAACGTAAAGACAGAAAAAATATAACTAAAGGTATTGTACATATTCATTCAACATTTAATAACACTATTGTTACTATCACTGATGAAGCTGGTAATGCAATTACTTGGTCTAGTGCTGGTGCATTAGGTTTTAAAGGTTCTAAAAAATCTACTCCATTTGCTGCTCAAATGGCTTCAGAAGCTGCAGCTAAAGTTGCTGTAGATCATGGTATGAAATTTGTTGATGTTGATGTTAAAGGTCCAGGTCCTGGACGTGAAGCTGCTGTAAGAGCTCTTCAAACTGCTGGACTTGAAATTAATACTATCGTGGATGTTACACCAATTCCTCATAATGGTTGTCGTCCTCCAAAACGTCCTAGAGCGTAGTAAAAATAAGATTTGCATAAATATTCTTAAAGGGGGATAATTAATGGAAAAATTTAAAAAACCAGAATTTAAGATTGAAGATTTTAGTGTCGAAGAAAATCATGGTCGTTTTGTTGTTGAACCTTTAGAAAGAGGTTTTGGAACAACATTAGGTAATGCTATTCGTAGAGTTTTATTATCATCGCTTCCTGGAACTGCAATGTATGCAGTTGAAATTGAAGGTGTACGTCATGAATTTTCAGCTATTAGTGGAGTTATCGAAGATGTTACAGCTTTAATTCTTAATTTAAAAGGTATACATTATGTTTCTGAAAGTTATGCTACATCATTAGAAGGAGAAATTAAATTACATGTAGTAGGTCCTAAAACTGTTACTGCTGCTGATTTGGATACTCCTGCCGGTGTAGAAGTGTTAAACAAAGATGCTTATATCTGTACTGTAGCTGAAGGTGGCGTTTTAAATGCAACAATTTATGTTAAAACTGGCCGTGGTTATGTTTTAGCGGAAAAAAATAAATCCGATAAACATTCATTTGGAACTATCCCTACAGATTCAAACTTTACTCCAATTAAAAAAGTAGCTTTTGAAGTTACTCCAACTCGTGTTGGTCATGATGCAAATTTTGATAAATTAGTTCTTGATGTTACAACTAATGGTGCATTTACTCCACAAGAAGCAGTAGCATTAAGTGCAAAAATCTTAATTGAACACTTAGAATTATTCTCAGCATTAGAAGATATAACTAATTTTGAAAATATTATGGATGAAACTGTTGTTGAAGAACATGATAAATATCAAGATATGTCTATCGAAGAATTAGACTTAAGTGTTCGTTCATACAACTGCTTGAAAAGAGCAAATATTCAAACCGTTCAGGAACTTACAGCTAAAACTGAAGATGATATGATGAAAGTTAAAAATTTAGGTAAAAAATCTTTAAAAGAAATTAAAGAAAAACTTAAATCCTGCGGTTTATCATTTAAAATCAGTGATTAGGAAAGAGGTATAAATATGGCACGTAATAAAATTCGCGGCAAAGCCGGAGTAAAATTTAAATCTCCTTATACAACATCTAAACGTAAATCACAATTAAGAACTTTAGTAACTCATTTAATTATTCATGAAAAAGTAGAAGTTACTGAAACTACTGCAATTAGTTTAGTAGCTCTTGCTGATAATATGGTTACTTTAGCTAAAAAAGGTGATTTGCATTCTAGACGTCAAGCTGCAGCTGTTGTAAGAAATATGTATGTTGATACTAAAAATGAAACAACTGCATTACAAAAATTATTTAATGAATTAGGTCCACGTTATGCAAGTCGCGTTGGTGGTTATACAAGAGTTGTTAAAACTGCTAACCGCCATGGCGATAATGCACCTATGTGTATTGTTCAATTTATTAAGTAGTAAAGTAAAAAGGTGGTTTAAACCACCTTTTTTTACTCTAAGATATTCATTATTAAAACAAATTATGCTATAATTTAGCAGGAAACGGAGGGTGTATTATGGATGAAAAAAATATAATAAAATTTGAAAATATCGAATTTTTTTATGATAATACCACTCCTTTGTTAAAAAATTTTAATCTTGAAATAAAAAAAGGAAAATATACTGTTCTTTTAGGTCATAATGGCAGTGGGAAATCAACAATTGCAAAACTTATTATAGGTTTATTAGTTGCAAAGAATGGGAAAATTTATGTTGATAATCTTGAATTAAATGAAGAAAATGTCTATAAAATTCGCGAAAATGTCGCAATTGTTTTTCAAAATCCAGATAATCAATTTATTGGTTCAACTGTTCGTGATGACATTGCCTTTGGCTTAGAAAATAGATGTGTTGATCCTAAAAAAATGGATGAAATTATTGAAAAATTTGCTAAGAAAGTCAAGATGGAAAAATTTCTTGATCAAGAACCTAGCAATCTTTCTGGAGGTCAAAAACAACGAGTTGCTATAGCAGGGGCTCTAGCTTTAAATCCATCTTTATTGATTCTTGATGAAGCAACAAGCATGCTTGATCCTCAAGGTCGCAAAGAAATGTTTGATGTTATTTTTAACCTACGTAAGGAAAATCCTAATATGTCCATTTTATCTATTACTCATCATATTGATGAAGCAATTTTTGCTGATGAAATCGTTGTTATAAATAAAGGTATGATAATAAAAAAAGGAACAGCTACTGAAATACTTGAAGATATAAATTTGCTTCAACAACACAATCTTGATGCTCCTTTTACGATTAAGTTAATTGATAAATTACAAAAAAATGGTTTTAAAGTAAATAAAACCTTATTACTAGAAGAGTTGGTGAAACAATTATGAATATTAAGATAGAAAATGTTTCTTATTCATATACTAACTCATTAAAAACCAATTTGGCTCTAGATAACATAAGTTTTGAAATTAAAGATCAAGATTTTTTAGCAATTGTTGGCCACACTGGTAGTGGAAAATCTACGTTAATTCAAAATTTAAATGCTCTATTAATTCCAACATCTGGCAAAGTTATTGTTGATGAGTTTACAATTGCTAAAAAAATAAAGTTAAAAAACATTAAGCAATTAAGAAAAAAAATTGGGATGGTTTTTCAATTTCCGGAATATCAATTGTTTAAAGAAACTGTTAGAAAAGATATTTTATTTGGTCCAAGCAATTTTTTTAAAGAATTAAAAAATGAAGAGGAGTTAGCTCTTTCTAGTTTAGAATTAGTTGGCCTTGATAAATCTTATTTAGATAAATCACCATTTGAATTATCTGGCGGTGAAAAAAGAAGAGTGGCCATTGCTGGTATTTTAGCTTTTAATCCAGATGTTTTGATTGTTGATGAACCAACAGCAGGACTTGATCCTTTAGCCTCTGAAAATATGATGAAGCTATTTAAAAAACTTCACGATGAAGAGAAAAAAACAATAATCTTAGTTACACATCAAATGAATGATGTATTAAAATATGCTAATCGCTTAATAATTTTAAAAGACGGAAAATTAATTTGCGATGATAATCCATATAATGTTTTTAAAAACATTGATGTGAATGATTATTCTTTAGATGTTCCAGATGTCTTTAAAGTTGTTAAACAATTAAATAGTAAATATCCACAATTAAATAACTATAAAATTACAGATATCGATAGTTTAGTATTGGCTCTAAAGGATGTGATAAAACATGACTAATGTTACTTTAGGCAAATATATAACTGGTCAATCTTTTTTCCATCGTTTAGATCCAAGATGTAAATTTATTTTACTATTTGTATTAATGATTACTATATTTGTTAATATTGGATATTTTGGCTATGGTATTATTTTTATTTTGTTGTTAATTAGTTATTTTGTTGCTAAAATTAATTTTTTAATGATATTTAAATCATTAAAACCTATGTGGTTTATGATGTTTTTTCTTTTCATATTGAACTGTTTTATTGTAAAAACAGGAACACCTTATACTATTTGGAAAATCACAATTTACAGTGATGCTATTTTAAATACTGTCAACGTTGTTTGTCGATTAATTTTGTTAATTAGTAGTTCAACTTTATTAACAGCCACTACTAAGCCACTTGATATAACTATCGCTATCGAAGATCTTTTTGGCTTTTTAAAGAAATTTAAAATTAATGTTCATATTTTATCTATGATGATTTCGATTGCTTTGCGTTTTATTCCTACTATTTTAGAAGAGACCTATCGAATAATGAAAGCGCAAGCCAGTCGAGGTGTAGATTTAATAAATGGAAAATTGAAAGAAAAGTTTGTTGCCATCACGGCTTTAATAATACCTTTATTTATAAGTGCATTTACTATTAGTGAAGAACTTGCTAATGCGATGGAAGCAAGAAATTATAATCCTTACGGGAAAAGAACTAGATATCGTAATTTTAAATGGAAAACAAAAGATAGTTTAGTTTTAATTACATGTGTAATTTTAATGGTTGGTTTTATTGTTTTAAAATGTTTAAATTTAAATTTAGACAATCTAATTTTGGGGGTATTTTTATGATTCGCTACAAATGTGTAGTAAGTTATGATGGATATGACTATTTTGGTTATCAAAAACAAAATCACCATCCCTTAACAATTCAAGAAACAATTCAATCGGCTTTTAAAAAAATGTTTAATGAAGAATATATAATTTATGCCTCAGGTAGAACTGATGCCAAAGTACATGCCTATGGCCAAGTTTTTCATGTTGATTTAAAAATTAAAATTAATAATGATGCTTTGAAAAAGGGCTTAAATAGTTTTCTTCCACACGATATACGAATCATTAAAGTTAATAAAGTTGCAAGTAATTTTCATGCACGATATGATGTTAAACAAAAAGTTTACGAATATCATCTTTTGAATAAAAAAGAATTAAGTCCTTTTGAAAGTAGGTATAACGGACTAGTAAAAGAAAAAATAGATTTTGATATTTTAAAAGATGCCACAAAAATTCTAATAGGTACCCATAATTTTAAAAATTTTACTACTAATAAAGAAACAGAAGTAGAAAGTTTTGTTAAAACAATTTATGATATTAAAGTAAAAAAAAGCGGAAATATGATTAAATTAGAATTTTATGGTAGTGGTTTTTTACGTTATATGGTAAGATTATTAGTCGGAGGATTAATAGTTGTCGCCACGGGGAAAAAAAATATAAGTTATTTGCAGGATTTAATTAATTTGAATAGTTTAGAAAAATGTTCATATAAAGCTAATCCAGAAGGATTATATTTAAAAAAAGTTATTTATTAGTTAGATTTTAAATAAAGGAGAGATAATATGGAAAAAATGATTTCAAGACTTGAGACCATTTTAGAAAAATATGAGTATTTGCAAAATAAATTACAAGAAGATGAAGTTATTAATGATATTAAGCAATATACTACATATTCAAAAGAACTTGCCATGCTTGAAAAAAGTGCAAAAAAATATCTTCAATATAAAAAATTACTTCAAGATTTGCAAGATGCTAAATTATTATTAGAGGATAATGATTCAGATGTAGTAGCAATGGCTAGCGAAGAAGTATCTTCTTTAAATGAACAAATTGAAAATACATATAAAGAATTAGAAATTTTATTGTTACCAAAAGATCCAAATGATGATAAAAACGTTTTAATGGAAATTCGTGGTGCAGCTGGTGGCGATGAAGCAAATATTTTTGCTGCAGACTTATTTAGAATGTATAGTCGTTATGCAGAAAGTAAAAATTGGAAAATTGAAGTTATTGAAACTTCAGAATCCGAATTTGGTGGTTTTGCTTTAGTTTCTTTTATGATTAAAGGTGAAGGAGCCTATTCCCGCTTAAAATTTGAATCAGGAGCTCACCGTGTTCAAAGAGTACCTAAGACTGAAGCTTCAGGAAGAATTCATACTTCAACAGCAACAGTTTTAGTTATGCCAGAGTTAGATGAAATCGATTTTGAAATTAAACCTGAAGATTTACATATTGATGTTTATCGCAGTGGGGGTGCGGGTGGTCAACATGTTAATAAGACTGAATCAGCTGTAAGAATTACCCATTTACCAACAAAAATTGTTGTATCTTGTCAAGATGGTAGAAGTCAACACGAAAATAAAGAACAAGCAATGCGAGTTTTAAGAGCAAAAGTTGCTGAAGAATTGCGTTCAAAACAAATGGAGGAAGTCGGAGCCGAACGAAAATTAAAACTTGGTAGAGGAGAAAGAAGTGAGAAAATTAGAACCTATAATTATCCACAAAACCGAGTTACAGATCATCGTATTGGATTTACTTTACAAAAACTTGATCGAATTATCGAAGGAGATTTAGATGAAATCATTGAAGCTTTAATTAATGAAGAACAAAAAGAAAAATTAGAAGCAGAAATTTAAAGGTAAATTTTATGTATACATATTTTAAATTAATAAAAGATAACGAAAAAAAAGCCTTAGATAATAATATGGAAATTGGAGCAATAAAATGGATGTTTCTTTATTCCGATTTTAAAATTAATT